>Ga0302324_100003245_pt1 | contig 36801 bp, 33 predicted proteins | sample Palsa_T0_1_FD_201949 | JGI IMG/M metagenome (GOLD analysis project Ga0302324, IMG submission 201949) | Peat permafrost microbial communities from Stordalen Mire near Abisko, Sweden - Palsa_T0_1 | ecosystem: Environmental > Terrestrial > Soil > Palsa > Peat permafrost | place: Sweden: Abisko... | reverse complement strand
GCTGATTTTGTCAATCCGAGCGAAGCGAGGAATCTCTCTGAGGGTTTTGCCGATGAAAAGAGAGAGAGATTCCTCGCTTCGCTCGGATTGACAAAATCGCGCGGGGGCTTTTCCGCAGGTCATTTAGCCGACGCGCGCGGAGCGGCCGCAAAGAAAAACCCGGCCACGATTGGGCCGGGTTCCTCTTTGCGGAAGACGAGCAAAGAAAGTTACTGCGTCGCCGAGGTGTTGGCCCACGACAAGCGGTTGATGGTCGGAGTTTGCGGAACCGCGGTGTTCGTCGTGGTGGTCGTAACGGTGGTTGTGGGGAACCACGGCGGGGCGAAGCCATTCGCAAACCGCTGATCGAAATAAATGTTCCTGGTATTAACGCTGGCGCCGCTCAAGGCCTTATTCTGGACGCGGGCGCCGACAATGTTAAGGGTGGTGACCTGGTTCCATTCCACGTCCATGCCGTAGTTAGATCCGGACAATATTTCGGCCATGGCCGCGTCGATCTCAAGGGTCGAGACGTTAGTAGGGGGTTTTACTTCGACGTTGCCCCCGGTCGTAAAAATTCCGAGCACGTTGGTGGGGGCGGGGCTGACGGGCGTGTCCGCCGTAGTCAAGGCGACCGGTTCGGTTGTGTAGGTAAGACTGCCGGTGACATCGATTGTCCCGGTGGACACGACGGTGATTCCGGAGCCATTGGCGATGGCCGGCCCCGAGGTGGGGCCGGTGAGTCCCGTGGGTGTGCTACTGGACGTATTACTGCTGATATTGCCGTTGACATAAATCAGGCAAGCTTCCGGGGCGGGGGTGTAATTCAAATTGGTCGGGAGACCGGCCATGGCGCCGGTGGTGCTGCCGGAGCTATTGGCGATTGTCGTTGTCTGGCCCGTCAAATCCAGCGTGATCGTGGTTGTTAAGGTTCCCTGCAGGATTTGAATAATCTGTTCCGTATGTGTGGTTCCGCTAATCGTTGGCGTCGCGGTCGAGAGCATGATTTGAGCCGCGCTTCCTTGCACGTAAATCCCGCCGGCGTTGGAATTCAGCTTCTTAACCGCGGAGCTTCCGGACCCGGTGACGGTGTAGGGCATGAAGACACCCGTGGTCGCGGTGGATGTCCAAGCAGTGCCGGCTGCGGTCATCAATACTCCCATCGCCGCGTTCGATGGGGCGCTGCAGGCAGCCGGGGCCGGCGGGCAGTCGCCCAGGCCATCCAGAACGGCGGTTTCTTGGTTATAGGAATTGGTCGGCATAGGAACGGCCGGCTGGCTAAAATTGAGAGCTGCAAACGATGGTTTAATCGTTACGCCAATCCTGGAGTTCGTGTCGGACTCGCCGTCATTCGTGGAAGTCGCGCCGTCTTGGTCGCAGACGTTGTCCTCCCCATACATGTAACCCACCGTGGAATTGGCAACCCCCATGGGGCCGGTAAAAATGTACTTGGAGGACGAACCCGTCGCAGAGGAGTCGCCGAAATTCCAGGATTGATTCGAGAACATCGTGCCGGACATGGTGCCGGGAACGAAGGGGGAACTGCAAACCGCGTATTGGTCGAATAGGGTGCCGTAAGAGGCGAAGCTGGTTGTGGTGCTGGTCGAGGGGTTGACCTGGACCGTGTAGACAATCTGGCCCCACTCTTCGGCGACGCTGGTTTCGGTGGTTCGCGACTGGCCGTTAGAAACAAGGTGGTAAAGATAAGTATAGGTAAGCAAAGTCGTTCCGGTGGGAATGGCCGTGCCAGCGGTGGAGCAGGCTGGGGTGGGAGTGCATCCCTGGAACGTGAGGGAACTGGGATTCGTCGCGCTGGAAGAGCTGATGAAGAAGCTGGCAGGCCAGGAAGCCGTTTGGGTTCCGAGAGCCGACTGGTAAGAACCGAATCCCGTCGAAGTATTGGTAAGGGCGGTCAGGAATGTGGATGCGGTCAGAGGCGCCGAGGGCATGCCGCTGGTGGGAGTGTAGGTTGACGGCACAGAGGCGTAAATCTGATTGGCCAGGTATTGCACGGCGGCGTTGATCCCGGAATCGGCGCCATAGAAGGCGCCGCGCGCGTTGCGGTAGTAGCCGTCGATCAGAGTGTCCGAAGTCGTCGCGATCACCATGGAAAGGGTCATGACGGTGAACATCATGAGCAATAGAAGACACATGATGAGCGCGACGCCGCGGGAGTGCTTATGATTCTGGGAGAAGTGATGGTTGATTTTCATAAAGATCCTTAATCGTTCATGCTCATGTTTCGTGGATTGACGACCACGGAAACGGCCTGAATTTGATAGGCTCCGCCGTCAAACGTATTGCGGAAGACGTAGGTGGGATCGGGCGACGGATTGGTCCGGCCGATCAGCGAGATCATCACGCTTCGAACCAGGGTGTAGTTGTAGGCCCAGGCGCCGTTCGTGCCGGCCGCCACCGTGGGGCAACTGGGATCGTAGGCCTGCGCGTTGAAGCAGTACGTGGAGGCGTAGGTGTCCGTGGAGCTTTGGAAAAGCGTCGCGCCGATCTTGAAACCGATGATCTGGGTCGCCAGCGTTTCCTGGGAGATGGTCTGCGTGGTCCCTGCAACGATGCGCAAGAGCGTCGGATTGGACGGGGTCGATAGATTCACCTCATAGGTAATCGGCAGGAGCCGGAGGACATAATCGATGGAAGTGCTGCCACTATTACAAAAAGAATTGCCCAGCATGGAATTGGCGTTGGTGGTCATGTTGTAAATGTCGTTCCCACTCGAGGTGGTGTTATACCCGTTGTAGGTTGTCCCGCTCACCGTGGTCGAAGTGGTGTTCCCGTAGGTGAGAAGGACATACCAGTTGCTGCCGATCTGGGCTGTGCCGCCGGCAGACGCCAGTTTGACGGTCGTGTAAGAGCCGCCGCTATTATTGACGAATAGAATTTGGTCGCCCGACAGGTAGTGCGCCGCCGCGGCCGTGGCGACCGATTGCACGGTGCCGTAGCCCGTGGTGCTGCCGAAAGGAGACAAGTACGCCGTTCCGTCGCCTCCGGATGTCGCGGTATTCGTGTTGATGCAGCCGCCGGTGCTGCTCGACGGGCTGGCCGGCGGCGTATTGTTGTCCGCGGTGATGATGCTCATCTGGTCAAAACAGGTCGAGGTGTAGAGCGGGGGCGTCCCGCTTTGGCAGGTTCCTCCGGTAGCCACGACATTGTTGGTAATCACCACGCCGATTGGATAATTCGGTATATTATCCGATGGGTAATAATTGGCGCCCGCGTTGGCCACGTCCAATTGCATTTGGGCCACGGCGTTGCGCAGGCCGATGTTCACTTGCGCCAGGTTCTGCTGCTGGTTGAACAGCGGCTGATGGGCCGCGAACAGAGATAGGGCCGCGGCGCTGATGACCGTGAAGATCGCCATCGCGATCAGCAGCTCAAGCATCGAGAATCCGGCAGCGCCCCGGCCTCCTGGCCGCAATGCCGTTGGTATGTTCGACATGGATTTCCTCATTGGCGTATCGCGCTCATTTGATAGGTGATGGGCGCCGCGTTGACTCCGTTCGTGAGCGTCACCTCGACGGTCAAGCGCCGGGCCCCCGTCAGCGTGATGCCGTTGACCACGGGATTGGCCTCAATCAGCCAGCGGCGATGGAAATCGAGCGAACCGGTTGAGCCTGTCGCCGTGGAACTTGTGCTCGCCGGAGTGACTTGTCCCGTGGCCATGTGAATAATGCTTTGATAGGAGCCGCTGGTGGTGGCGATCGTTTCCGATATTTGCCCGTTGGTGCTGGCCAGGTTCACGTCGTCGTAATAATTGAGGGTCCCGAGCGAGGTGCTGACCTGCGTGTCGGCCGTCAGACCTCCTCCGGCCGTAATGCGAGGATCCGGGCTTGGAAAGCCCGGCCAGTGGTTCAGGTCTTCCATCTTTTCCGAAGTCAGCGTGGTGGCCAGGGCCATGTAGCGCGCATACTCGGTGCCGCTGAGGCTGGAGGCCACCAGCTGCGCCATGGCCGACAGGCCGATGGCCAGGATGGTGATCGCCACCAGAACCTCCAAGATAGAGAAGCCTGAGTTGGCCTGGCGCCGCCTAGCAAGTGATTGTGTTATTACTGCATGAGACAGTGACATTTCCATAATTTGACACCGTGATGGTGGCGGTCACTCCTTGGTAGGTAATCGTGAACGAATTGCTGCCGACCGTTGCGGAGACCATTCCGTTGGGCTGGAAATTGATGGTCGTGTTCTGATTCATCGTCATCGGCCAGGAGGTCACCGGTATAGGGTTGCCGACGTTCGCATAGGTGGACCCGCTCGGCAAATTCTGAATCTGGTAATTCATGCTCGAAGCAGTGAATACGACTTGATAGGGATAACCCTTGCTCAACGCCTGGAATCGCGTGGATTGAATGGCCCAGGTCGCCATCGAAATCGAGCTATTCAAGCGGTAGCTATAGAGGCCATACTGAATTTGCGGGATCGCTATGGCTGTCACCACCAAACCGATCAACATGGCCATGGCAATCTCGATCATCGTGAACCCGCGGCTTTTTCCCCGCAAGCTGGTCCCCGGCAGTTGCCCATTTCTTTGAGCTTGAGCCTGCAACATTCAGAAATCCTTCGGTTGTTTCATCCTCTATGAAAGTTCTCGGGAGGATGCACCCAGTGGTAGAGCAACTCATCAGCCAAGGTATGGTTGCCTCGTAAATGATTTATTATGAGAAGGTTATGGGCTTCTCGAGCGCCGAGAAAATACCCTCTCCCGGACCGCGTGGGTAGAAACTGTACATATCAAGTCCGGACTTCCCAACGAAAACCAGCGCGGTTCCAGCCCGGGGCCTACGTATCCAATGCAAAATCGGCAACTCTTCGATTTCCATTGGTTTCAATTAGGTACAGGTGCCGTTTTTTTCGTGCGCCGCCTACCGAAGGCTCGCCTATCCGCCGAATCCCCCAGCGCCTCTCGCATAGCGAAGGCGAATTTTGTGATCTGGCGCCAAGGCGGAAAAGATGAGGCTGAGGTGGGGCCACGCAGGGCTTAGCGCTTGACTTCATTGTGTTGCGACGACAGACTCTCGCCAAGTCGTCGAGGTACACGAGGGAACGGAGATCGTTTTCCTAGCAGGTGATTTGATCCGAACGGGGGGGATTCGCGTCGCGGAGGATAGGAATAATGAAAACCAACTACCTGGCAGTTGGGCTGAGCGCCGTGGCGTATTGGATGCTTGGGGCGCTCTGGTACGGCGTGCTGTTCGGGCAGCGATGGATGGCGCTGGAAGGGATAACGATGGCGCAAAGCCGCAGCGTCAATCCCGCGCTGCCCTATATCATTTCGCTCCTGCTGGATGTCTTGATCGCGTTCGTTCTGGCGCAATTTTGCCTGTGGCGGAATGCGAATACCGCGGCGCGCGGAGCGGCGGTTGGCGTCCTGCTTTGGATCGGGATCGTCGGGCCGATCGTCTTTACGACCTACTTGTACGAAATGCGGTCAAAGAAACTGTTCGCGATCAACGAGTTCTATCCGCTGGTGGGATTGGGCCTGATGGGAGCGATCCTCGGAGGGTGGGCTAAGTAGGACGGGCTTCAGCCTGTCTGGTTTTGATTTGGCCATCGAAAAGCGACAGGCTGAAGCCCGTCCTACTGGGCGGGGGGCGAATCCACGGTTTTCATGAAATTCAGGATTGTCTGTACGACGGTTGCGTCGCCCACCGTGGTATTGATCATCATATGGTACACGGAGCGATCGGGCCACTCCACGTGAAAATATTTGTCGATGAAGCCGGCGCGTTCGCGGTCCACCGTATCGACGAGCTCTTGCGCCTCCTTCCCGCTCTTGCCGCGGGATAACAGCCGGCGCACCTTATCTTCCCTGGGGGCGTAGAGAAACACGCGGAAGGCGTCCGGGCGGCCCTTCAAAAAAAGCTGCGATCCCCTGCCGACGATGACGCAATTTCCCTTGCCCGCCGCATGCTGCACGACGCGCTCCGTCCACTTTAGAATGCTTTCGCTGTCAACCAGATTCAGCTTGTGCGCGTTGATACTTCCTTCGTAGCTGCCGCGCAGGAAGGATTTGAACAGCCGGTAGTAGAGCGGATCGGTTCGCTCTTCGCGCTGCTCCACGGCGGCCTTGGAGCAATTGGCCAGGCGGGCGATTTCCTCGGTCAGCAGGTGGTCCCAAAGCTTCCAGCCGAGATGCTCGGCCAACCGCTGAGCGATTTCACCGCCGCCGCATCCGTATTCCCGTTCGACTGTGACGATTTTGATCATGGTGTCCCCGAAACGCCGCGCGCGCGAAGCTCACCGCGGCTCGCTTCAGGGGCATACTATGCCACTACTTTCACTCTACCGCTACATGGCCTCCTCCGCCGAGGTCATTCTTCTTCAACAGGAAAGCCAGAAAGATCATGACGGCCGACCCGACGGCGAGCACCATGAAGGTGTCGATATAGGCCTCGCTGCTGGCCTGCGCCTGCAGGGCCTGATAAATCCTGGCATAAGCCGTCATTTGCGCCGTGTGGCTTTGCAGTCCGGAATTGGCCAGTTGCCGCGAAAGGCCGAGGATCGTTCCTTGCACCTGGGGATTTCCGGCGCGAATGTAGCCGCCGAGAATCTCCTGATGAAATTGCGCGCGGCGCGCCAGCAGCGTCGTCACCAGTGAAGTGCCGACGCTGCTCCCAATATTGCGCATGAAATTGACGATGCCGGAAACCGCGTTATTTTTCTCCGGCGGAATTCCGATGTAGGCCACCAGCGTAATCGGCACGAATAAAAAGCCCATGCCGAAAACCTGCGCGACGCGCAGCCACACCGCGGTATTGAAACCGATTTGCAAATCGATACGCTTGGTGGAATAAAACATGGCCAGTGCCAGGCAAAACCAGCCGAAAGCGATCAGGCGCCGAGCCTGAACCTTGGTCGTTAGCTGGCCCATGATGGGCATTTCAATCAGCAGACAAAGCCCTCCCCCGGAAATCGCCAGGCCCGCGACCTGGGCCGTGTATCCCATCAGCGTCTGGAGGAACAGCGGCATCAGCACCAGGCTGGCGAACAACATGATGCCCAGGGTAAACATCATCAGGTTGGCGCTGGCGAAATTAAAACTTTTAAATAGGCGAACGTCAACGACAGGCGCTTTTTGAAACCATTCCCAGATCACCAGCCCAACCAGGCAGACCACGGCCGTGACCGCCAAAGTGGTGATGAATTGCGATCCGAACCAATCGTCCTCCTGCCCTTTGTCCAGCAAGACCTGCAGGGCGCCCACACCCAACGCCAGCAGGGAGATGCCGATGTAGTCCAGCTTGATGCCGGCCGCTTTGATCTTTGCCAAATACGGCGGGTCTTCGACGAAGCGGTAGACCAAAAATAATGTCAGCAGGCCCACTGGCAGGTTGATGAAAAAAATCCATCGCCAGGAATAGTTGAACGTAATCCAACCGCCCAGGGTCGGACCGATCGTCGGCGCCGTGACGGCCGTGATGCCGTACAGCGCGAAGGCCAGGCCGCGCTGTTGCGGCGGAAACGTGTCCGCTAGAATCGCCTGCGCCATGGGCTGCAAGCCGCCGCCGCCCGCGCCTTGCAGCACCCGGAAGAAAAGCAATAGGCCCAGGCTCGGCGCGATTCCACATAGCAGGGAACTGACCGTAAAAATGAAAAGGCAAATCATAAAGAAACGCTTGCGCCCAATCGCTCCGGCCAGCCAGCCGCTGATCGGCAGGACGATCGCGTTCGAGACCAGATAAGAAGTGAGCACCCAGGTGCTTTGGTCGTTGCTCGCTCCCAGATTTCCGGCCATGTACGGGAGAGCCACGTTGGCGATGCTGGTGTCCAGCACCTCCATAAACGCGGCCAGGGCCACGACCACGGCGATCAGCCAGGGATTGAATTTGGGCCGCCAGATTTCCGGATCGGCCGGAAGAGACGCGGAGGCGCTCATTTGAGGTATACGTCGGGCACCACATTCATGCCCGGGCGAAGTTGGTGGTTCTGGTTTTCTCCCGGATCGAGAACGATTTTCACGGGAATGCGCTGCACGATCTTTACGTAGTTACCCGTGGCGTTTTCCGGAGGCAGCAAACTGAATAGAGGGCCGGTGGCGCCGGCGATGCTGTCCACGCGTCCTCTGAAAGTTAGTCCGCTGGAATCCACGTGGATATCGGATCTCTGGCCGACTTTCATTTGCCGGAGTTGGGTTTCCTTGAAATTGGCGGTGACCCAGACTTCGTCCAGGGGAACCACGGTAAGCAACTGCTCGCCGGGTTGAACGTTCATTCCGACGACGACAGTCTTGTTCACTTCGCCGTTGACCGGGGCGACGATTTGCGTGTATTGCAGGTTGAGCTCGGCCTGTTCCAGGGCGGCGCGTTTCTCCTGCACGTCGGCGATCGCGGCGCGCGCGCGGGCGCGTGTCGAGGACACCTGCTGCGGGCCAGTCTCGGCGGATTGGCGGTTGGCTTGGGATTGCGCCAGACGGCTGCGCGACTGTTTCACGGCTTGTTCCGCAGCGGCCTCGTTGTCACGCGCGCCCGACACGGCGGCCGTGCTGGCCTTGCCCGTCGCGATCGCTTGATCGTATACCTGCGCGGCAACTTCCTGCTTGTCCACCAGCGCCTTGTAGCGGACAACGTCATCTTGCGCCTTCACATCGTTCGCTTCGGCCGCTTCCAGTTGAGCGTGAGCGGCGGCCAGCTGTTTTTCGGCGGCGACAATGCCTGCGCCTGCGTCCACCACGCCTGACGCGGTGAAACTCAATTGGCTCGAAGTGTTGACGGAACTAATGGGAACATCGATATCCAGCGATTGGGCCGTGGCCTCCGCGCCCGCCAGATTCGCTTTTGCTTGATCGACCGCGACCTCGTAGTCCTTCGGATCGATCTCGACCAGCACCGCGCCTTTCTGCACGTACTGGTTGTCGTCCACGTTTACCTTGACCACGTAGCCGGATACGCGGGCGCTGACCGGATAGAGATGAGCATCTACTTCGGCGTCGTCGGTGGATTCATAGCTGCCCAGATAGCGCCACAGGAAAAATCCGCCCACGAGGACAACGAGAACGATGACAACAATTAAGATATTTCTGCGGGCATTCGAGCGCTTGTAACGCGGAGGCGGTGGAGGTGTGGCGGATTCCCTGCGGTCGTCAAGTAACGACCCGGATGGATGCTCGTCGGCCATAAGTTATCTTCCTTTAGAATATTTCCTAGAGCCCTCGCCAGCGGCGCCTGTAGCGTTCGAGAGCGAAATTCCATCGCAAAGTAAAGTTGCGGAGACTACAGGCGTACCGTCGCGGGCACTCGCTGCCGTCTTTTCCTGCCGTGACGTTCCGGGAGATTGCCGCTACGCGCTTCCCCGTTTCCGGCCGATTGGGAACATACAACCAGCCGCGGGAGAATGCAATCGGCCGGCACGGTATATCGTTTCCTCGCTCTTGCGACGGCTCGCTTCGGAACGTTTTTTCCTTTGCCGGGAATTGCAAACAGCTAGGATGCCCTCCAGGGGGGCATCAGAAATATTTGATGCGGAACTATTCAATTCGATACCGCCGAATTTGTTCGCGCCGTGGACAGATTGTGGGCGTTCGGAGGAAGACTGAAGTGTATTTATTTGGAGCAGTTGGTAGCCCGGACGGGGGTCGAACCCGTAATCTTCGCCTTGAAAGGGCGACGAGTTAACCATTACTCTACCGGGCCACACGGAAGCACGCGAGGCGAGCCTGGCGTCTTTGAATTCTAGCACAATCGATCGGTTCTCATCCGAGGTTCGGGGGGAAGACTGGAATCTAGATTTGAAGTTTGAGATTTGAAAATTCGGATTTACGGGCAGCGAGACGTTCTTCGGGGGCAAGGTCTCTCAAGGCGCCAATCACCAGTCAACACGAAAAGACCACCAGTCACAAATCACCAGTCACGCTTTTCTCTCATTGTGTTCCTCGAGCCAGGCCATCTGGATGGCTTCGAGCTTGCCTTCGTTGGATTGTTTGGGATCGCCTGTGAAGCCGTCTAGAGTCGTGACCCATTTGTGCAAGTCCGTGTAGCGGACCGAGAGCGGGTCGGCGTCCGGATATTTTTCCGCCAGTTGGATGCCGATTTCTTCCGCGTTGTCCCAATCGAATGTCGCGGGCATAAGATGTCTCCTTTTTGGATGCGTTCAGCCGGATGACGGTGTACTGCTGTAGCTCGCCTCTTCAGAGGCGAGGGTTGTTGGCTCCGGTGCACGAGAAGCCCTCGCCTCTGAAGAGGCGAGCTACAGCAGCAAATTACCGCGCGGATGGCGGCGAATCGTTTTAGTGTTCCGCTTCCTTGGCGAAATTTTTATTCCACTCCGGGATTTCGACGACCAAGTCGCGCGTTCCGTCGGGGACGCACTGGCAGCCGAGGCGCGATTTCATTTCCAGCCCGGGAGCGTCGTCCAGCTGATCGAGCTCGGCATCCGTCGGTTCGTTGCAGGATTCCAGGCCTTCGTGGACGATGACGTGGCACGTCGAGCAGGCGCAGACGCCGCCGCAGGCGTGGTCCAGGCCCATGTGAAAACCTGTGGCGATGTCCAGGATGCTTCCGGGCAGGCCTTCGCGGGCGTAGGGAACGTTCTCCGGGTCCACTTCGACCGTTTTGCCTTCGCGGACAAACGTCACCTTGAATTTCTTTGTCGCGGGCGTGTATTTGACTTGCTCGATGTAGGGGTTGCTGCCGCCCATTGTCGTCTCCTTCTTGACTGCTCTCTTCAAAACTTACGTCGTGGGGTCGCGATGGAAACCCACAGACTGAAGCCTGCGCCACTAAATCCACAGGCTGAAGTTTGTGCTACTAGACCTCGCCTAGCTTTTTGCCTTCGAGGGCCGCGCCTAGGGCGCGATTCATCATGCGCTCGGCTAACGGCGTGGACGCCTGATTCAGCACGTCCACGAAGGCGCGAACTTGCTTGTAATCCTTGCCGGCGAGCGCTTCGCGCAGGGCCGCGATCGCGCCGTCAATCGTGCGGCGCTCTTCTTCGGGCAGCTCGCCAGGCGCTTCCGCCAGTTCGCGCGCCAGCGCTTTTTCCGTGAGTTGCAGGATGCTTTCGGCTTCGTTGCGCGCCTCGATCAACTGGCGCTCGGAAAAATCCTGCTCGGCGAATTCGATCGATTCCTCGAGCATGCGCTCGACTTCGGCGTCGTCCAGGCCGTAGGTCGGCTGGACTTCGATCGAGTGCTCGGTGCCGGCGCGCAAATCGCTCGCGGAGACTTGCAGGATGCCGCTCGCGTCGATCAGGAATTTCACTTCGATGCGCGCGAGGCCCGCGGGGCCCGGCGGAACTTTTAATTGGAAGCGCGCGAGGGAGCGGCAATCCTTGGCCAGTTCGCGCTCGCCTTGCAGGACGTGGATGTCGATGCCAGTCTGGTTTTCGACTCCGGTGGTGAAGAGTTCCTGAGCGCTCGCGGGCACCGTGGAATTTCGCGGGATGATTTTGGCGACCACGCCGCCCATCGTTTCGATGCCCAGCGATAGCGGCGTGACGTCGAGCAGCAGCATGTCGTTCACGCCGCCTTCGAGAATGTCCGCCTGCACCGCAGCGCCCAGCGCGACGACTTCGTCAGGGTTGAGTTCGGCATGCGGACGGCGGCCGAAAAATTGCTCGACCGTTTGGCGCACGAGCGGGACGCGCGTCGAGCCGCCGACCAGCACGACTTCCTCGACCTCTGCGGGTGTGAGTTTCGCGTCGGCGAGCGCTTGGCGCACGGGGCCCATGGTGCGGTCCACGATGGGGCGGATCAAGCGCTCATATTCCGCGCGGGAAATTTCGCGGAAATAGACGCCTCCATCGGGCAGCGGAAACTTCACCGTAGCCTGGTGCAAAGTCGAAAGGTCGTGTTTGACCCCAATCAGCGTTTTGCGCAATTCCTGCACGACTTCGGGGTGCGTGGCGAGGTCCACGCCCAGGCCGCGAATTTCTTCGCGCGCCATTGCCTGCAACGCGTTGTCGATGTCGTCGCCGCCCAGATGCGTGTCGCCGTTGGTCGAGAGCACTTGATAGATGTCGCCGTCGCTCGTCGAAATGAGTTTTAGGATCGAGATGTCGAACGTGCCGCCGCCGAAATCGTAGACGGCTACGCGGCCGCGCTTCTGTTCGTGCAGGCCGTAGGCCAGCGCCGCGGCGGTCGGCTCATTCACCAATCGCAGGACTTCGAGGCCGGCGAGGCGACCGGCGTCGCGCGTGGCTTGCCTTTGCGCGTCGTTGAAATAGGCGGGCACGGTGATGACCGCGCGCTCGACGGAATCCTGAAAATAATTCTCCGCCCAGCTTTTCAGCTCGCGCAGGATGAACGCGGAAATTTCCGGCGGCGTGAAGACGCGCTCGCCGAGGCGCACGCGGATCACGTTCTTGCTGGCGGGATCGATGCGAAAGGGAAAAATTTTCAGTTCGTCCTGCACGTCGGCGGGGCCGCGGCCCATCAGGCGCTTCACGGAATAGATGGTGCGCTCGGGCTGCGTCAGCAAACGGCGCTGCGCGGCCTGTCCGACGACGATCGATCCGTCCGCATCGACGCTCACGACGGAGGGGCACAGCGGCGTGCCGTATGGGCCCGGGATACACTTCGGCCGGCCCTCGCGCTTATCTTGATAAGCGATCAGGCTGTAGGTGGTGCCGAGATCGATGCCGACGGTCTTTGGCAATGTACGAAAAGCCTCCCGGTGCTATGGCGTGGCCTGTGTCCCGCGACCCGTGAAAACCTTCCTCACGGGTCGCGGGGCACGGGTCACGTTCCTGCCAATTCCTGTCGCACTCCGTTCACCAAATTTCTGATGTACGAGCGGCGGTTCAGGACTTCGTTCATGCGCTCCATGAGTTTCTTTTTTGCCGGATCGTCGGCGCTGGAATCCAGCGCGGCGTCCCATTCTGACGAGACGCTTGCGAGTTCCTTGTCCACGTCCGCCAGCGAGGATTCAAATTTGTGTTGGGCGGATTCGAGTTTTGCGCGCAGGGCCGCCATTTGCGCGGGGCTTCCTTCCGAGGCGCGCGCTTCGCGCAGCTCGTCCAGCGATTCGTTCAGTTCAAAAACTTCCTCGAGCAATTCGGGCGGGGCCTGCTGCTTTTTTTGGCCTTCCTTGCGCATGCCGTTGAGGCTGAGGAGATATTCGACGCGGGCGACTGGATCGCGCAGCGTGCGGTAGGCGTCGTTCAATTGCGAAGAGAGATCGAGCGAGATCTGGCGCTCGTCTTCCGGGGCGCGCGCGAAATGATCGGGGTGCAGCTTCCAGGAGAGCGAGTGGAAGCGCTGCTCGAGCGCGGCCTGGTTGATGGTTAATTTTTGCGGCAGGGCGAAGAAAGCGAAATAATCGGCGCCGGGGGGGAGCGGCTGAATTTTTCCGCACGCCGGGCAGAAATGGGCGCCGCTTGTCAGCGCGGAGCAGCTCCGGCAGGCCGGCGATGTTGTCACGGTTGTGGATGGCGCGCTCATAAAATTCGTTTTGATGACCTGCAGAATTCAGCATGTAGCGCCCGCCTTCAGGCGGGCATTTTGGCGACTGGCGGATGCCCGCCTGAAGGCGGGCGCTACATGCAAAAGAACAAAAAAAATGGCTGGCGGGCTCCCCATCCCGGCCAACCGCGTGGTTCACTCGATTCGAGAGGAAGCGCCTTGTACGTTCCTTGAAAGTGAGTCTCGATCTGCTACGTGTAAAACCGACAGGCTGAAGCCTGCCCCACTATTGCGTGAACGAGCTGCCGCAGCCGCAGCTGCGGGTGGCTTGCGGGTTTTGGAAGACGAAACCGCGGCGCATCAGGTCTTCCTGATAGTCCAGCGTGGTTTCATTCAGGTAGAGGAAGCTCTTCGGGTCCACGAAAAGGCGCGCGCCGTTTTCCTCGACCACCTTGTCGCGGTCGCGCGCTTGCGTTTCCAGGCGCATCGCGTACGTTAGCCCGGAGCAGCCGCCGCCCTGAACGCCCACGCGCAGGCCGCCGGTTTCCACCGCTACGCCTTCCTTGGCGAGCAGCTCCTGAATTTTCGTTGCCGCTTTTTCCGTTACGTGAATCATAGTTTGTTGTGATCCGTGTCGTTTCAAATCTCAGAATTGAAATTTGAAATGCAATTCAAAAACGCACATCCTTGCTCCACGCCGCGCGGCGGTCCAATGGCCACTGGCTCCGCTGAACGCAAGTTCCGCGTCTAGCCAGCTAGTCGCCGACTGTCGTCGCGGTGGCCGCCGGAGTGGAAGTTTCCTTCTTTTTCTTCCAATCCGCGATGGCCGCCTTGATGGCGTCTTCGGCGAGGACCGAGCAGTGAATCTTTACCGGCGGGAGGCTCAGCTCGCGCACGATGTCCGTGTTCGAGATAGCCAGGGCTTCCGCGACTGTCTTGCCCTTGACCCACTCGGTGGCGAGCGAAGAGCTGGCGATTGCCGAGCCGCAGCCGAAGGTCTTGAACTTGGCCTCTTCGATGATCTGCGTCTCGGGGTTGATCTTCATCTGCAGCCGCATGACGTCGCCGCATTCGGGCGCGCCAACGAGGCCGGTGCCCACGTTCGGATCTTCCTTGGGCAGGCTGCCGACGTTGCGCGGGTGCTCGTAATGATCGACTACCTTATCGGAATAAGCCATTTCACTCTCCTTAGATATTTGACGAAATAATCCGGTCCAGGATTCATCCCAAGGGATGCTTCCTAGTGCTCCGCCGAAGCGCTCCAATTCATTTTGCTGAGATCGATGCCTTCCTTGGCCATTTCGTAGAGCGGAGACAGCTCGCGCAGCCGCTGCACGACTTCGATGACGCGGTTGGTCACGTAATCCACTTCTTCCTGGGTGTTGAAGCGGCCCAGGCCGAAGCGGATCGAAGTGTGCGCCAGGTCTTCGCCGACGCCCAGGGCTTTTAATACGTAGCTCGGTTCGAGCGTGGCTGAGGTGCAGGCCGAACCGCTCGATACGGCGACGTCATTGATGCCCATCAGCAGCGATTCGCCTTCGACGAACGCGAAGCTGATGTTGATGTTGTGCGGCAGGCGGTGGGTCATCGAGCCGTTGATGTAGACTTCGTCGAGTTTGGAAAAGATGGTGTCCTTCAGCCGGTCGCGCAGGCCCCGCAGGCGCACGCTTTCCTCGGCCATTTCGTTCTGGCAAAGCTCGGCGGCCTTGCCGAAGCCGACGATGCCCGGGACATTCAGCGTGCCGGAGCGCATGCCGCGTTCGTGGCCGCCGCCATCGATCTGCGCGGAGAGCTGCACGCGTGGGTTGCGCCGGCGCACGTAAAGCGCGCCGCAGCCCTTGGGGCCGTAGAGCTTGTGCGCGGTCAGTGAAATCATGTCCAGATTGTCTTTTTGCACGTCGATGGGAATTTTTCCCAGGGCTTGCACGCCATCGGAATGGAACAGGACGCCCTTTTCCTTGGCAATCTTGCCGATTTCCTGAATGGGCTGAATTACGCCGATTTCGTTGTTGGCGTACATGATGCTGATCAGGATCGTTTTCGCGGTAATGGCGCGGCGCAGATCGTCGAGGTCGATGCGGCCATCTTTGGCGACCGGCAAGTAGGTCACTTCGTAGCCGTACTTCTCGAGGCGCTTACAGGTATCGAGAACGGCTTTGTGCTCGGTGACCTGCGTGATGATGTGGTTGCCTTTTTCGCGGTACATTTCCGCGGCGCCTTTGAGCGCCAGGTTATTCGATTCCGTCGCGCCGCTGGTAAAGATGATTTCCTTCGGCGTGGCGTTGATCAGGCGGGCGATTTGCGCGCGCGCGTTTTCGACCGCTTCCTCGGCCGTCCAGCCGAAGGAGTGGTTGCGGCTCGCGGCGTTGCCGAACTTCTCGTGGAAGTAGGGCAGCATCGTCTCGACCACGCGCGGGTCCACCGGAGTGGTGGCGTGGTAATCCATATAAATTGGCAGTTTAATAGCCATGCTTGTTTTCCCCCGTCTCGTTTTCTTACGATCCCCTGACGCAGTTCCCTCAAGTTTGATGCGGCGCCCGCCGCAGCGGACCCAATAAAATTATATTGACAGCCCGACCAGTTCGGCGTCGGGTGAATCCTCGGCCATTTGCGAAATCGTGACCGAGCGCAAGACTTGCGCGATGCTCTCGTTCACTCGCCGCAGCGGCTCGCGCACCGTGCAGGTCGAGCTTTGATCGCAGTTGCCGTGATTCGTCACGCAAGACGTGATCACGACCGGCCCGTCCACGGCGTTGATGACATCGAGCGCCGAAATTTCCTTCGGGTGCCGGGCCAACACATAGCCGCCGCTCGAACCGTGGCGCGCCGTCAACAGCCCCTGCTTGGCCAGCCTCTGCAGCACCTTGGCCAGAAGCGGCGCGGAAATCCCGTAGGCTTCGGCTATATCGGATGCGCTCTGCGAAGGTTCACCGCGGTGCGCCGCCAGGTGCCTGACGGCGATCAACGCGTAGTCCGCTTTCTTGGAGAGCTTCAACATTCGATATGCGACTAAAATAGTCGCAAATGAATCTTAATGCCAGCTATGCCTCTGTGTCAAGCATTACATCAACAACAACTCCCACGGGGACATCGCCTTGCATTACGACCAAATTGGTCGCCTTAGTCAAACTTGATGCACCAAAATGGGAATTTCGAGGGCTGACCGGCGCTCAGGTGGGGCTAAACGGTCATTGCAAAATCGGCGTGGAAGCTCTTGGCTTCCTCCGCGCCCTCTGTGTTAAAGGTCATTCTTGCCCGGAAGCAGAACCTTTAACACAAAGGGCACAGCGAACACAGTGAGAGATTATTCGTAAGACCTAATTCGCCGCCAGCACTTCCACAAATCCCATGCGGCCAGAGAGATTGCCGCTCCACCAGACGCGATTGGGATTGTTTGGATCGATCTCGATCCTTCTGGAGTCCGACTCGGAATCCGGAAGAGGGAACTCGACCCATTCGCCGGTTTTGGGATTGTAACGGGCAATCTTGTCGGCCATTTGCTCGCTCACCCAAATCAGGTTGTTCTTGCGGTCTACGCTCACGGAATAGGTGCCGGAGACTTCCGTGGGCGGGGCGAAGAACGTCATCTGCTTGGTTTCGTAATCGATCTTCATGAGCAGTCCGGCGTTCCAGAGGCCGACCCAAATGTCGCCGCGGGCGTCATGGCTCATGCGCCGTGGGAAAGCAAGGCCGTCGTAGGGGATTTTGTACTCCTCGACCTTGCCAGTGGCTGGGTCGATTCTGGACATACTGTCGGCCGCATCCTCGGCCCACCATACGGAGCCATCGCCGGCTACCGTGATGCCGTACGCGCCGGTCGGCTTCTGCGTGGCGAGGTAGGAAGGCGGATCGAAAAACTTGAATTCCTTCGTCGAAGTGTTGAGCATGCGAACCTGGTTTCCGGCGGTCTCCCAGATGGTGCCGTCGGGATGAATGAGCATGGAATTGCCGCCGGCATCCGCGCGATTGTCCTTGGGCCAATCGTAGGACGTGAATTTTCCTGTGTTGGTGTCGAAATTCAGCCAACGGTAGTTGGCCCCGTCGGGAACCCACATCTGGCCTTTGGCGTCGATCTGGAGATTGCCCAGCACCTGGCCGTCGTCGGCCGCAACGCCTGCGGGAATGGAAACCTCGGTGTATTCGAGCGTTTTAGGATCCAGTTTGCCCAGCTTGCCCATGCGCTGGCTGACCCATCCGTTGCCGTGGGGATCGACGGCGACGTCGTGCGGCTCGGCGCCGACATTGGTGTCCGAGATGTCATATTGAACGGCCCGGTAGTGCAGGGCTTTTCCTTCGAGCAACGTTCGCGGGAGGCGGTCGTTCAGGTCCACTGGGCCCTTGGGCCCGAAATTGGCGGAAAGGTAGTCGATGGCGAGCTTGGCTTCGTCCGGAGTCAGGTCGCGGAGTTTGGAGGTCCTCATCCGGGCGCGCATTCTCCGGACCGTGAACGTCCAGTCCTCGCGCGGCATGTGGAAGCCGATGAATTGCTTGAGGTCGTGGCAGCTCGTGCACCGGGCGGCGACAAGTTTCTTGCCGTCGCCTTCCGGCAATTCTCGCGAGACAGTGACCATCAGGGCTTCGGGCGTTTTCATGGGCCAGGCGTGCGGCAGCAGAGGGCCTCGCATGGCGCTCAGCGACAAGTCCAGTTTCGCGGTTTTTCCTTCGGCTACGTCCAGCGGCGCGGACGCGCTGCTCTGATAGCCGCCGCCGATGCCCTGGATCACATACTGGCCAGCGGGCAGATTGCTCACGGTGTAGCGGCCTTGCGCCTGGCTGATGATCATGAACTCGAGATGGCGCTCGTTATTCTTCAGCTTCACAAACGCGCCCGCGACGGGTTTTCCGGATGCGTCTTGCACGACGCCCTCGATCGTGGAATTGTTTTCCGCCGCCCGCGCAAATTGGCCGCAGAGGAATAGCAAGACTGCCGCGAAAATCGCCGTGAATTTCGATCGCGTTCCGTTGAATGTCATTCCCGATCTCCTTATTTTTCTCCCAGCGGGCGCCTTCGCCCGTAGCCGGCAATCGATGCTGGCCACCCGGGAGGCGCGACAATAAAAAGCTTCAAAATGTGCGTTGGGGCCTGGCTCTTGGCGGAGTATACGCCAATTCCGTTTCGGAGGGCCCGGGATATTTGCGGCGGGGGATTTGCCGGCAACTGCGAATCTGAGGGCCCGCGGCGAACTTGAGCAGAGAGCCTAACACGGAGAGCACCGAGGAAAACGGATGCAACGGAGCCGCAATGTCGGATCGCGGTGGGGGCTCAACTTCCTCTTTGCGGCTTCCACTTTTTCAGGAACTCGATTACATCTTCGGGGCCGATGCGCACCGTCGACTCGAATTCTCCCTGCTTCTGGCTGACTACCAGTTTGCCGTCCGGATCGAGAATCGCCAGGCTGGGCACGCCTTTTTTGAGCGGGATCTGATATTTGTCGGCGAGATCGAGATTCGCGTCGTAATCGCCGACGTTGACGTGGACGACGTGGTAGTTCGCGTTGACGAGCGGGGCGAACTCCTTCGAGCGGAACGTCGCGTCCAGCACGTGGCAGTCGTAGCACCAGTTCCCGCCGAATACCAAAATGACTCGCTTGTGATCCTTGGCGGCTGCGGCGAGGGCCGAGGAGATTTCCGCCTTGGCCTCTTCTGGCGGCGCATAGAGCTGCGTATTCGGCTTGGCCGGCTCCGGCAGGCGGCGGGCTTCCTTTGCTCCCAAGTCGCCCCGTTGCGTCGCGATGATTTTCCAATCGCCAAGCTTCTGCACCCAGACTTGAGAGGCGGAAAGGACGGCGGACTTTTCTCCCGCTCTGGTCTTGAAATCCGCTTCCATGCGAAGGACCAGCGACATCACTCCGGGCTGCAGCGTTTTGGCCTCGAGGATTTTGACGTCCAAACGATCGAGCCCGGCCGGCTTGAGCGAGGACCAGAACGCGGGCTCCTCGGCGGCATCCAACGTCTCTCCCTGAGGCGTCTTCGCCCTTGCCGGAGGAGCCGTCATATAGAAGCCTAGGAGGGCCGCTTTGTCGCCGGCGAGGACAGCGGACTTCCAATTGTCCAAAGGCTCGAACGCGAACGATGACGCAGTTTCAGAAGCCCTTTTTGCGTGGGGCTGCTGAGGGGCAGCCTGAGCGAAGACGGCAGCTGGAGTGCAAAGGAATACGGCGACGATCCAGATGGTGGAAATGGTCTTCATTGCTTCTCGTATCCTATCAAATCACAAGCCCGCACGACTTAATTTTCGAAGACAACGTCACTCTCGCCGATCTTCCCGGAGCTTGAAAATTTGAACTTTCCGGTCTCCGCTGAGCCTCGCTTATGCAGCGAACTTGTTGTGTCAAGTTCAGAAGAAGGGTATCCTTTGCAGACGATCAGTTGAAATCGAAAATTTCAGCGAATATGCCGGCGAGGCGCTTCGAAAATGCTAAACGGCTTTAGGGCCTTATTGATTGTTCTAATGGCGGCTGGTACGTTCGCGCCGCGGGCGTTGGCGCAGGGCTCCCCATCTCAGCCCTCCGGAGCCGCCAAGGATCGAAAAGTAATTGCGGCACCCGCTCCAATTCATGACATTTCCGGCACCTGGGAGCCGGCCAATGGGCCGGGCGATGGAGTCCAGCCATTCGGCGTGGCGGCCATGCCCAACGACGGGAAGCCGGAGCATCAACTGCCTTATACGGAGTACGGTCTGAAAGCTTACCTTTCGCATAAGCCGCTGATTGGGACCAATGAAGTTCGTCCCACGTCCTACAACGATCCTCGGGATACGTGCGAACCGCTGGGATTCCCGCGAGCCGATTTTTATAATCTGAGGGAGACTCAGATCCTGCAGAGCCCGTACAAGGTCGCGATCCTGTACGAATATGGGCAGGCCTGGCGGGTGATCTGGACGGATGGGCGAGAGGTTCCCAAATTAGTGGATGGAGGAGTGCAGGTGGGGAAGGAAATTCGAGAGCCGCGCTTCTATGGCTACTCGGTCGGCAAATGGGTGGATGACAACACGCTTGTCGTGCAGACGGTTGGAACGATGCCGGAAGACAAAGTTTGGCTGGATGGCACCGGCCGCCCGATCAGCGACCAAGTGCACGTCGAGGAGCGCTTCCACCGGGTGAACCAGGACCGCATGGAACTGACGGTGACCATTGACGATCCGAAGATGTATACCAAGCCCTGGCTGGCCATGAATAAGTTTCCCCTGCGCTTGAAGGATCCCCATTTCGATGTGACCGAGATGTACTGCTCTCTCTCGGAGATGGAGAAATACAATAAACTATTCGGCGATCCCGTGGGTGAGGGACCCGGCAAACCGGATGGGAAATAGATGGGATGGGAGCGTGGCATGGTCTGGCGGGGGACTGGTTGGCACCTTGCAGTGATTGTCTAGTTGCTTCCGCGAATGATATTTTAGGAGTGGAGGGAATTGCCATGAGGAATAGGGCGATTGGATTGCTTGCCGTAGCCGCCGGTCTGTTAAGCGTGTCCTTGCCCGCGTTTGCGCACCATGGAACCGCGGTGTTTGACACCAGCAAAACGCTCATCTTGAAGGGGACCGTCACGGAATGGGACTGGTCCAATCCTCATTGCCTCATTCAATTTGACGTCAAAAGTGAAGGCGGCCCCGCGGTGCATTGGATCGCGGAGACGCAAAATCCCGCGGAAATGGTCAGCCTGGGTTGGGGGACGGCGTCCTTTAAGGCTGGGGATGAAGTTACCGTCACGCTCATCCCGGTCAAGAATGGCCGGCCTTACGGGCGAATCAAGCAGATCGCGCTCCCCGACGGCAAGGTTTTTATTACCATCAAAGAAGGGCTGACCCCGAAGGATCCATCCAACCCCCCGCCTCCCGCGAAATCGGACAACTATCCTAAATTGTGACGAGTAGTTCTGGCAAAAGTGGGCCGAGTTCCGTGAAGACGGCGGGTCGGGTTGTGGACCGTTGCATGTTTCTCGTTGCGAATCGCTCCGCGAAAAGGCATTGCCAAAGGTGTTGCTGCTTTCAATTCGCTGGCGTAATCCGGGCGGATTTTCGCTACAATAGTTTGGAAGCGGGCGGACGATACCATGAAAAATGTCCTGGCCATTTATCCGGGCTCGTTCGATCCGGTGACCAACGGGCACCTGGACTTGATCGAGCGGGGTGCGAAGATCTTCGACCGGCTGGCGGTCAGTATCCTGCGCAACCTGGACAAGGAGCCGCTGTTCACGGTGGACGAGCGCGTCGAGATGCTGCGCGAGGTGACGCGGCCGTGGCCGAACGTCGAGATCGATGTGTTCAGCGGGCTGCTGGTGGATTATGCACGGCTGCGCGAAGCCCATGTGATCCTGCGAGGGATTCGCGCGGTTTCGGATTACGAGTATGAATTGCAGATGGCCATGATGAATCGGAAGCTGAATCCGAATGTCGAAACGGTTTTTATGATGCCTGCGGTGGCCTATAGCTTTTTGAGTTCGCGCCTGGTGCGCGAAATCGCGCAGCTCGGCGGGCCGATTACGGGGCTTGTGCCGGCGGTGGTGGAGGAGCGGGTGCGCGCCAAGGTGCTTTAGTAGCACAGCCACTCTTGGCTGTGCGGGTTTTGCGATCGTAATCGAGTCGGCAGGCGTAAAGTGCAGCTTAGAAAACCGCGCAGCCAGGAGTGGCTGTGCTACAGGAGAAACATCCCGTGCAACTCGCAGCTCGCGTGAATCGCATTGCCATCTCGCCGACTTCCGCCGTGCTGGCGGCGGCCGAAAAACTTCGCGCCCAGGGCGCGGACCTGGCCGACTTCGGCCCGGGCGAGCCGGATTTTCCGACTCCCGAGCACATCCAACGCGCGGCGATTCGCGCGCTCGAGAAGGGCCACACCAAATACACGCCGACGCCCGGAATCGGCGCGCTGCGCGATGCGATCTGCAAATGGCATGCGGCGCAATTCGGCTCGGCCTACACGGTGCCGGAATGCGTTGTGACGGTGGGCGGCAAACACGCCATTTTTAATGCATTTTGCTCGCTGCTGGAAAAGGGCGACGAAGTTCTGATTCCCGCGCCGTATTGGGTCAGCTACCCGGAGCAGGTGCTCTACACGGGCGCGACACCGGTGCCGGTGCCGACCGACGAGTCCGACGGCTTCCGCTTGCGCGCCGAGCAGGTTTCGCGCGCCATCACGCCCCGCACCAAGCTGCTGATCGTGAATTCGCCGAGCAATCCGAGCGGCGCGGTGGTGCCCAACGACGAATTCGTGAAAATCTACGAAGTGTGCCGCGCGAAAAATATCTGGGTGATGACGGACGAATGCTACTCGCACTTTTTGTACGGGAATGTAAAGCCGTGGTCGCTCGCGAGCGTGCTGGGAACAAAGCCGAATATCATCGTGGTCGGCTCGCTCTCGAAAACGTTTGCCATGACGGGCTGGCGCGTGGGCTACGCGCTGGCGCCCGAGCCGCTCATTTCGGCGATGATCAAGGTGCAGAGCCAGTCAACATCGAATCCCACTTCGATCGCGCAATACGCGGCGCTCGAAGCGCTGACCGGGCCGATGGATACCGTTGCCGTCATGCTGGCGGAATATGCCCGGCGACGAAATCGCATCGTTTCCGGATTGCGCGCGATTTCCGGTGTGACATGCGTCGAGCCGGGCGGTGCGTTTTACGCGTTTCCGAATTTCTCCGCTCACTTGGGCAACGGGATCAAGGATTCGACAGCGCTATGCAAGCAGTTGCTCGAGAGCCAGCATCTTGTGGCTGTGCCCGGCGACGCGTTCGGGACGCCCGGCCATATACGGATTTCCTACGCCACTTCGATCGACCGGATCGAGGAAGGGCTGCGGCGCCTCGAAAAATTCTGTTCCCTGGCGGAAGCGACCAGGTGAATTCGGCTTCCAGCCGTATGGGGCGGACGCCTGCGCGGCTCGCCCCGATTTTCGTGCCTCGCATTTGGGGCGCGCTCTCTCTCTCTCCTCTTTTTCCGGAACGTTCCCATGAAATCGAACCCATCGGCGAAGCCTGGCTGACGGGCGACGCCTGCCCGTTTGCCACGGGCGAATTTGAGGGGCGCACGCTGGGCGAGGTGTGGCCTTCGCTGCCCGAGGAATGGACCGGCACTTCGCTGCGCGGATTGCCGCGCATTCCGCTGCTCGTGAAATTTATTTTTCCGGAAGACAAACTTTCCGTGCAGGTGCATCCTGACGACGCATACGCCGAGAAGCATGAATCGGGGGCGGGCGGCGTCGGGAAAACCGAAATGTGGTACGTGGTGAGCGCGCGGGAAGAAGCGACGGTGCGTGTGGGCTTGCGGCCGCACGTGACGCGAGAGTCGTTTCAGCGCGCCGTAGTCGATGGCGACGCGGAAAATTGTCTCGGAAGCGTGCGGGTGCGCGCGGGCGACGCTGTATTCGTGCCAGCCGGGACCGCGCACACGATTTGTCCCGGCGTGGTGCTGTGCGAAATTCAGCAGCACTCGGACATTACGTATCGCGTGTTCGATTACAACCGCGTGGGCGCCGATGGAAAGCCGCGCGCGCTGCACATCCGGCAGGCGCTCGAAGTGATGCAGTTCGGCGAACAGGGCGGCGGGCTGTGCGATCCGGTGCGCATCACGCGCGGCGCGGTGACGGAAACGCTTTACGCGGCGTGCCGGCATTTTGCCACCGAGCGCTGGGATTTCCACGAGCGCATCGCCGCCGTTACCTCGCCGGAGCATTTCGATTTGCTCATTTTTCTCGAGGGCCAAGGGCGCATTGGGTTTGCCGGCGGCGCGGAATCCTACGCGCCGGCGGAAGTCTGGCTGCTCCCTGCCGCTCTCGGCGCGTACCAACTGGCGCCGGCTTCCGCCACGACTTTGCTGCGTGCCTACGTGCCGGATTTAAACGGCTTCGTGCAGCGGCTTAGCGATGAACGCATCGCGGAAGCGGCGTGGTCGCGTGTGGTGCATCTGTGACGAAGAAACACAGCCACGACACGCTCGCCGCGCATGCGATTATTCTTGCCGGAGGACGCGGCACGCGTTTCTGGCCGCGCAGCCGCACGCGCACGCCGAAGCAGTTGCTCAACATTGTCGGCAGCGACACGATGTTGGAGCAAACCGCCGCACGCCTCGCGCCGCTGTTTCCGCCCTCGCGCCAGTGGGTTGTTACGAATTCCGAACAGGCCGCCGCGGTGCGCAAGCAGATGCCGCGCGTCCCCGCGTCGCACATCCTGGCGGAGCCGATCGGCCGGAATACCGCCGCCGCGATCGGCCTTGCCGCCGCGCATTTGCTGCATGGCGGGCTGGGCAAGGAAAACGACGCGCTCATGGCCGTGCTTCCGGCCGATCACTACATTGCCAAGCCGGCGCGGTATCTGCGGATCGTGCGCGCCGCGCTGCACGCCGCGCACGCCGCGGGATCGCTCGTGGTGTTGGGCATTCCGCCGTCGCGGCCCGAAACGGGCTTCGGATACATCGAACGCTCGCGCGCGAAGGCGGTGGATGCGGACGGCGTCCCCGTTTTTTCCGTGCGCCAGTTCACGGAAAAACCCGAGCTGCCTCGCGCGCGGAAATATGTGGCATCCGGGCGCTACTATTGGAACGCGGGAATGTTTTTCTGGCGCGTGTCGACGTTCCTCGGCCATCTGGAAAGCTTTCTGCCGAAGACGCATGACGCCCTGATGCACTTGGCGGGCGAAATCGGGACGCCGCGCTACGCGCGCACGCTCGCCCGCATTTATCCGCGGCTGGAAGATATTTCCGTGGATTACGCGATTCTGGAACCCGTTACGCGGCGCGTGGCTGCGCCCAGCGTTTTCGTCCTGCCCGCGGAAGTGGGCTGGAGCGATATCGGCTCCTGGGCCGCCGTCTACGAATTGCTTGCGCGGAAAGCTGGAGAAAATGTTTCCGCCGGACAATTCTTCGCGATCGATGCGCAAGGAAATTTCTTCTGGAGTCCGAAAAAACTCGTCGCCGCCGTCGGAATCCGCGGTTTTGTCGTTGTGGAAACCGAAGACGCGCTCCTGCTCTGCCCGCGCGACCGCGCGCAAGACGTGGGAAAAATTGTGAAGTGGCTGGAGGCGAAAAAGCTCTCGGGCTTGCTGTAGATTGTCTCGAGATTGTTTTGACTAAGAATCAGGCAGCCGGCCACTTTTAAATCCGCGATTCCTTGATGAGGTGAGCGATGAAAAATGGCATTTCGCGGCGAACGCTCATCCGAAGCGTTGCCGCCGCAGGCGCATTGGCTGGTGGATCATGGGCGGCGGCGCAGGAGACTGCGGGAATCCGGGGCTTCGATCACGTGGCCCTTCCTATGGAGCACACCGAGGAAATGCTGGCCTTCTATCGCGGGCTCGGTTTGCAAGTGATCGAGAACGCGAACGCCTGCTCTGTCTACATCGGCAACCAGATGATCAACTTTCACCGGCCCGCGCACTGGCAAGACAAGGCTTTCACATTGAGAGCTCCCGCCGCAAAACCGCCTTGCGGGGACCTGTGTTTTGTGTGGGGCGGCACGCCCGAATCGCTTAAAGCAATGTTGGACCGGGTTGGAGCGAAGGCAGTCGAAGGTCCAGTGGAACGCCAGGGTGGCCGCAAGAAGGCTGGCTCTAGCGTGTACGTGCGAGACCCGGACAGCAACCTCCTGGAATTCATGATCTATCCATGAAGCTGCGCTGAGGCGAGCGACGCACCCTTGTGCTATTCAGTGGCGCAGGCTTCAGCCTGCGCCACTTCTCGCATCCGCGTGCTTCGCATATACTTCTGAACCGTGAGCACAATTAAATTTGGGACGGACGGTTGGCGCGGCGTGATCGGGGACGATTTCACGTTCGCCAATGTGCGCAAAGTTGCTTGCGCGATTGCGCGGTACGTGGTGCGCGCGGAAAAGCCGAACGCGGGCGTGCTTGTTGGGTATGACACGCGCGAGGCTTCAGAAGAGTCCGCGCGCGCGGCGGCGGAAGTCTGTTCGATGGCCGGCCTGCCGGTGTGGATCGCGGAAAAACCCTGCCCTTCGCCGGCGCTTTCGCTGCTGGTGCGGCAGCGGGGCGCGGGCGGCGGGATCATGATCACCGCGAGCCACAATCCTCCCAAATGGAACGGCGTGAAATTCAAGGCGAGCTACGGAAGCTCGGCGCTGCCTTCGATTGTCGCGCAAGTGGAAAAGGAACTGGCCACGGTGCTGGCGAACGGCGTTCCGCCGTTGCCTCCTCAGCGGGATCAAATTCAAATCCTCGACATTCTTTCGCCGTATCTGGAAACCATCGACAAACTTGTGGACTGGGAGCGGATTCGCGCCGCCAAGTTCCGGTTCGTGGTGGACCCGATGCATGGCGCGGCGCGCGGGCTGCTGCGCGAACTGATGGCGCGGCATGGGATCGCCTGCGACGAAATTCGTGGGACGCGCGATCCGCTGTTTGGCGGCGTGAATCCCGAGCCGATCGAGCCGCACGTCGAGGCGCTGCGGCGCGCGGTCCTCGCGGGGAAATACGACGCGGGGCTGTGCGCCGACGGCGACGGCGACCGCATCGGCGCGATGGACCGCGACGGCACGTTCATCACGCCGCACCAGATATTTTCGATTTTGCTGTGGCACCTGGCGGGGACGCGCGGGATTTCCGGAGACGTCGCGAAAACCTTTTCCTCGACGAAAATGCTCGACAAGATCGCGGAGAAATTCGGCCGCAAAATCTTCGAGACGCCGATCGGATTCAAATACATTTGCGAATTGATGCTGGAGCGCGACATCTTGCTGGGTGGGGAAGAGTCGGGCGGCATCGGCACAAAACTTTATCTGCCTGAGCGCGACGCCACCGTGATGGCCCTGCTGCTTGTGGAAGTGATGGCGTGGCACAAGAAGACCCTGGGGGAACTCGTCGCGCAGCTTCACGCCGAATTTGGCGAGCATCATTACGGGCGCGTCGATTTGGAACTGAAACCTGGGCAGAAGGAGCGCGCCATCGAGCATTTCAGCGGAGCGAAAGTGACGAGCGTGCTCGAATGGGACGTTGCGCGTCGCGAGGATCTCGACGGGATCAAGTTGTACCTGGGCGAAACCGGGTGGCTCCTGTTGCGCGCTTCTGGGACGGAGCCGATGTTGCGCGTGTATTCGGAGACGCGGAGCGCGGCGGGGACGCGGAAAATCCTCGAGCATGCTTGCGCGATTGTTCGGGGGCTGTAGGTTTCGATTCTGGTAGGACGGGCTTCAGCCTATCTGCTTTTTGATCTGGCGGGCGCCACGGAAACCGACAGGCTGAAGCCCGTCCTACTGTTTCTCCCCAAACGATTTTGCGGCGGCGTCGAGAATTCCGTTGATGAAACCGGACGCTTCCTCGGAAGAAAACTTCTTTGCGAGTTCCACGGCTTCGTTGATCACAACCTTCGCGGGAGTGCTCGTCGTGCGCATTTCGGAGAGGGCCAGGCGAAGGATGGCGCGGTCGATGGCGGCCATGCGCTCGATGCGCCAGTTTTGTGTGTGCGCGGAAATGACGGGGTCGAGCTCGGCGGCGCGGGCGGCGGCGTTTTCAAAAAGCTGGTTGGCGAAATCGCGCGTGGATTTTTGAGCGCGCGCGTTCTTCCAAAAGCCGTCTTCGATCCGCGACGCTTCCTGTTTTCCCATTTCCCATTGGAACAGCATCTGCAGGGCGTACTCGCGGGATTTCCGGCGCGGGGTCATCTAGCGGCGTTTCCCGCGGGGCGCAGACTTGACGACGGCGCGCGCGGCGTCCGCCGGGCGAAGCTGCCTGGACAAGTTGGCCATTTCGATCGCGGCGAGGCCCGCGTCGTAGCCTTTGTTTCCGCTCTTGAGGCCGGCGCGGTCGATGGCTTGCTCGAGCGTGTCGCAGGTGAGCACGCAAAAAATAACGGGAATGCCGGTGTCGAGCTGCGCGAGTTGCACGCCGCGCGCCACTTCGCCGGCCACGTAATCAAAGTGCGCGGTCTCGCCGCGCAGAATGCAGCCGATGGCAATCACGGCGTCCGCGCGTCCGCCCTCCGCCAATTTTTTGGCCGTCAGCGGAATTTCAAACGAGCCGGGGACGTGCACGACCAAGATGTTTTCAGCGTCCGCGCCGGCGGCTTCGAGCGCGTCCACGGCGCCCGCAAGCAGCCGATCGGTAATAAAGCTATTGAAGCGGCTGACCACCAGCGCGAATCGAAAGCCCCCAGCGTTTGCCGCGGCGCGAATTTCTTTTCCGTGAAAGGGTTTGTTCATGGGAATGAAATTTGACGCTGCTTGTCCACGCTACTTTCCACGAAATTGCGCGGGCCGCTTTTCCAGGAACGCTCGAGTTCCCTCCCGCATATCATCAGTTGCGGCTAATATACCGAAGAGAGTCGTCTCGAGATACTGGCCCTCTTCGAGCGGCATTTCCGTTCCGCGCTCGATGGCTTCCATCGTGAATTTCACCGCGAGCGGAGCGTTGGCGATGATTTTTTTCGCCAGGGCCTCCGCAGCGGGCAGGAGGTCCGTCGGCTCGTACACATGATTCACGAGGCCGATGCGCAGCGCTTCCTCCGCCGAAATCATTTCTCCGGTCAGGCAGAGTTCGTGCGCGATCCCCTTGCCGCACAAACGCGTGAGGCGCTGCGAGCCGCCATAGCCCGTCATGATGCCCAGCTTCACTTCCGGCTGGCCAAGCTTTGCGGCCTTGCTGGCCAAACGAATCGAGCAGGCCAGAGCGACTTCGGATCCGCCGCCGAGCGCGAAGCCGTTGATGGCCGCGATCGACGGTTTTCCAATCGTTTCCAAGAGATGCAAAACGCTTTGGCCAAATGCGGCCGTATCTTTTCCGCTCACCGGCGTCTGCACCGCGAGCTCGCCGATGTCCGCCCCGGCCACAAACGATTTCTCGCCCGCGCCGGTCAGGATCAGGACGCGCACACCGTCGTCGTCGCGCGCGGCGATCAGGATATCCCGCAGCTCTTCCATCGTTTTCCGGTTCAGCGCGTTCAGCACTTTCGGCCGGTTGAAGGTGATGAACCCGATGCAATCCCGCTTTTCATAGAGCAGGTTTTCGTATGCCATCCGCGTCCCTCAATTCTTCGCCAGTTCCAGGGCAACAATTTCATTGCCGCCGCGCTTGCGAGCTTCCTCGAGGCCCGCTTCCACGCGGTTGATCAGATCCGTAACGACATCTTCATTATCGTAATGTTGTACGGCGATGGCCTCGGCCACGGAAACGCTCAGGGTCAACTGCCCTCCATCCCACGGCGGACGCAATGCGCCGGCCGCCCTCTTTATTTTCTCGGCGAAAACATGCGCGCCGGCGAGCGGCGTGTCCGGAAGTACGATCGCCAGGGCCCAGGAAGTGTACTTGATTGCGAGGTCGGTTTGGCGAACGATTGCTTGCACCGCTTTTCCAACCTGCTCCATATAACGGTCAAACGGCGCCTCTCCGTGTTGGTGGATCAGTTCCGGGCCGCCATCGATCTGCAAAAGAGCCAGCGTCAAAGCCAGCCCCTGCGCGCGTGCGCGCTGCGATTCATGGAGCAGGCAATCGATGTAGGACCCGCGGGCCAGCAAACCGGTTTTTTCATCGGCCACGGCCAGGGTGCGCACGAGCGTGCGAAGGCGCGTATGGTGCACGCACATGAGCATTTGATCGCCGATGGATTGCAGAAAATACGTTTCGTTGGGTTTCCAAACGTGCGGCGCGGCGAATCCCACGATCATCATGCCGGCGGGAGCTTGCGTTTCCGGGTCCGTGAGCTGAACTCCCAGGGAAGTTTCCAGTCCCATTTCCTTGAGAAGAGGAGCGGCGGAGGATTCGAGCGGCAAGCCGCCAAGCGGGTCGGGCGAGGCGCGTTCGATCTGGCCGATCAAGCGCACGATTTGGCTGCCGGGGGAGGCCTCCACATTGGGGGCGCAATACTCGGATGCCATTTGCGGCGGCTGCCCGGGAGGGCCAACCACCGCGAAGCATCTTGCCGCTCGCAGATAATTGCCCACTTCGTTGACCGCGGCCGCAAGCATGGCGCGCGGCGAAGGCTGGCGGAATACGTTTTGATTGATCTCGGAAATTTTCGCGAGATCGCGCAAGGTCTCGGGAGCGTAGGGAGAAGAAGTAGCGGCGCGATTCGCGGGATCTTCGATCGCCGGCCGCGAAGGCTCCAACGCTCTCCGCGGAGCCGCGCCATCCTCCGGCCACCAGCGCGCGGCTTCGAAGAGCCCTTGCAGGCGCTCATTATTTTCTTCCTCGCCGGGAAAAAGTTCGGCGATGCGCTGCAGTCTTTCGACGGCCTTGGATTGCAGGGAGTACTGCACAAAAATTTCCGCTTGCACGAGCAAGTCCTCGAGCGTTTGCTCGGCGTGAACTTCCTCCAGAATCGCCGAGGACGGTTCGTCGGACTGGACGCCGGGCGATCGCTTGGCGGCACCGTTCGCGGGATGCGTGGCCACGTTGGACAACCGGGATCTCACGCGATTCAAAAACTCCTCGCCCGCGCGGCCCTTCAATCGGTCCAGCCGCTCCTGATGGCGCGAATCGTAGGGGTCGCTCTCTACGAGCTTTTCGAAGGCTTCGCAGGCGCCGGGAAGCTGGTCCTTCGCCAGATTCAGATCGAAGAGGCGCACCTGGGCCTCGAAATATTTCGTTTCGCGGTTGAGCTCCGCGTACAAGGCCGCCGAGAACTGGGCCAGGGGAAGGGAATTCGGGCACGATTCCGCCAGTTGATCGACCGAGCTCGCAAATTCCGATTCCCGTCGCGCGGCGAACATGCTTTTTTTGGTGGCCGAGAGAAGATCGACGGCCTTCTCTTCCAGCCCGGCGCGTAGAAACTCACCGGCCAGCGAGAAAAATTTCTCCGCCGAACCGGCCCCCTGATTGGTCATGCGCTCCAGCACGGCGCGCGCGGCGTCCAGTTGCCCGGAACGCATCAGGGCTTCGGCATAGGTCTCGAAGAGCGTCGCGTCTTTTTCGATTTCGCTCACGGGAGCGAGCAGGGCGGCGGCCGCCGTCGCGTCCCCTTTGCGCAGCAGGGCCTGGGCATAAAGGAGCGCCGCGCTGCGATCGCCCGGCGAAAGTTTCTGCGCCTTGGAGAAAAACTCAATGGCCTCATTGTCGTTCTGCGTGGAGAGCTGGCCGGCTCTTAGGAAACCGCGCGCGGCGGCGGCGTAATTCCCCAGGCTCTGGGCCAAATCGGCCACCGCGATGTGACGGTCGCGATTTTCGGCATCCAGCTGTGCGATGCGCACGAAACACGCCAGCGCGTCTTCTCCTTTGCCGATCATTTCGTAAGCGAGAGCGGCGGAGATGTATTGTTCGATGGCCTCTTCCGCGCGGTTTTGCTTTTGCAGAAGCAGGGCGTATCGCGCGACGCGTTCCGGAGGCTGCTGTTGCAGCTTCAAATAACGCGTGTACAGGGCCAGCGCCTTGGGCTCTTCTCGGGGGGCGAGGAGACGGTCGAACAACATGCCGTAGAAAATTGCGGCGCGGTCCGGCCGGTTCTGCGTGGTGAAAAGATCGCCGAGCGATTGCATAGATTCGAGGTGATTGGGGACAGCCGTGAGCACCGTTTGATAGGATTCGATGGCATCGTCGATGCGGCCTTTCTCGACGAGGCGCTTGGCCTTATCCAGTTGCTTGATGATGTCCACGCTCATGCGGGCTCGAACGGTTTTCCTTCGTGAAGTTGCGACCGCGAACTCGCGGATCGGCTTTTCCCAGGACAAAATTAACTATATACCGCTGCGGCGGCGCGCGCCAAATCGATCGCGCGCGGACTGTTCAATTCGGCAATTCCCGGCTGTTGCACGGAAAGGCGGCGACTCAGGAGTTTACGGTGGAGGGCCAGTTGCCGCCAGGAGGAAGCTCTCTAAAACCGCTTGTTTGTCCAATCGCGGATGTAATCGAAGAGATTTTTCACCGTATTGGAATATTGCCCCTTCGTGTTTTCGCACGCGGTGCAAGGCCCGAATCCGTGCAGGGCGCCTTCGATGACGACGTAGTCCTTGTCCTTGCTCGACGATTTTTCGTAAATGTTTTCATCGTCGCGGATGAAGTGAAACGCGCCCATCGCCGCGACCAGGATCGGCACGGAGATCGATTGCACCGCGCAGCTGGTGGAATTGTTACTGGAGCAAAAATCGATCCCGTCGAGTGCGTTTGTCGCCCGCGTCGCGTTCGTGCTCAGGAAAGAGTTCAGGGTGAAAATCTTCGTCCCCGTGTCGAACCCGCGATTGGTCACAGCCGCATCCAGGTCCGGGACCATGACGCTACGCACGATTCCGGTCTCGATGCTGGCGTCGTTCCGCAGCAATTTCTCGGGCTGAGCGGTGCTCATGATTCCAGCGATGGAAGGATCGAGCGCCGTCAGCGCCGCGGCCCCGCCCGGCCCCGCGCCGGGAGTGCCGGAGGCGGGAATTAGGAAAATGTCATCGTCCGGATAGGGATAATCGCCGCTCTTCATGCGGGCTTGCGCGGAAAGCGCCGCGTCGATTAACGCGTTCATTTCTTTGGCTTGCGCGGCGAAGTAGCGAGCCTGGAATTCCTTGGAATAGTGCGAAGAGCCGCTCGGGTTGTAGCCGTTCGCGGCGTTGAAGGGATCGAGCGCGGGATCGACGCGCCGTTTGCCGCCTTCGATGGTCACGGACGGATTGAGGCCGCGGAGAATCTCGACCGGATTTCCCGCGTGGGCGTCGGCGAAGACGATCGCGTCCGCGGGTTTGAGGCCGCTCAAGTCGCCGCCGCATTTCACCAGTTTTTCCGGCGCTTGGCAGTATGCCGGCCCCTTTTCCGCCACCGCTTGATAAAAACTCATCAGCGGCCCGCCGCCGCTATGGCCAAAGAGAATCACCTTCGTAATGCCCGGCTGGTTGCGCGCGAAATCGACGGCCGCCTTCACGTCGAGCGGCGTTTCTTCCCACCGGACGAGCGCCTCGTTGTTTTGGAATCGAGTGTTGAAGCAGAGCGTCAGGAAGCCGCGCGCGGATAATTCGCGGCAGGCGATGTGATTCAAATAATTCGCCGTGCGATGAGCGAGGACGAAGGCCACGTGGGGCGCGGGTCCGCTGTCAGGCTTATAGAGCGCGGCGCTCAACTGCCCGAGCCGGATATACTCCGGATGGCTCTGCGCGAAAGAAGCGCTGGAGATCGCCATGGCGGCCATGGCAATCGTCGCCATCCGCACGAATCGCATGCATTTCATGTCACGCCCCCCTAAGTTTCAGTTGGCTGGCCCCGGCAAGAATCTTTATCGCGCTAAAAAATTTCCGCCAGCGCAAAAATGCATTGAACGATTCGGCAAAACTTGTCCGATCGAAAGCTGCATGGTGCCTCAATCGCTAAATGCCTGGAACGCAGGCTATCAGTTTCAGCTAAGCATGAATTTAAATAACATCCGGATTCTCGCCAGGCCGGAAGTATTATAGGCCTAGGAGCAGGGAGCCGTGATCGCGCGCCAACGCAAGGTTCACACGCAACTCGGCAGGGCCGCCGTCCGGATGTTTGCCGCCAACGATCGCATCAACCAGATTCTGATCGAACATCTTGACCCTGCCGCCTGGAGAGGCAGCCCGCCTGGCAAGGTCCGCACCATCGCAGCGATCTTCACGCACATGCACAATGTCCGCACCAAGTGGGTCAGGCTTTCCGCTCCGCACCTGAAGATTCCGCGGCAGCTTCACCGCGCGAAGTGCACGCCACAGCAGGCCCGCGCGGGATTGGCCGAAAGCGCCGCTCGCTGCGCGGAGATGCTCGCGGAGGCGCTCGGCGGCAGTGGTGGCCGCGTCGAGAATTTTCTCAGGGACGGCTGGGCTAAGCCCTGGCCGGTTGGCCTGGAAATGCTGTGCTACATGATTTCTCACGAAGCCCACCATCGCGGGCAAGTGTGTATGCTCGCGCATCAGCTCGGATACCCGTTGCCGGTCAAAGTGTCGTCCGGCATCTGGAATTGGGAAAAGCTGTGGAGAGATTGCGGTGTGCCGGGCGGCCCCGGCTCCGATTCCTAAGGAATCGTCCCAGCATGCGCCGCGCGGGGATGAGCTGCGAGGCCAGGACTCGGCGGATGGCCCGCGTCACCGGTCGGAATGTTTTCCCGCAGGCCGCGGCAGCAGTTTCATGCCTTTCAATTTCGCGATGTACTCGGGATACATTGTTTCCGCGCCGCCCCGCGCCGCCTCGGGCGGGATCCCGTATTTGGCCGGGAATTCAACGAGAAACGTATTCGTGCCGGGCAGGTGGTTTGGGACAACGCCTTCGGGCCTATCCACTTCGTCCACCGGTTCGCAGGGGTAGGGTGGAATTTGCTGCGGCGGGTTCAATACAAAATCGGTGGTTCGAATAAAGGGCTCCGTGAGATACGCCGGGTCATAAACGATGACGGCCACGGTCAGATAATTTCCGTGCCGCATGATATGCGTGCTGATCGTGCCATTTTCGCTGCGTGGGATGCCGTTCCGCCGGATCCAATTCTCTTTCAAGTGGGTGGTCGTATAGGCCAGTGTGTTTCCCTCCCACTTGCCCGTGGAAAAACCCTGCCAGGTGTGAGGCGCGTTGGCCGAGGGGTGCGGGCGTCCGTCCATCCAAATGGTTTGTTCGTCGGCCCAGAAAAACATGTGGGTGTGATACGCGATGATTTGCTGCGTGGACCGGTCGACTTCTTTCCAGACTCGCAACGCCGATGGGCTGCGCCATTCGTAATCGGACGAGTGCGGCCGGCACTGATTTTCCGGCAACTCGATCAGGGTCGCGTCCCATGTATCGCCCCGCAGCCGCGCCGAGGCGTTGATGGGCAGCCCGAGATAATCCCCGATTTCGGGGCCCGGTCCGCGCTCCGGCTCGTCTTCAAAAAGTTTTTGCACCCAATCTCCCGTTGGGTCTTGCTGGGCCATGGCCGGCGGAATGCACGGCGCCACCAGCAAGAACAGCAGGATAGATGCACCCGCAATCCAGCTTCGATTCGTCCGAAATTTACGTTTTGAATTTTGCATTTGCCCGGAAGCCTAGCCCGCCTGCCTCGCTGTGTCAACCGCAAGTCGCGCGAGCCGCGCGTGGTCCATACGTGACTGCTCGCTGGTCCTGGGGGATGCGCCTCTCTTTGGCACAAACGGCGTCGCGTGGCGATTGTCCAGTAAGCGGGAATCCTCTGTGTGGACAAGCCCGTCCGTCGCTGCTTAAGGGCGCTGTAAAAACAGTGGCGTGCGCGCGCAAAGACACTTCTAGATGCTAAACCTGGCCATTATTTCGCGGATAGCGATAGGGCGCGGAGAGCGTGTGTGCCCGGTTCGTCAACCCTTATGAGTACGTATAGATAGGTGTGGGGGGCGTGGCAATGAAGGTCGAAGAAAGCTACGCTGAATGTGCCAGCGAAATTCTTCGGAGGGCGTTTCCGCCGACCATGTTTTCGGACCCGACAGGCCGCAAGCCGGCATCTATCCTTCCGTCCCCGGCGCTCGCCGTCGCTGCCGCGCTCGCTCTCCGTTTCATCCTGTTGTCGCTCACGCATTCGAATGGAGACGTTCGTCCCAAATTTCAAGTTGTGGGGCTGGAGGCAGCCAACCTCGCTTGGTCGCTCGCCACCGGGAAGGGTTTTTCCGGCCCCTTCCCAGGCTACGAACTCACAACGGCATGGCTGGCCCCGGTCTACCCTTTCCTGTGGTCGATCGGTTTCCGGATCGTGCATCTCGATCCTCCCTCGCGGATATTGATCGGCCAGGTTTTGAATTGCGCTTTTTCCGCGGCCACCTGCTGGCCCATCTTTGCCATCGGCAAGAAACTTTTCGGCGAGAAAATCGGCTTGGCCTCCGCCTGGGCGTGGGTGTTTCTGCCGTACGCGATTCTCATGCCGCTGGAATGGACGTGGGACCAGAGCCTGGCCGCGTTACTGCTGGCCTGGATCGTCGAGGCCACTCTGGCATTGCGCGAATCGACTTCGCCGCTCGCCTGGTCGGGCTACGGGCTGCTCTGGGGCCTCGCCGCGTTGGTGAATCCGGCTCTGTGCGGCCTGCTCCCCTTTCTGCTGGGGTGGCTGGCATTTCAGCGCCGCCAGGCTGGCAGGAAGTCGGTTTCATTATGCGCACGGGCGATTTTCATGTTTGTGCTTTCTCTATTGCCCTGGACGATCCGCAATTATTACGCGCTGGACGGCTGGGTTTTCGTGAAATCGAATTTCGGCCTGGAGCTTTGGCTCGGCAACAATCCAGCCGTAAAGAATGTCTATTCGAATGAACTGCATCCCATACGCAGCTTTCCCGAGCGCCTTCGCCTTATGTTTGAAGGCGAACCCAAATACAACAAGGAAAAGCAACACGAAGCGATCGTCTTTATCGAAACGCATCCGGAAGTGTTTTTGAAGAACACTTTCGACCGCTTTTTGGACACCTGGGCGGCCACGTATGATTCCAGCGTCGATGGCTGGGTCCTGGCCCTACATCTCAGTCTATTCAATATCTGGTTTTGTTCGATGTTTTCGGCGCTTTCGTTGGGCGGGGTAATCCTCGGTTTGCGCGCCAATTGGAAGGATTCATTGCCGCCGGTAATCTGCCTGCTGATTTTTCCCATCCCGTATTACCTTACGCATACCGGGTTGCGCTACCGCCATCCGATTG
>Ga0302324_100003243_pt1 | contig 36810 bp, 38 predicted proteins | sample Palsa_T0_1_FD_201949 | JGI IMG/M metagenome (GOLD analysis project Ga0302324, IMG submission 201949) | Peat permafrost microbial communities from Stordalen Mire near Abisko, Sweden - Palsa_T0_1 | ecosystem: Environmental > Terrestrial > Soil > Palsa > Peat permafrost | place: Sweden: Abisko... | reverse complement strand
GCCGCTCGTCAGCATGTATTGCTACACCTGTTACCGCTCGACTTGCATGTGTTAGGCACGCCGCCAGCGTTCAATCTGAGCCAGGATCAAACTCTTCAGTTAATTACACTAAGTCACTGAAGCTATCTCGATCCCAAACTCTCACCCATTCACCAATGCGCTACGCACGAATGAACAGCTGGTCGTTTGGAACTCGAATCATCAATTGCACCAAAGGCAAGTGACGCGAGTCCCCACACAAGTTACCTATTCGAATTTTTAAAGAATATCCCGCAACGACAAAGGTCCGGGGAAAGACTTTCAAGTATAGCTGAGATTAGGACCCCGTCAATCGCGAGAAAGTCCCGAAATCCGCCTTTTACCTGGAAGGGCGCGCAGTATAGCCTTGGGCGAGGCTCTGTCAACCGATAGTCTTTAATCCCAGGATTCGAGCCGTTTTAACGGCGACTAGGCGCCTTTTGCGAGCTTTACCTTGGCGAAGGAGCGCTTGCCCACCGATACGACATAGGTGTGGCCCGCCGCCAATTCATGCCGGCCGTTGGAGATCTTCTCCTGATTGACCCGCACCGCGCCTTCCTCGATTTTCCGGTTGGCTTCGGAGCCGCTGGTCACGAATCCCAGCTCCTTGAGGATGCCCGTCAGCCTGACGCTGGGAGCGTCGATCACGATCAGGCGCTCCGCCAAATCCTCGGGTACGGCCCCTTGCTGGAAGCGGCTGGTGAAATCCCGCTGAGCCCGCTCGGCAGCCTGCGCCGAATGGAACCGGCCGACAATCTCCCGCGCCAGCTCGAATTTCACGTCACGTGGATTCCGCCCCTCCACGGTTGATTGACGCAGTGCCGCAATTTCGCCTAGCGGGCGAAAGCTCAGCAACTCGAAGTAGCGCCACATCAAGGCGTCGGATATCGACATCAGCTTGCCGAACATCTCCTCCGGGGGATCGTGAATGGCGACCGTGTTGCCGAGGGACTTGGACATCTTTTGAACGCCATCCAAACCCTCCAGCAGCGGGGTGGTGAGCACGATCTGCGGCTCTTGGCCGTAGGCCTCCTGCATTTGCCGACCCACCAGCAGGTTGAACTTCTGGTCCGTGCCGCCCAATTCGACATCCGCCCGCAGCGCCACCGAGTCATAGCCCTGCACCAGCGGGTATAGAAACTCATGGATCGCAATCGGCTGGCCGCCCTTGTAGCGCTTGTGGAAATCATCGCGCTCCAGCATGCGGGCCACCGTATGCTTGGCCGCGAGCTCGATCAGCCCTGCCGCGCTCATCGCACCGAACCAAGTGGAATTGAATTCGATCAAGGTGCGCTCGCGGTCCAGGATCTTGAATATCTGTTGCTGATAGGTGCGGGCGTTGGAGGCAATCTCCTCGTGGCTCAAGCGCGGCCGCGTCGCATTCTTGCCGGTCGGGTCGCCGATCATGCCGGTGAAATCGCCGATCAGGAAAATCACATCGTGTCCGAAAAGCTGGAATTGGCGCAGCTTGTTGATCAGCACGGTATGCCCCAGATGCAAATCCGGCGCCGTGGGATCGAATCCGGCCTTGACCCGCAGCGGCTTGCCACGCTGAATTCTCTTCGCCAGATCGGCCTCAGGAATCAGGTCGACGGCGCCGCGCTTCAATTCGGCGAGTTGTTCTTCGAGATCAATAGCCAATCGCTGATTCCTTCAAGTGCTGGCTCGCGGCAGCCGCGCGCACGGCGGCGATCAGTATAATCATTGAATGGACTTGTATCTTGGATTGATATCCGGAACCAGCATGGATGCCATCGACGCCGCGCTGGTGGATTTTTCGGCCACGCCGCTGCGAGTGCTGGCGGCCCGCGCCACCCCTTACCCGCCGAGCCTCAAATCCCGCATATCCGCCCTGATCGAGTCCGCCGACAATGCCGCCCTGGACGAGGTCGGCCAGGTCGACGTCGAGGTTGGGCATGCATTTGCGGATGCCGCGCTTGCGCTGCTGCGCGAGGCGGGAATCGGTGCCGGCGAAGTTGCCGCTGTCGGCAGCCACGGCCAAACCCTGCGGCATCGGACCGACCTGGCGGTTCCCTTCACCTGGCAGATCGGCGATCCGAACACCCTGGCGGAGATGAGCGGCATTGCCGTCGTGGCCGACTTTCGCCGCCGCGATGTCGCGGCCGGCGGCCAAGGCGCGCCGCTGCTGCCGGTATTTCACGATCATGTGTTTCGCAGCGAAGCCGAGGACCGGGTGATCGTGAACCTGGGCGGAATCGCCAACATCACCGTGCTACGGGGTGGCGCGCCGGTGACCGGGTTCGATACCGGCCCCGCGAACCGCTTGCTCGATGCCTGGATTTTCCAGCATCTGGGCCGGGAGTTCGATGCCGACGGCGCCTGGGCGGGCAGCGGCCGATGCGATCCCGTTCTGCTGCAACAACTGCTCGCCGAGCCTTATTTGAGCCTTGCGCCTCCCAAGAGCACCGGCCGCGAACTCTTCAATATGCCCTGGCTCAGGGCCCGATTGCGGGGCATCGAAAGCCGCCCGGAGGACATCCAAGCCACCCTGCAGGAGTACACCGCTGCCAGCGTCGCAGATGCAGTGCGCCGCTACGCTCCCGGAGCCGCTCTATATGTCTGTGGGGGCGGCGCGCATAATGGCGCCCTGCTCGCAGCGCTCGCGCGGCAGGTACAGCCCGCGCGTGTTGCGACCACCGCCGCTTTGGGTGTGGACCCGGATTATGTCGAAGCGATCGCGTTCGCATGGTTTGCCCGCCGAACGCTCGCCGGGCTGCCCTCGAACTCAGGAGCCGTGACCGGCGCGTCCGGAGCACGGATCCTGGGCGGAATTTATCGCCACTCTCAGGGCCGGATTTAGCCGGGCAGGTTTCATCAAATGGTCACAGGCCGGCCGTCACACTGGCGCTAATGAACGATACCGATCTACAAGTCCCGCAGCTCTACATCAATCGCGAGCTGTCGTTTCTTGAATTCAATCAGCGCGTGCTGGAACAATCCAAGGACCCGAGCATTCCGCTGCTCGAGCGGGTGCGATTTCTGTGCATTTCCTGCGCGAACCTCGATGAATTCTTCGAGATCCGGGTCGCGAGCCTCAAGGAGCTGCTGGAGGCCGGCGCCGTGCAGGGCGGCCCCGATGGGCTGCCGGTCCAGGATCAACTGAAGGCCATCCGCGTGCGCGCGGTGCGCCTGGTCGATGAGCAGTACCAAGTGCTGAACGATGTGCTGATGCCGAAGCTCGCCGAGAGCGGCGTGGTGTTCGTCGAGCCTGAAACCTGGACGCCGGTGCAGGCCGAGTGGCTCGCGGATTACTTCACGAGAGAAGTCGAGCCCGTGCTCAGCCCGTTGGCGCTCGACCCGGCGCGGCCGTTCCCAAAGGTACTCAACAAGAGCTTGAACTTCGCCGTCGTGGTCGAAGGCGAGGATGGCTTCGGGCGCAACAGCGGCCTGGCGGTGGTGCAAGCGCCACGCTCGCTGCCGAGGGTGATCCGGCTGCCTGACGAGCTGGGCAGCCGGCATTTCGTGTTCCTCAGCACCATCGTCGAGGCATTCGTTTCCAAGCTGTTCGCCGGCATGCGCGTGCGCGGCTGCTATCAGTTCAGGGTCACGCGCAACAGCGACCTGTTCGTCGAGCAGGAAGAAGTGGACGATCTGTTGCGCGCCGTCGAGGGCGAGTTGGCCTCGCGCCGCTACGGCGATGCGGTGCGCCTGGAAGTGGCCCATGACTGCCCGGACGACATACTCACCTATCTGCTCGGACAATTCGGGCTCACCGCCGAGGATGTCTACAAGGTCCCCGGCCCAGTAAACGTGAGCCGCCTCATGGCGGTTTACGACCTGGTTGACCGCGCCGAGCTCAAGTACGCGGCGTTCACGCCCAGCATCCCAGAACGGCTGAGAATGGGCAGCGATCTGTTCGCAACCTTAAGGGCGGGCGACGTGCTTCTGCAGCATCCGTTTCAAGGCTTCGGCCCGGTCGCCGATTTCATCAAGCAAGCGGCCAGCGATCCGCAGGTGCTGGCCATCAAGCAGACCCTGTACCGAACCGGCAGCGATTCCGCCATCGTGGGCGCGCTCACCGAAGCGGCTCAGGCCGGCAAGGACGTCACGGTAATCATCGAACTGCGGGCGCGCTTCGATGAGGAGGCGAACATCGAACTCGCGACCAAGTTGCAGGAGGCCGGCGCGCACGTGATGTACGGCGTGTTCGGCTACAAGACGCATGCGAAGCTGGTGATGGTCGTGCGCCGCGAGGAGAAAGGCCTGAGCCGTTACTGTCATCTCGGCACCGGCAACTATCACGCCAAGACCGCGCGACTCTACACCGACTACGGGCTCATGACCGCGGACGAAGCTATCGGCGAGGACATTCATGAAATCTTCCTGCAGTTGACCGGACTCACGCGCGTGCCGCGCCTGCGCAAGCTTTTGCACGCGCCCTTCAGCCTGCACCAGGCGCTGCTGCAGAAAATCGAGCGCGAGACCGAGTACGCGCGCGCCGGCAAGCCCGCGCGCATCATTGCCAAGCTCAATGCGCTCACCGAGCAAAGCATCATCCAGGCGCTGTACCGCGCCTCGCGCGCCGGGGTCGCCATCGATCTGATCGTGCGCGGCATATGCTGCCTGCGCCCGGGGGTTGCGGGCGTATCCGAGCGCATCAAGGTGCGCTCCATCGTCGGGCGGTTTCTCGAGCACTCGCGGGTCTATTACTTTGAGAATGCCGGCGATCCCGAGGTCTATTGCAGCAGCGCGGACTGGATGGATCGCAATCTGTTCCGCCGCATCGAGGTTGCGTTTCCGGTCGAATCGCCCGAATTGCGGGCGCGGGTCATCGATGACCTGGAGTTGTATCTGGAGGACGATACCCAGGCGTGGCTGCTGGATTCCAGCGGCGGATATGCCAGGGCCGGCGGCGCCGCGGGCTTGTGCGCTCAAACCCGGCTGCTGAGCCTGTTCGATGAGCGGGTCGCATTCCTCGAGCCTTGAGGCCGGGCCTTAAGGCGTGTTGAGGCGGAAGCCCGCTTCCTTGAGGTAGGCACGCTCTTGCTCCAGATCCTCGAGCGTGAGCGGGTGCTCCTTCATCCAGCGCGCCGGCAGTTCCAGGGTCAAGGTGCGGCCTTTTGCGCCCAACCTGACCTCCGGCAGATCCTGCGGACTGCGGCCGCGGTGCAGTAGCACCGCGAGGCGCAACAGCACGATCAGAAATTCCGCGTGCCGATCCCAGGGCGGCAGCAGATCCTCGAGCGCGTCGAACGACAACTGCCGTCGATGGCCGCCGACCAGCGCCGCCAGCAGCAACTGCTCTTCGCGCGGAAATCCGGGCATGTCCGCGTGCTCGAGCAGGTAGGCGCTGTGGCGGTGATACTTGGAGTGAGCGATATCCAGGCCGGATTCGTGCAGCCGTGCCGCCCAGCGCAACACCAGCTCCGCCAGAGGATCTTCCAGTCCCCATTCCGACTCGACCTGCTCGAGCAAACCGACCACCGTGGCTTCCACCCGGTCGGCCTGCAGACTGTCGACGTGGTAGCGCTGTTCCATGGCGCGTACGCTGCGCACCCGCGCGTCTTCGTCCGTGAAGCGGCCCATGAGATCGTAGAGCAGCCCTTCGCGCATGGCGCCTTCGGCCACGCGGATGCGGTCTATCCCCAAGCTCTCGACCAGCTGCAGTAGGATCGCAAGGCCTGCGGGGAACACCGGCGAGCGCTCCGAATCGATGTCGGGCAGATCGAGTTCGTCCACGTGGCCCGCGGCGATCACATGCTCCGCCAGATTCTTGAGATGCTCCAGGGTGATGTGCGGCGACTCCGGATTCAGGCTGCGCAGCACATCGCCGATGACGCGCACGGTGCCGGAACTGCCGAAGGCCTCCAGCCATCCGAGCTTTCGGTAAGCTTCCTGGATGGGCTCGAGCTCGAGCCTGACGGCGGTGCGCGCCCGCTCGAAGCGCTTCTCGGAGATCTTGCCGTCATCGAAGCAGCTGGCGCTCAGGCCCACGCAACCCACCGACAGGCTCTCCAGCAGCAGCGGATTGAAGCCCTCGCCGATCACCATCTCGGTCGATCCGCCGCCGATGTCGATCACCAGCCGCTTGTCGGGATTCATCGGGCTGGTATGCGCCACACCCGCGTATATCAATCGGGCTTCTTCCAGCCCGGAGATGATTTCGATCGGATGTCCGAGCGCGGCGCGGGCGCGCTCCAAGAACCAGCGCTTGCGCTTGGCGCGGCGCAGGGCGTTGGTGCCGACGACTCGCACGCTGTCGGCGTTCATGGCGCGCAGCCGCTGTCCGAAGCGCTCCAGGCATCGCAGCGCCCGGTCCGTCGATGCCTCATCCAGCCGCCCGCCGTCGCTCAAGCCCGCCGCCAGCCGCACCATTTCGCGCAGCCGGTCGAGGATGACCAATTGGCCGTGCGAATAACGCGCCACGACCATGTGAAAACTATTGGAGCCAAGATCGACGGCGGCTAGAACGTCGGGTACGACAAGGCCGCCGCTCATCTACACTAACAACATTCTTAGGCGGCGAATGAAGACCCGCAACCGCAGGTTGTCTTGGCGTTTGGATTTCGAATGACGAATTGCGCGCCCTGCAGATCTTCCTTGTAGTCGATCTCCGCGCCCATGAGGTATTGCGCGCTCATCGGGTCGACCAGCAACTGGACACCGCGGTTCTCGACACAGAAGTCGCCGTCCTCGATTTTCTCATCGAAGGTAAATCCGTACTGGAAACCCGAGCACCCGCCGCCGGAGACGAACACTCGCAACTTCAGGTTCGGGTTCGCTTCCTCCCGGATCAGTTCGCCCACCTTGCCGGCAGCCGCATCGGTGAACACCAGCACCTTGAAGGCGAGGGGGTCTGGGCCGTTCGCCAGATCATTCGGGATAGTCGATTCTGTTACTGCGTTCATGTGGCTAGTGTACTCGGCGTCCCCTGCTCAATCAAAGCCGAGGCCCCTGTTTGGGACCCGCTTCACCCTGGTTTGACGCGGAAATTGTCTTATGGATCAACTTCCCTGTGATTTGGGCGCCCACGGCGGTTTCAAGGGTGTTGTAGTGAACATTTCCCAACACGCGGGCCTGCGGGCCCAATTCTACCCGGCCGCTCGCCTCGATATCGCCCTTCACAAGGCCGTTCAGAACGATGTTGGGTGCCACCACCGACCCCTCGATGCAGCCCTGTTCGCTCACCGACAGCACCGCGGCGCCCTGCAATTCGCCGATGACGTTGCCGTTGATGTAGCCATCCAGGTGAAAGCCGCCGGTAAATTCGACGTCGCCGTTGATGCGCGTCCTGGCGCCTATCAGGGTGTCGATTCGGGGCCTGTTATTCGGTTTCCGCTTGAACATCTACACCACCCTTGGCCGCATTCACCTCGGTCTCGACTGACATACCCTGCGCCTTCCAAACGAATGCCTGCTGCACGCTGTGCGCGGTGTCCTTGCCGCTATGTATCTCGATTCCCACCCGCGTCGGCTCGAACCCGCGCGGCAATTCAATCGGCTCGTCGTATTCCTGAAAGTAGCGGAACGAGTATGCCAGGGTGGGGCGCCGAGTAGGCGACACTTCGGCGAAGCTCAAGCTCGTGGGTTTGCCCCACTGCAAGCCGTCGATCGTTATCGCGGTGTTGCCAGCCACGGTGATGTCCGGCTTGGCCACCTGGGTCAGCACGAACTTAAGGTGAAATTGGTGGGTATCGACCTGCGGCACGATTTGCATCTGCTGCACTTTCACGTGGATCAGCGACACCGGCTGCACCAGGCCGCGGTAAAAGGACAGATCCTGATTCAGCCGCGCAATCTGGCTTTGCATATCGCCCAGGCTGCGTTCCACCTGCTTGTAGCCTTCTCGATCCACGCGGCGCGCCACATCCGCCGCGGCCAGCTGCCGGCGCTGCTCGTCGTTTTCCGATTCCAGCTCGCGAATGCGTGCGCTCGCCGCCAGTGCCCCGCGCACCGAATCGACCACGCGGAACCCGGCATCGAATCGTCCCAGCTCGAACGTCACATACAGGATGGCGATGCCGAGCAGCGCCGCGGTGCCCCACAGCACCGCGCGGCGCCTCGGCGCATGCGATCGGACGACTATCTTGCCAACCATAGATGTCGATTCCCAAACCTGTGTACTGGCCCCTTCGGGCGGCCGTCACGGTATCATTCACCCATCAACGCTTGGGGAGATTATGCTCTGGCTCAAAGCATTTCACGTAGTGGCCATGGTGACTTGGTTCGCCGGCCTGTTCTATCTGCCGCGCTTGTTCGTCTACCACGCTGATGCCACTGACTCGGTGGGTATCGAAAGGTTCCGGATAATGGAGCGCCGCCTGTTGACGATTACGAATATCGGCGCGGCGGCCACGTTGGCCTTCGGAATTGCGATGCTTGCGGCGAATCCGGCCTATCTCGCGCTCGGCTGGCTGCGCTTGAAGCTGATTCTCGTCGCCGCGCTCATTGCTTACCACTTCTATTGCGGCAAGCTCGTCGCTGACTTTGCGCATAACCGCAACCGCCGCAGCAGCAAGTGGTATCGCGCCTTCAATGAAATACCGTCGCTGCTGCTGGTCGGCATCGTCATTCTCGCAGTGGTCAAGCCTTTTTAGACTTCGCTTCGATCTCCGGCCACCACTCGGGATACGGCGGCAAGCCGTCGGGAAAGATCAGCGAGCCGAGATCGTGCAGGGCGCGCACGTACACGCGCCGCTTGAAGTACACGACTTCGCGCACCGGGGTCCAGTAATCCGACCAGCGCCAGCGATCGAATTCCGGCTGGTCGGTCGTGTCGAAGCGCAGCTTCGATTCGTCGGCAACGAGCTTCAACATGAACCAGCGCTGTTTTTGTCCGATGCAGCGGTCGCGCACATACTGGCGCGGCAGGCGGTAGCGCAGCCAGCCGCGGGTCGAGCCCAGCACCTGGACGTCCTCGGGCTCCAAGCCCACTTCCTCCTTCAGCTCGCGGAATAGCGCATCCTCCACCCGCTCGCCGCGGTTCACGCCGCCCTGGGGAAACTGCCAGCCGCGCCCGCCGACGCGTCCCCCTAGGAATAGGTCGCCGGATCCACGCGTCAGCACGATCCCCACGTTGGCGCGAAAGCCGTCCTTATCGATGTAGTCATTGGTCGGTTGGGTGGGCATGCCGGCAATTGTTCCACATCACCGGGCGCTTGTGGTCGCAACGCACGGTCCGTATGGTAGCGGCTCAATGAAAGCCAGCCGCCTGCTCCCTCTCCTGTCGATGCTCGCGGTATTGAGCGTGCTGCTTGCCATATCGGTGGGCAGCACCTCTCTGCGGGTGGAAACCGCCGTGGCAGCGCTGCTGCGCGGCCAGGACCCCGTGGCGCGCGAGGTCATATTGAACCTGCGCTTGCCGCGAGCGCTGAACGCCTTCAGCACCGGCGGCCTGCTCGCGCTCGCGGGAGTTCTGATGCAGGTGCTATTGCGCAATCCGCTCGCCGATCCCTACGTGCTCGGGATTTCCGGCGGTGCCGCGGTGGCGGCGCTGGGCGCGATGCTGCTGGGTTTCGGCGCACTGATGGTGGATTCGGCAGCGGGCGTCGGAGCGCTTGGCGCCACGCTGCTGGTGTTCGCGCTCGCCCATGCGCGCGGCGGCTGGACACCGCAAAGGTTGCTGCTGAACGGAGTGGTGGTGGCATCCGGCTGCGCGGCAGTGGTGAGCCTGATGCTCAGCTTAGGCGATGAATCGCGGTTGCGCGGCATGTTGTTCTGGTTGATGGGGGATTTGTCCTTCAGCCAATTCTCGCCACTGGCGCTGCTGCTGCTGCTCGTGGTCGGAAGCTTCGCAACGGCGGGTGCGCGCAGCTTGAATGTATTGGCGCGCGGAGAGGTGGAATCGCAGGCCCTTGGCGTCGCGCTGGCTCCGGCGCGCATCGCCTTGTTCTGCGCCACCGCGGCGCTTACCGCCACGGCGGTGACCACCGCCGGGGGAATCGGCTTTATCGGGCTGGTCACGCCGCACCTGGTGCGGCTGCTGGCGGGCAGCAATCACCGCGTGGTAATTCCCGGATCCATACTGCTCGGCGGCGCGCTGCTCACCCTGGCGGATACCCTGGCGCGGATTGCGGTGCCGCCCCGGCAGCTCCCGGTCGGCGCGCTCACCGCATTGATCGGAGTGCCGCTGTTCTTGATTTTGATGCGCCGAGAGCGCCGCATCACCTTTTAGCCGGCTCCCACCTGCACGCGGTTGCGGCCCAATGCCTTGGCGCGGTATAGCGCCGCATCGGCATCGGCGATCAGCCGGTCGGCGACGGCCTTCAGATCGGCTTCATGGCGGCCAGGGGAAACGGTGGACACACCGACCGAAACGGTCAGGCTTCGCTCCACCTGGTCGGTGAGCGTAAACGGCGTGGCGGCGATGACTTCGCGAATGCGTTCCGCGAGTTTCAAGGCCTCGGCCGCGCTCGCCTCCGGCAGGAGTATGGCCAGCTCGTCACCGCCGAAGCGCGCGGCGGTATCCATGCTGCGGATCTGCGCTTCCACCCGATGCGCAACTTCTTTGAGCGCGTTGTCGCCGGCCAGGTGGCCATAGCCGTCATTGATCCCCTTGAAGCGATCGATGTCGATCATCAGGCAGGCCATGCTGCCGGCGTGGCGCTGCGCTCTCGCCAGTTCCTCTTTCAGGCGTTGCTGCAAGTAGCGCCGGTTGTGCCAGCCGGTCAGGAAGTCCGTGATGCCGGCGCGCAGCAGCCGCGCGCGATTCACGGCATTCTCGATGCACACGGCGGCCACCGCGCCCAGATGCGCCAGAAAATCCGTTGCGTGGTGGCGCGTGAAGCGCGCCGGGTCGCGGCTGCCGAAGCACAGGGCTCCGGTGGCGCGGTCCTTGCGCGGCAGCGGCACCAAGGCGGCGCTCTTGAGATTGGCAATGCCCGGGAACAACAAGTGATGATCCGCACCGACGAACGGGCCCAGCCAAGGCTTGTGCAGGACGGCAAGTTGCGGCGCGAGGCCGACCAGCGAGTCGACGAAGAATATCTGCTTGAACTCCTCCGGCCGCTCGCCGCCCGCCAGCAGCAGATGGCGGATCTCATGCTGCGGATCGAGCAATACGACGCTGACCGCATCGAGCGCATAGGATTCGCGCAGACCGTCCACCATTGCGCGCAGCAACGGTGCCAGGCTGTCGGCGCGCAGCAGGGTCAATTCGCGCGCCTGGGTGCGCTTCAGGATGGTCTCGTTATGTGCGGCTTCGGCCATCAGTTCCATGAGGCGCTTCTTGAGCTCCTCGTTTTCCCGCATCGGGTCATCCATGTTCGGCGCCCCCGCCACGAGCTTCAGCGCGCACGCGCCGCGGCGCGCACGTCGAAGTAGGCGCGGCCACGATTCATGATGGCCGTGAACTCCCCGGCGTTCTTGCTGTTGACCGCCGCCATGAGACGCTCGACGGCCTGCTGCAGGGCGAGCAACGATTCGCCGCCGTACTGATTCAAGCTCTGGATCTCGAAATATAGATCGGGACTTTCCGCCGCGACGCGCGCCGCCACCTCGAGCTGCGAATCGAAGGTGGTGCTCGAGAGCTTCGCCAAGCGCGGCGCGGCTTCGCCGCTTTCCGCGAGCGCCGTGAAGAACGCAATGTTCAAGGCGTGCGAAAGCCCGAGAACGTAGGCGATCAGGCGATCGTGCTCGTCCAAACCCATGACCACGCGCTCCGCCATGGTCGGTGCAAACAGCTCCTGCGCCTGCTTGAGGGCCGCCGCATCGCCCAAGTCGATGAAGATCACATGGCGCCCCGACAGCAATTCAGTGTCCGGTCCGAACATGGGATGTAACGAAGTGACGCGGCATCCGGCCTTCACCAATGCGTCAAGGCCCGCGCGCAGCGGGGTCTTGAGCGAGCCTAAGTCGAAGATCAGGCCGGAAGGCTTGCGCTTTGCGAGGGTCTGCAGCAGATCCGCGGTTGCGCTCAATGGCGTCGCCAGCACGATCAGATCGAAATCCAGTGGGTCGCGCTCCCAATCCGCCACGTAGTCGAAGCCGGGCCGGCCGCCGCCAGGATCGGCGATGGACACGCGAAATCCCTGCGACGCGAGAAATTCGGCGAACCACCCACCCATTTTTCCGTGCCCGCCGACAACCAAGGCGCGCTTGCCGCTGCCGTGCGCCTGCGCCGCGACGCCGGCCTGCTCCTGCGTCGCCAGGGATGACTGAATGAGCTGGCGCAGCAGCGATTCGGCCAGGTCGGGCGGCACGCCCAGCCGCTGCGCGGTGGTTCGGCCGCGCAAAATCACCTCGCGCTCGCGTCCGAAATCGCGGGTCGCGCGACCGGTCGCGCGCTTGACTGCGGCGACCTGCTCGCTCAGCGCCTGGCGTCGCGCGACCAGGTCGAGCAGCTGCCCGTCGAGTTCGGTCAGCGCAGTTCGTAGTTCGTCCAAATTCATGTTTGAGATGGCTTCGCTGCTCCAGGCAGGCTAGTTTTACTGGCCGCACACGGCTACCGCAAGCACTGCAGCACGGCTACCATCGGAGTATGACCGAAACCCTGCCAGACCCGCTGCCGGCCAATCCGCTGATTCTTGCATCCGAGTGGCTTGCCCAGGCGCGGACCGACGCCGTGCAGCCGAATCCCGACTCCATGGTCCTGGCCACCGTGGATGCCAACGGCCAACCCTCCGCGCGCGTGGTGCTGTGCAAGGAAATCGCCCCTGACCCTGGATATATTTTGTTCTACACCAACTACCAATCGCGCAAAGGACGGGATCTGGCGCAGAACCCACGCGCCGCGGTGGTGTTTCATTGGGATCACCGTCACCGCCAGGTGCGCGCCGAGGGCCGGGTGACGCCGCTTGCTGATGCCGATAACGATGCGTATTTTCGCACCCGGGCGTGGCAGAGCCGGGTCGGCGCATGGGCGAGCCGGCAAAGCGAACCCGTAGCGCGGCGCTCGGATCTTGCCGCGGCCGTCGCCGCCGTGGCCCGCCGCTTCGGCATTGCCTACGGCGGCCCAGGGTCGGAGGAGCCGGCAGAGGTCGGCGTGGAGGTGCCAAGGCCCGCGCATTGGGGCGGATATCGCCTGGACGTGGACAGCGTGGAGCTGTGGGTCGAAGGGCAGTTCCGAATTCACGATCGGGCCCGCTGGATCAAGCACGGCACTGCCTGGTCCGCGACGCGCTTGCAACCCTGAGCCTAAGCTTCGCTCAAGAGATCTGCTCGGCCGCCTCATAGCGAGCGTCGTAGATGCGAAATCCGGCGCGTTCATAGACGCGAATCGCCGCCGGATGATCCCAGGTGTCGGTATGCAGCCAAATCCGCGCCGCACTGGTGCTCCATTCAGCAACCAGCGCCGTCGACAGCAGCCACGGTCCGAGCCGCCTTCCCCGCGCCTCGGGCACGATGCCGAAGTTCTTGAGCTCGATCTGCGGGAAAGCGCTGCGATCGAACTCGCAAAAACCCAGGGCTTCCCCGAGCTCACTGCGCAAAAGGTAGATGCGCAGCAGGTTGCCCTGAAGCAGCTGCGCAAGTTCCGCTTCGGGCATCAACAGGCGCTGATCCCAACCCAGCGATTCGCCGATCCGTCGATACAGGGCGAGGTAGTCGAAAATTTTCGTCATGCCGCTGCGGCGGCCCCGGTGCCGCGCACAGCTCGAGGTAGGTGACTTGGAGCAGCAATTCGCCTACTCCGCGGATCTAATGCAAGGGAGCGAAGCCGTATTTCTTGAACACGATATCGCAGGTGGGGCCGCGCAGATAATCGACGAATTTGCCCGCGTCGCCCTTGGCCGCCGTGGTGAGCGCGATCGGATAGATGATCGGCGCATGGCTGTCGTCCGGAAACACGTCGACCACTCGCACCCCGCTGTCGATCAGCGCATCGGTCTCATACACGATGCCCAGCGGCGCCTCGCCGCGATCGACGAAGGCGAGCGCCCCGCGCACGCTGTCGGCGCGGATCAGCCGATTCGACATCTCCCGCCACACCCCAAGCTTGACCAGTGCGCTCTGCGCGTAGCGCCCGGCCGGCACCGAATCCGGATCTCCGGTCGCCAGTCGGCCTTTGCCGAGCGCCGCTGCGAGCGCGAAATGCGGCGCAATCTTCAGTTCGATCTTGCTGCCGGCCGGCGCAATCAGCACCAGCCGGTTGCCCAGCACATCGTGGCGCGTCTGGCGCTGTATGAGATTTCTGGCCTGCAGATAATCCATCCAGTCCAGATCCGCGGAGAAGAACACGTCGGCCGCGGCGCCACTTTCGATTTGCCGGGCCAAGGCCGAACTCGCCGCAAATGAGAATCTGATCGGAATGGAGGTTTCGCGCGTGAAATTGTCGCCCAGTTCCTGCAGTACGTTGGTCAACGATGCGGCCGCGAATATGGTGATCGCGGGCTTGTCCGCATCCGCAGCCAGCGCCGGCAGGCTGAATAGCGGCCACATGCACAGGTACAACCCGATCAACTTTCTCATGCTTGCACCCGTGAGGACACCATCGGCGAGTGTACCCATCCGGCGGATGGCCACGCAATGTCTTCTGCCCGCGAACGCCCGCGTTCGTCAATCCAGGGTTCGCGGCTGTAATATTGCGCTTCATAGGGGGTTTTATGCAGATGCAAGTATTTGCCGTACTGACCCTGTTGTTGGCGTCCATGACGGCTCAGGCGGATGACATCGCGGCCGCGTGTCAGGAACCTGGCTGGGACATGAGCCGAGAGATCCTCGCGTTTCGCGATCTGGGAATGGCCATGGAGGCCGGGAGCGAAGCGCGCGCCGCGCCGGCAATCCAAATCGGCCGCGTCTATGCGCTGCGGCTCAAGCCGCAGGAAACCGTCAAGTTCGCGCGCACGCCGCAGAAGTTCTCCCAGCAGCAAGGCGCCGTTGCCGGACTGGCGCAGCTTGCCGTCAGCTCAAGCGGGAAATACCGCATAACCTCCGACGCGCCGCTTTGGATCGACATCGTTGCGCCGAGCGGAACCCTGCAGGCGAGCGAGTTCAATGGCTGGCACCAATGCGGCCTGTTCCGCAAGAGTTTGGTTTACTCCCTGTCGGCGGGGCAGCCGCTGGTATTGCAATTGAGCGGCGGCAGCGCTCCCGTCGTCAAAGTGGCGATCGAACCCCTGTAGAGGCATTGTATGGCTCGCACGCGCCGCGGCCGGCGGCGGCGACCACCGCGGCGCAAGCGTCCACGCTGTCGTGCAGGCTCGTGTCGCGCAGCAACTTGCGGGCGCCTACGGCGGTTAGATCGGGATTCTTCGCAAGCAGCAGCGCGACCACGCCCGTCACGTTCGCCGTTGCGATGGACGCCCCGGAGGCAAAATCGTAGTGCCCGGCGGGCAGCAAGGTCAGCACGTCGCGCCCCGGTGCGAGCAGCACAGCCTCGGAATGCAGGCCGGCATCCGAGCTGGCCACTTCGATGACTCCCGGCTGGTGCAAGAAACTTAACGAGTTCGCGGAGGCCTCCGGCGCGGCCGCGCCCACGAATAGGATGCCGCGCCGCAGACCCTCGCGGATGAGATCGCGCAACAGCTCGTCCTGCGGCCCGGCCAGGCTCAAGTTGACCACCTGGGCGCGCGCGTCCAGCGCCGCGACCAGCGCCCGGGCGAGGGTAAACGAATTGCAGCGCGCGGCATCGGCGTCCGGCGAAGTTTGCGAGCACGCCTTGAACACCATGAGCCGGGCTCCGGGCGCTACACCTACGATCCCTTCGTGATTGTTGGCCACCGCCCCGATCACACCGGCGACCTCGGTACCGTGCCGGTCGCGGCGAAATTGTGCCTCGTCGGAGTCGACGAAATTTGCGGCGACCACCACATTGCCCAGCAGATCCGGATGCTGCGTGTCGGCGCCCGTATCGATGATCGCAATCTTCACGCCGTCGCCGCGGGACACCGTATGCGCATCGGCCACATCCATCTGTTGAAAGCCGCGCTGCAGCCCGACATACGGATCGTTATAGCCTGAGCTGCGCGTCGCAAAGGATTGCAGCGGCTGCGCCAGCGTGATGCGTTGATCGCGCGCGAGCGCGGCCAGCACGGCGCTGCGGTCGGCGCCGTCGGGAATCGCGAGCACGGCGCAATGCATGTGCAGCGGTTGAATCGGCCATGCTGTGACTTCGTGCAGATTGTAGTCGGCCTCCACCGAGCGCATTCGGCGGTGGGCGCTGGGCGAGGCGTCATAGCCGCCGCTGACATCGTAGCCGCGCGGAGTGCTGCCCGCCCTGATCGAAGGTCCCTCGGGTTCAGCAGCCACCGCGGCGATGATCAGGCGCTCGGATGATTGCGCCGGCTGATTCGCCAGCACCCGCGATTCGATCCGCAGCGGCGCGTTGCTGCATCCGCAGAGGATGAGAATGCCGGCAGCCGCCAGCGCGTATCTCATTGCGGTGGGTCCGGGGCCGCGGCTGCGGCCGGCCCGGTGGCTTCGGCAAAGCGCACCGCGCCGTGCGCGCGCAATAGGCTGAGCGACGCGCTCACGGATAGCGAGGAATTGGCGGCCAGCGAGTACACGCCCGCTTCAGTGGGCCCGGAGACGATGCGCAGGTGCGCTTCATCGAGAATGCTCTGCAGCTCGATCAGAGTCGTCGCCGGAGCAAATACCGCGCGTATGACCTCCTGCGGCGCATGCGCCGTGGGCGCGGTGACGGTGAAGTAGTCGAGTGGCCGCGAGTGCGCCTGGTAACGCGTCCACAAGCCGGCTGTCAGAATGCCGCTCGCCGCGGCCACCAGGGCGATCGAGGCGGCCATGGAGCGTCGCCAGCGAATTGAACGTTGCGCCGGCCGGTCTGCAGCGTCTTGCCGCGCTGCATCGGGCACCGCGGCGGGCGCGGCGCCGGACGCCGGGTCGAGCCCATCCAGCCGCGCTTGCAGGCGCTTGAGGGAAGCAGTGGGCATATATTCGATGCCGGGATCTGCCGTCATGGCCCCGAGCAGCTGACGCTGCAGCTGTAGTTCGCCGCGGCATTCGGCGCAGTCGCGCAGATGCGCGTCGACTCGCTGGCGATCTGCATCGCCGATGCGCGCATTCACGTACCAGGGAATGAGTTCCGATACCTCGCGGTGCTCGCGCGCCTGATTGGCCATGCCGTTCATGGGCCCCCGCCTCCACCCAGCTGCGGCAAGCTGCGGCGCAGCTTTTCGCGCGCGTGAAACATCCGCGCCTTGACGGTTCCCACCGGCGAATCGGTGATCGCCGCAATTTCCTCGAGCGAGTGGCCTAGGTGATAGGCGAGCTCCAAGGTGAACCGCTGCTCCAGCGGCAACTGCCGCAATCCCTGCATCACCCAATCCTGGGTCTCGGTTTCCCGGGTGGGATCGGTGCTGGCCTCTGCCAGCGCCTCAGCGCCCGGCGCAAAGCTGCCATTTTTTTGTTGCCGCAGCGACTTCAGCGCGGTGCGATAGGCGATACCGATTATCCAGGTGGACACCTGCGAGGCATGGCGGAAATCCTTCGCGTGTTGCCAGACCACCATGAAGGTGTCATTGATGATCTCCTCCACATTCTCGTACCGGGAGGTAAACCGGGACAGGAATCGGGCAAGGCGCCGGTGATAGCCCAGGTAAAGCTGCTCGAGTGCGCGCCGGTCGCCCGCAGCGACCGCAGCCAGCAGCGTGCTGTCTTGTTCCTTGAGTGGGTTCATTACCAAAGGCGGCATGGGACGGGGCGAATCCAATTTGTAGGGCACGGTAAAGTGTGAGTGCCGGAAGCGGCGGAGAAAGTTGCCTAGAAATGCAGGATCAGCGTCGCAGTCCACCGTCCGTGAGCTGCCTCATTATAAAACAACGCCTTAGCCGCGGCGCTGGTATCCACATAAGCCAGGGAGACCGATAGCGGCGCCAGGTCATAATTCGCCCCCAGGCTCCAATAGACGTATCCGGCGGCGTCCGGCCCATCCAAATAAGAGTAGCCCACACCGGCGCTCGCCGCCAACCGGTGACTGCGCGGCGACTGCAAATTCGCTTCGATCGTCTTGGCCGTCACGCTGATCAACCCGGAATACTCCACGTAGCGCGGCGTGTTGGGCGAGTACACCGCTGAAAGGTCGAGCCAGTCCTGGTAGGCCGCGTCGAGACTCAATTCGTCATAGTTGTAGTGCGAGCCGAAGGCATTCCACGGATAGCTGTAGTGATCGATCACGATCTTGTTGCGCCAGTCGCTGCCCGCGGTCCATGCGAAGCCGAGAAATGCGCTCACCTCGCCGTTGCGCGAATCGCTCGAAGCGATCTGAACGCTGGACGCGAACAGGCCGCCAAAAAATCCCGACGAACTGGCGAGGTGAACGTCGCCCTGCAGGGCCGCCTGATCGTTACTCCTCGAAATGCCGCGCACGAAGTAGTCGCTGGTCAATGCAATGGAGCCGCCCCAGGTATCCGCGGCGCTGGGCGCCGACAGCGCTGGCAACGACAATCCCAGCAACAGGCACTGCGCGTATTTTCCCTTCCACATCGCGGCCGCTGACCTCACTGCATTCGTGGCAGCGAAGATTAACCTTTCCGCTATGCTTGGGCACGCACCTTTGAGGGGATGGTGACTTGCCTCGGCGTTCGATTACGATAGCTGCATGAACCTGCTGCAAGGCCATGAGGCCACCTGTCCTCATTGCTGGGAAACCATCAACCTGACGCTGGACCTGTCGGTTCCCGAACAGTCCTACGTTGAGGACTGCCCGGTCTGTTGCGCGCCGATGCTGGTGTCATATTCAGCGGTTGATGGTGAACTGCGCGAACTCAGCGTGGAGCGCAGCGATTGAAGGCGCGAATGGACCCGCCGGCGCGCGGCGGCTTCAAGATGCTGCGCGTTGCCCTGCTGCTCTTCGTGCTGTTGATCGTCAGCCTGACGACCTGGCAGGAGCGCTATCTGAGTACTCGCTGGCGCGAGCCGCTGTTCGTTGCCATCTACCCGATCGCGGCGGACGACAGTCCGAAAACCAGCGCTTACATGGCGCTGCTCGATTCCGAAAGCTTCAAACCCATCGATCGGTTCTTCGCGCGCCAGGCCGAGGCGTACCATCTCGGCACCGCCGAGCCCATCAGGACCCGGCTGCGCGGCGCATTGCAGGATCGCCCGCCGCAGCGCGCGGCAGACTCCGGGATATTCTCCACGGCGCTGTGGAGCCTGCGTCTGCGCTACTGGGCGTGGCGGGTCAGCGGCAAGGCCCATGAACCGGAGGACATTCGAATTTTTGTGCTATATCACGATCCTGACCTAACGCCGACAGTGCCGCACTCGCTGGGTCTCACCAAAGGACTTATCGGCGTGGTCTATGCATTTGCGACGCCGGTGATGAGCGGCGAAAATGATGTGGTAATCGCGCATGAGCTGCTGCACACGCTGGGCGCCACCGACAAGTACGACTTGGCAACCGACGCGCCCCTGTTCCCGATCGGTTACGGCAACCCCGCCCAGATGCCGCTGTATCCGCAGCGCGACGCAGAACTGATGGCCGGTCGCCGCATGCTCGCGCCGGATCACTGGGAGCAGGCGGCCAGCCTCGACGAGGTGGTGATCGGGCCGGCAACGGCGCTGGAAATACTCTGGACCGATCATGTCCACTGAACCGCACGCGCTGCCCGCGGCGGGCGCGGCGCCGCCGCTGCTTGAATGCCGGCGCATCGACATCGGCATCGGCTCCCGCACCCTGGTGCGAGAACTCGATCTGCAGGTGCGCTGCGGCTCGATGCTCGCCATTCTGGGGCCCAACGGCTGCGGCAAGAGCCTGTCCTTGCATACCTTCGCCGGCCTGCGCCCGGCTCACGCCGGCGAGCTCAAGATCTGCGGCCGGCTCATCGCCGATTGGGCCCGCCGCTCCTTGGCGCGCGAATTGGCGCTCCTGCCGCAGAACGTCGAAGACCCTTTTCCGGCAACCGTGCTCGAGACCGTGCTGCTTGGCCGCCATCCGCATATTGCGCGCTGGCAATGGGAATCCGCTCTCGACGTCGCCATCGCGTCAAAGGCGCTGGCCGCGGTCGGGCTTGCCGGATATGAAGAGCGCGACGTGATCACTCTCTCCGGAGGCGAGCGGCGCCGAGCGGCGCTGGCCGCCGTGCTGGCGCAAACGCCACGCTTGTTTCTGCTGGACGAGCCCACCAACCAGCTGGACCCAAATCATCAGCTTGAAGCACTGCAGCTGCTGCGCGGTCGCGCCGATGCGGGCGCTGCGGTCGTGGTCACGTTGCACGACCCGAATCTCGCGGCACGCTTCGCCGATCACGCGCTGCTCATCGGCAAGGACGGACATTGGCGCTGCGGCAGCGTCTCGGAGACTCTGACGGCGCAGCATTTGTCGCGATTGTATGAAACCCGCTTCGAAACCGCGGCTCTCGACGGGCGCCGCATATTCTTCCAAGCCTAGCTGCTGCGCAGTTCACTCGCGCGAGCCTGCGGCAAATAGCCCATCCAGGTCGTCGCCGGAAGAGGCTGCCTCGAACCCCGCGAACTCGCCGTGCTCCGCGAGCAGGCGTGCCGCCCGCATGAACCCTTCCCAGGCCGAGCGCGCCAGCGCACCGCCGACGCTGACGCGTCGAACGCCGAGAGCGGCGATTTCCCGCAGGTTCAGCTCGCTCGCCCATCCAATCAGCAGATTCAAAGGTTTCGGCGCCACGGCGCGGACCAAGGCCGTGATTTGCTCCGGGGTGCGGATGCCGGGCGCGTACAGGCAGTCGGCGCCGGCATTTGAGTAAGCCTGCAGCCTGGCGATCGTTTCGGATATATCCGGGCGCTGCACCAGAAAGCATTCCGCTCGTGCGACGAGCAGGGTATCGTCGCCCGACTTGTCGATGGCATTGCGCGCCGCGCGGATTCTCTCGGCCGCTTCGCCCAGATCAAACAGCGGCCGAGCCGCATTGCCGGTCGAATCCTCGATCGACAAACCGGCCACCCCGGTCTGCACCGCCAGGCGCACGTTCTCCGCGACTCCGGCGGGATCGGGCGCAAAGCCTCGCTCGAAGTCCGCGTTCACCGGCAGATCGGTGGCCGCGACCACGGCTTGCAGGTGGCCCAGCGCCTGGTCGCGCGAGATGCCCCCGTCGGGGCGTCCCAGAGTCCATGCGAAACCTGAGCTCGTGGTGGCCAGCGCCTTGAACCCCAAGGACTGCAGATACAGCGCGCTGCCCACATCCCAGGGGTTTGGAATGAGGAAGCAGCCCGACTCGTGCAAGTTTCGAAACGCGCGGCGCTTGTCGGCGATGCTGGGACGGCTGATTGTCATTCGAGACTCCTAGCGGCGGTCGCGTATTGCACGGGGCTAGCCTACACTGCCCTGAATATGAGTGATCAATCCTGCCGGTTCAAGCACGCACTGCTGGTCGGGGTCGCGCTCGCCTGCCTGGTGTCCGCAGCTCGGGCGCAGAATGTCGAACAGGTAACCGTCGCCGGCCAAAAGTCGGTGCTGGCCAAGCCCGTCATCGAGGCCCCCGGTGCGCGCGAACCCGACATCAGCGTGGTCGAGTATTTCGACTACAACTGTCCGTATTGCAAGAAATTCGCCCCGACGCTGCAGGCTCTCAGCGCCGGCGACCCAAAAATCGCCGTAATCTACAAGGATTGGCCGATCCTCGGCGAGGTGTCGGTGTATGCGGCGCGGTCGGCGCTCGCCGCGCAGTGGCAGGGAAAGTATTTCCTCGCCCACGATACCCTGCTGAGCGGCCCGCGCTTAGGCAAGGATGAACAAGTGGATGCCGCTTTGAGCCGCGCCGGCGTGGATATGACCGCTCTGGCAAAGGACCGGGCTCAACACGCCGGAGAAATCACCGCCCAGCTTGCCCGCATCGACAACGAGGCAAATGCAATGGGAATGCAAGGCACGCCGGGCATTTTGATCGGCCGACTGCTGCTGCCCGGCGTCGCCGATTTGACTGACTTGCAGGCATTAGTCGCAGCCGCGCGCCGCGATCCGTAGGCAGGAGTTTTCGAGTCATGGGCAATCGACTGAGCAAGATCTACACTCGAACCGGCGATGAAGGCAGCACCGGCTTAGGGGACGGTTCTCGCGTCCCCAAGGAAGGCCTTCGAGTCGAGGCGTACGGTTCGGTTGACGAGGCGAACAGCGCGATCGGCGTGGTGCTCGCCTCACCTAAGTTGCCGGAGCGGGTCAGGCACTGTCTCATCAACGTGCAGCATGACCTGTTCGATCTCGGCGGGGAATTGTGCATTCCCGGCCATCGCATGATCACCCCGGCCTACATCGAGCGGCTGGAGACGCAATTGGACCAGTTCAACGAGGATCTTCCGCCGCTCAAGGAATTCATTCTTCCGGGCGGCGGGCCCGCCGCTGCCGCCTGCCATGTGGCCCGCACCGTGTGCCGGCGCGCGGAACGCCGTTGTTGGTCGCTGGCGCGTGCCGAGCCCGTGGGCGCGGAGGTTCTGAAATATTTGAATCGCCTCTCCGACCTGTTGTTCGTGCTGGCGCGGGTGCTGGCGCGCAGCGAGAGCGGCGGCGACGTGCTCTGGCAGCGAACGCGCCCGCAATAGTCAGCGCGTTGCGCAGGCCGCGTCGATCAGCCTGCGCGCGCGCGGCCAATCAAAGGCCGGGCCCGGATCCGTCTTGCGCCCGGGGGCAATGTCGCTATGGCCCACCAGCCGGGCCGGCGACAAGCGCGGATACGCCGCGCACAGCGCGGCGATCGCGTCGGCGAGAGCCGCGTACTGCGCCTCCTCGTACGCAATCGTATCGGCGCCTTCCATTTCCACGCCGATCGAGAAATCGTTGCACGCCTGGCGCCCTTCATAGAGCGATTCTCCGGCATGCCACGCGCGATCGGTGAATTTTACGAACTGCGTCAAGGCTCCGTCGCGCCGGATGACCAGGTGCGAGGACACGCGTAGCGACGCGATCTGCGCGAAGTACGGATGCACTTCCGCCGGCAATGTATTCGTGAACAGCCGGTCGATCCACGGGCCGCCGAATTCATCGGGGGGCAAGCTGATGCCGTGCACGACGATGAGGTCGGCCTCGACCCCCGCAGGCCGCGAGTCGAAGTTGGGAGAAGCTATATAGGTCGCGCCGCGCATGCGCGCGCTGTCCAGGTCTACCTGCAAATGCCGATCCTCGTGTGACAATGCCGACCCTAGCATATGCGACAATCCGGCCGATATGAACGCAGCGCTGCCGTCTTGAGATTGACGCGGATCTACCTCGATGCCGAGCTCATTCCGGGCACGCTGCTGGAGCTCCCCCCCGACACGGCGTCGCATCTAGTCAAGGTGTTGCGGGCACGCAGCGGTGACGAGCTGATTCTGTTCAACGGCAGCGGCCGCGAGTTCGCCGGATCGATCGCGAGTGTGCGCGGCTCGCGCGCGGCTGTGCAGGTCGGCGAAGGCTTGGAGATCGACCGGGAATCGCCTCTCGCGGTAACGCTGGTGCAGTGCGTGCCGCGCGGCGATCGCATGGATTTTATCGTGCAAAAAGCCACCGAACTCGGGGTCGCGCGCATCGTGCCGGTGTTGAGCCAGCGCAGCGTGGTGCATCTGGACCGCAGGCAGTCGGAATCGAAGCTGTTGCATTGGCGTGGCGTGGCGGTAAGCGCCTGCGAGCAATGCGGCCGTAATCGCGTGCCGCAGGTCGATCCGCCCCAACCGCTGATCAACTACCTCGGCGAATCGCATCCGGGGGCCGTGCGTCTGGTTCTGGAGCCGCAGATGCAGGTGAGAAATCCCGCACTCAGCTTGAGGGAGGCAGCGGAGATCGCGATCGGCCCGGAGGGTGGCTTCGCGCCCGATGAGCTGGAGGCATTTCGCATCGCGAGATTCTCCTCCATCACCTTGGGCCCGCGCATACTGCGCACTGAAACAGCCGCGATCGCCGCGATCGCCTGGCTACAAGCGCGCTTCGGCGATATGCAGAGCCTCTAGCTAGACCATCACCGAGGTTTCTTCCGCGATCATCTGTTCGAGCCGCGGCAGGTCCGGGATGAGCGGCGTCTCGTTCACCATGTGCACCTGGCAAATCACGGGAGATCGCTCGGGGAAGCTGCGCGACGGATCGGGCCGCACCACTTCGGCATTCACCCGTACCAGTTGTGGAAAACCCTGTGTCAACATGCCGAAGTAGCCGGACTGCAATTTGCCGCCGGTGGCGTGAAAAATAACGATCCGGGTGCGGCTGGAGATGACCGGCAGCGGCTGCCCGAAAGCTCCTTCGAAAAACACCACCGGCACATTGCGGCCGCCCCAGCTCACGAGGCCCGCGTACCAGGGCGGAGCATTGGTCATTTCCGCGGGCGCTTGATAACCGATGACCTCCGCGACACAGGCGCGGGGCACGATCAGCCGTTCGCCCGCGAGCGGCACCAGCAGGCTGTAGAGCTCGTCGCGTAGATCAGACACTGGCGCTTCCGCGCGCCGCCGCGCTGCGGCGGTTGACCAGCGGCTCGATTGCATCCAGCAACTGGCTTTCCTGATAAGGCTTGCCGAGATAGTCGTCCACGCCGATCTCGATGGCACGCGCCCGATGCTTTTCGCTGACCCGCGAGGTGATCATGACGATCGGGATGTCCTTGAGCCGCGGATCGTTGCGCACATGCGTGGCGACCTCGTAACCATCCATGCGCGGCATTTCGATGTCCAGCAATATGATGTCCGGCAGATTCTCTTGCAGCAGCGACACGGCGTCCACACCATCCTTGGCGGTCAGCACACGCATGCCGTTGCGCTCCAGCAGCCGCTGCGTCACGCGGCGCACCGTGATCGAATCGTCCACGACCAAGGCGAACGTACGCCGGTCGCGTTGGTCGAGGACCGGTGCATCCGCCGGCCGGGCGCGCCATTCGGAGCGCACCAGGGCACCCATGTCGAGAATGATGACGATTCGGCCGTCGCCCAGGATGGTGGCGCCGGCGATGCCGCGAATGCCGGAAATCTGCGGTCCCAACGACTTCACCACGATTTCTCGACTGCCCACCAATTCGTCCGTCACCAGCGCCGTGGAGTGTTCGCCGGCGCGAACCAAGGCAACCGCCATGGACACGTCCGCCTCCGGCAAGCGGGTCGGCCCCAAGCCGACGAATGAGCCCAGTTGCTGAAACCGATATTTCTGGCCGCCGTATTCGAACGGCGGCGCGTCCTTGCCCAGATGTCTGGCCACGATGTTTCTGGGCAGCCGCACCACGCCTTCCACTGTCGCCAGCGGCAATGCGTAGACCTCTTCCGCCACCCGCACGATCAGCGCCTGGCTGATCGCGAGAGTGAACGGCAGGCGCACGGTGAAGCGCGATCCCCTGCCGGGGGTCGATTCGATGAACAGACCGCCGCCCAATTTCTTGACTTCCGTGGCCACCACATCCATGCCGACGCCGCGGCCGGCGGCCTGCGTGACCCGTCCGGCGGTGCTGAAACCCGGTTCCAGAATCAGCTGCATGGCCTCCTCGTCCGTGAGCTTCGCTTGCGGATCGGCGAGCCCCAGGTCCACCGCTTTCTCACGAATCAGCTTGACGTTGATGCCGCTGCCGTCATCGGCAACCACGATCACGACCTCGGCTCCGTCGCGCTCCAGCGCGACCGTGATCCGGCCCACATCAGGCTTGCCCATCGCGGTGCGTCGAGCCGGAGTTTCGATGCCATGCACCACGGCATTGCGCAACATGTGCTCCAGCGGCGGAACAATGCGCTCGAGCATTTGCCGGTCGAGTTCGGCCGCCGCGCCCTCAATTGACAGTTCGGCGCGCTTGCCGGTGTCGTTCGCCGCCTGCCGCACCAGACGCGTGAGGCGCTGTGCGTGACGCTGGAACGGCACCATGCGCGTGCGCATGAGGCTGTTCTGCAGCTCGGTGATCACCCGGGATTGCTGCGTCAGCAGGTTCTGCGCTTCGCGGGTCAATGTCTCGAGCAATCCTTGAATGCTGGCGACGTCGCTGGAGGTCTCGGCCAGCGCGCGCGAGAACTGCTGCAGAACGGAATAACGGTCGAGCTCCAGCGGATCGAAGTCGTTGCGCCGCGGGTCTTCGTCCTGATGCCTGTTCAATACCTGCGCTTCGGTCTCGATCTCGAGACCGCGCAGCTGCTCCTTGAGGCGGGTCACGGTACGCGCCAGCTCCGCCAGATTGAAATCGATCGAGTTGACCTGTTGATCGAGACGCGCGCGGAAAATGCTCACCTCGCCCGCGTTGTTGAGCATGGTGTCGAGCAAGTCGGCATCGACGCGCGCCATTTCCACGCGCTCAGGCTGATGAACCTCGCGGCCGGGCAGCACCGGCGCACTGCTCATTTCTAGGCTCGCGGGATCTTCGTCGGTGGCGCGCTCAGTTTCGGGTCGCGCAACGCTGGCGAGCGGTTCCTGTGGCGCTGCGGTTAGGGTCGGGGCTGGTGGGGCTGGTGTTGGGGCCGCTGTCAGCTCCGCGGCCGGCTCCGCGGCCGGCTCCGCTGCCGGCGCGTCCGCCGGACGGCCGGGGCTGGCCAAGGCGCGAATCCGCGCAATGAGAGCGCCCGCCGCGGGTGGAAGCATTCCGCGGCTCACCGACTCGCGCATGTGCGCAAGCTGGTCGAGGCTCGACTGCATGACGCTGTGCGCCAGATCGTCGCCCGCGACCTGGCCGCCGTCGATTTGAATGACCAGGGTCTCGAGCTCATGGCTCAAGTCGCCCATCGCGGTGATGCCGGCCATCCGGGCTCCGCCCTTGAGCGTGTGCAGTTGACGCTGCAATTCGGCGACTCGGTTCTTGTCCCTGCGATCCTTGTTCCAGGCCGTCAACGACGCTTCCGCGGCCTCGAGCAGCTCCGTGGCCTCTTCGCTGTAGATGTTGGCGATCTCGTGGTCGAACTCCTCGCCGGCGGGAGTGCCGCTCGCGGCTGCTACGGCTGCCGGCTCAGGCACCGGGTCCGCAGGTGCCTGCGGCGCGGGCGCCAGGTCGGGCACGGGCGCCAGGTCGGGCACGATCGCCGATGCGCTTATTTCATTGGCTTCGCGCGCAAGGTCCGCATCAAGTTCGGCTTCGAGCGCGCGCAGCCGTTCCAGCAACTGCGGTTGTTCGGAAAAGAACGCAGTATTTTCGTTGATGTGCGATACCACGTTATCGATCGCCCGCACCGCGTCGGCAAGGGTCGCCAGGCCGGGATCGGTCAAGCCGCGTCCGCTGTCGAAGACCTTGCGCATGAAGTGGTTGAGCGGCTCGGTGATCCGAATGCCGTGGCGCGCCTCGGCCATCTTCGAGCTGCCGCTCAAGGTGTGAATCGCCCGGTACACCGACTCGGGCAGGTCATGCGGCGCAAGTTGCCCGGTGCGCTTGCGCAGGTAATCGCGTATTTCGGCCAAATGGCTCGACGCTTCTTTGCTGTAAATTTCGTGCAGCATCGGATCCATGACCGGCTTAGGCTTGGCCACCGCCGTGGCGCTAGCCGGCTCGACGCTGGGCGGCGCGGCAACTGTCGCAGGGACCGCATGCCCGGACCACGTGGCCGAGGTCATGGTCTCGCTGCGCGTGTCGGCAAACCCAGTGCGGTCCTCGGGAGCGGCTTCGGATGCGGCCGCCTGTTCGGGTTCGCGGCCGTCCGCGAATGCATAGGCGCGGGCCACGAGCGCGTCCACCGGAGTTGCGAGCGGGCGCCCTGTTTCGAGCTGTTCCACCAACTGAGGCAGCGCGGCAACTGCGTTGCGCAGCAGCCCCATCATCCCCGGCGTGCGCGACAGCGTCTTGTCGATGATGCGGTTCAGCAAATTCTCGATTGACCAGCCGAACTCCGCGATCAAGCCGGCACCGACCATGCGGCCGCTGCCCTTCAGCGTATGAAAGCTGCGCCGCAGTAACCCGAGGGAGTCCATGTCCATCGGATTTTGATCCCACAGCGGGAAACTCTTGTTGATGGAGGCGATTTCCTCCTTGGCTTCCTCGATGAACAGCTCGACGAATTGCGGATCGACCGCATCCGTCTTGGGTGCCCCGACCATGGGGTCGGTGCTGGTGGGCAGCCGATTGCCGTATCCCAAGGCAACGGTGGCCTCGGGTTCGAGCTTGACGGTCTTCGCGGCGTCGCCTTCGGACAGCTCGATTTGCGGCACGCGCGACGGCGCCTCCTCGGTCAGCGCCTTGATGCATATCTCGGCATTGTCCAGCATGTACCAAGGATCGGTGCGCCCGTTCTGCAGCGTTTCCATGTAGTACTCGATGCTGACGATCGCGTCGGCCACCCGCTCCAGGCGCAACGAGTCGGCGGCCGGCGCGCCCGGTTCTATCAACTTGCGCACCTGTGTGCCGATGGCATCCATCAATTCGACCGCTCTGCCCTTGCCGAGCATGGTGAGTCCGGCGGTAATGCCGCGCAGCAGCTGCGGCACGTTGTCGAGGCCCTGCGGGGAAAATTCCGCCGGCTTTTGCACGGCAACCGTCACGGCTTCCTTGATGCGCGCCAGGTTGACGATGCACTCGCGCATCACCGCTTCGCTGACCAGCCGGAATTCCAGATCTTGATCGACCGGCAAATCGCTGGCCGAGACATTAGGCGCCGTCGGCAAAATCAGCCGCACCAGTTGGTCGTCCAAACTGTCCTCGACCGACAGCAGGACGCCGGCCATCTTGATCAGCGCATCCTCGGCAGGCGCCTTTCCGTCGGCCAGCATGCCCGACAGCTCCGAGATCTCCTGCTGCACCCGCTGGCGCAGCTCACCGAGCCCCAGCACGCCCAAGGTGTCGCTGATCTTCTTCAGCAAGTCCAGCTGCGGAACCAATTCCTCGGTGCCGCCGCCGCCGCGCCGCACGAAGATATCGAGCACGTCCTTTACCTTGGACAGATCCTCCTTGATCGCCGCGGCGACGGTGCGCATCAGCTTGACGCTGGGAGCGGACAGGCTCTCGCGCTCCTGCTCGATCGAATCGTCCACCGGCAGGAGTTCCGACAGCTTGAACGAAGCTCGTACCGCCGCGATCCGGCCGCCGCCGGTCGTGGCGCGGGCGACGTAATACAGCAGGTTGTTCAGCAGGTCGACTGGCGGGTTCTCGCAGTAGCGTGCCTCGCCGATCTCGTACAGCGTCTTGATTTGCCGATCGGCTTGGCCCAGCAGGCGCTTCAATGTCGCGCTGCCCTCCAAGCCATTGGCGCGCACCGCCTCCAGGATCGCACCGATCACCCACCACAACTGGAACACGGGCTGGGTAGTGGCGACCTGTTCGAGCTTTTCGGCGACCTTGGTCAGAATTTCGAGATTCTGGGCGGTGCGCTCGCCGCGGATGTACCCCAATAGGCCGATCTGGAATCGCGGCCGCAAGCGCCGCGCCCAGTGCACCACGGTAATCCCCGGCTCGCCCGGCGTCTCGGATTGCGGCTGCGCCTCCTGATTGGATTTCAAATTCAGCAGCAGCAGCGTCCCTTCGGACAACAACGGGCTGCCGCGAACCGAGCGTAAATCGTTGAGCAGGGGCAGCAGCACCAGCGCAAGATCGCGGCCGCCCGACAGCACCCGTTCCAGGTAAGTGGGCAGTTGCACCATCGCGCGCATCAACGCGTCGAGACCGTCTACCTGGCGCTTCTGATCGTTGCTGGAGCTGAGCAGATAAAGGGTGACGTGCTCCATTTCCTCGGCGAGCAGCGCGGCGCCGTAAACTTCGACCAGGCGCAGCGCCCCATGCGCCGAATGCAGCAGCTCCGCGCATTTTTGCAGCTGCTCGCGTTGGTCCGGGCGTTCTGCATAGCCCTCGAGGGCGGTGCGCGCATCGTTGAGTGTCGCCGTCAGTTCCTTGGCGACGATGTGCAATGTTTGAGAGCTGATGTCGGTCATGCCGGAATCATTTGAGCATCGCGCTCAAGCGCTGAAGCCGCTGGCTTTGCGCATCTTGGCGGAACTATCCGTGCTCCCGGTGTTACCGGTGTTGCTGGCGCCGCCGCTGCCATCCGGGCCAGTGGCGCCAGCGGACTCCTTAATGGTCGGCAGGCGCGTGGAGGAAGTTCCTCCCATCGTGGTAGTGCCCCCGCCGTAATCCGGAAGCCGGAAGCCCGCCACGGATTTGCGCAGTTGCGCGGACAATGCCGCGAGCTTGCCGATCGAGGTCGCCGTCGCTTTGGAGCCTTCCGCAGTCTGCGTGGATATCTCCCGCACCACATGCATGTTCTTGGAGATATTGCCCGACGCGGCGGCCTGCTGCCGGGCGCTGGCGGAGATGTTCTGCACCAGGTTCGCGATTTGATTCGAAACCTGCTCTATCTCTTCGAGCGCGGCGCCGGCATTTTCCGCGAGCAGCGCGCCGCCCACGACATCCGTGGTGCTGCGTTCCATGGACACGACCGCCTCGTTGGTGTCCGTTTGGATGGTGCGCACCAGAACCTCGATTTGCTTGGTCGCATTGGCCGCACGCTCGGCCAGACGCTGCACCTCATCCGCCACGACCGCGAATCCGCGGCCCGCCTCGCCCGCCATGGACGCCTGGATGGAGGCATTCAACGCCAGGATATTGGTTTGCTCGGCGATATCGTTGATCAGCTCCACGATGTTGCCGATCTCCTGCGAGCTCTCGCCCAGGCGCTTGATGCGCTTGCTGGTCTCCTGGATGGTCTCGCGAATGGTGTTCATGCCGTCGATGGTGCGTCGAACCGCGTCGCCGCCCTTGTGCGCAATGTCGACGGAATATCGCGCGACGTCCGCACAGCGCTCGGAATTGCCGGAAACCTCCTCGATGGAAGAGGCCATATCGGCCATGGATTCGCTGGCGGAGGAGATTTGGCGCGACTGCGCGCCGCTCGCTTTGGCCATGTTGGCCGCCGCCGATTGCGTCTGCTTGGCGGCGCCGTCGAGCTGAATGGCGCTGTCGTTGATGGTGGTGACGAGTTCGCGCAGCGCGTCGACGGCATAGTTGATCGAATCGGCAATCGCGCCGGTGATGTCTTCGGTCACCGTTGCCTGGACGGTGAGATCGCCGTCGGCCAGGCTCGAAAGCTCATCCAGCAAGCGCATGATTGCCTCTTGGTTGCGCTCGTTCTCGCGCACCCGCAACTCCGAGGTGCGCCGCAGATTGACCGTCTTGAGGTTCATCCAAACGAGCGCCGCCAGCATCGCGGCGGCCGCGCCGAGCAGCACCAAAATCCATGGTTTGAAGCCGGTGCCGGCTGCGACTGGGGCGGGTGCCGCGCCGCCGATGCTGGCGGACATGCTGCCCGCAAGCGCGGGCATGCTGCGGGCCGCGGCCTGCGCTTTGGACAAGGGCTGGGCGGCGCCGATTGCCTTGCGCACGCTGTTCGCAAATTCCTGATTGCGCTGCACCACAATCTTCAAGCGCTGTTCTGCATCCGCACCGGTCACACGCGTCAAGGACAAGCCTGATTCCTCTCCGGACAGGCCGCGCACCACCTGGTTCAAGAATTCCAAGCCATCCGCGAGCCGCTGCGCCGCCGGGGCGGCATCGCTCACACCCAGCGCGAGGCCGTTCAGATCCTGCTCGACTCGCTGCACCGTCAGCTCAAAGCGCTCCAGGTAGCGGCTCATTCCATCGAGTTTTTGGACCCCGGCCGCGCTCGCGAGATCACCCAGCTCGGACAGCAGTTTCGGGGCCAATTCACGCACCTGTTGATTCGAAGCCTGGATCACCTCGACGGACGAGCGCGCCTCGCCGACGTCGCTGATGGCAGCGGTGAACTTGCTCCAGTCGGGACCGAGCTTGATGCGCGCATCCGCCAGCGGGCCGGCCGCGGTCAGAGCATTGAGACGTTCCGCGCTCTTGGCGAGTGCGTCGAACGCACTGCCCTCGCCCCGCAGCGCATTCTGGGCCTCGAACGGCGCGCGCTGCATGATGAAGGACAGCTGGTCCACGGGTGCCGCCGCCGACACAGCGCCGCGCGACATCAGCGTTAGCGCGGCGGCTGCGGCGAGACATAGCACGATGAGCGCCACAAGCACGAGCAGCCAATTGATCCGGGAATTTGTTACGTTGCGCATAATGTCCGGGCGGTACCGCCGGCTCCCTCAGCTCGCGGCCTGCATGAAACTCTGACTCTCGAGCAAACTTTTCAAACTCATCACCGGCCATACCTCGCCGCCGCGACGGAACGCGCCGGCAAGGTAATTGTCGCAGCGGATGACCGTCGGCGGCGCTTCGGCGTTGAATTCGGTCTCCGCAAAACGCCGAAACCCCAGCACTTCATCCACCATCAGGCCGGCCGGGACGTCGCGGTGATTGACCACGATCACCCGCGTATTGCGCCCGGAAGCAGTCGCGCCACTGCCGAGGAACTGGCGTAAGTCCAGCATCGGCAGCAACTGGCCCCGAACGTTGGCCAAGCCTTTGACCCAAGCCTTGGCTCCCGGGATGCGGGTGACCACCGCCGGATAACCCAGCACCTCGCGAGTTTCTTCGCGTGCGACCAGGAAAGTCTCTCCTCCCATCCGAAACGCCACTCCAACCCACTCGCGCTCTACACTGCTCTCCGCGGTCGTGCCGGCCGCCACGGCGCGGCTGCGCTTTTCGAGTTCCTTGAGCAATTCGAACGGACGGTCGCGCAAGCTGCGCAAGCTGTTGTCGGTCCCGGTCACGTTCGTCATACGGCCAGCGCGGCCTGTGCCTTCTCAACCAGCGCCTGCGCCGATACCGGCTTCACCAGATAATCCACCGCCCCCTGCCTCAATCCCCATACGCGGTCGGTTTCCTGCCCCTTGGTGGTCACCATGATGATCGGGATCAGGCTGGTTTCGGGGTCATTGATCAGCATTCGTGTGGCTTGATAGCCGTTCACGCCCGGCATGACGATGTCCATGAAAATGAGGTCCGGCTTCATGGCTTTTGCCTTGCGAATCCCCTCCTCACCGTTCTCCGCCGCGGCCGTCTTGAAGCCGTGCTTCTCCAGCGCCTTCTGCATCACGAATACTTCGGTGGGTGAGTCGTCGACGATTAGAATTAGCGCCATTCAAGGACTCCCCATCATTTTCCGACGTGTGCTTCGATGGCACCCAGCAATTCGTCTTTGGTGAACGGTTTGGTCAGATAGTGCTCCGAGCCGACGATTCTTCCGCGCGCGCGGTCGAACAGTCCATCTTTGCTCGACAGCATGATGACCGGGATTTGCCTGAATACCTTGTTGTGCTTGATCAGCGAACAGGTTTGGTAGCCGTCGAGGCGCGGCATCATGATGTCCACGAAGACGATGTCGGGCTGGTGGTCTGCAATCTTGGACAGCGCGTCGAAGCCGTCTACGGCCGTGAACACCTCGCAGCCTTCCTTGGTCAGCAGAGTTTCGGCGGTTCGGCGGATCGTTTTGCTGTCGTCGATCACCAGAACTTTGAGTCCGGAGAGTTTCGGCTTGCCGTTGGTGATTATGCTCTCCATGGAACTGCCCTTGGACCCAAAGTACGCCGTACGTAGGTGCTGGAATATAGTGGCTTTTTAACATATCCAGGCCCCGCAAGCCACGGTACGGGGTCGCCATTTCGAGCCAATGCGACGCAAACAACGGTGCAGTGGTTCACAGTTTTCTCAAGACAGCAGGCCCGCATCGGCATGCGCTAGACTGCGCCAATCCGCCCAAAGCTGGGCTTCAGAGGGATGCGAATGTCCACCCGAGTGCGTCTGGTCGTGGTCATGGACCCTCTCGAAGCGATCAAGCCCTACAAGGACAGCACTCTGGCCATTCTCTTGGCGGCGCAGGCACGTGGCTGGGAACTCCATTACGCCGAGCAAAAGGACCTTTGGCTGCGGGACGGGGTCGCCTGGGGCCGACTCGCGCCGCTTCGAGTGTATGACGATCTTGGAACTTGGTTCGCGCGCGAAGCGGCGCAAGTTGCCAAACTGGGCGACTACGACGTGATTCTCATGCGCAAGGACCCGCCGTTCGACATGGAGTACATCTATTCCACCTACATCCTGGATCGCGCCCTGGAGCAAGGGGCGTTGGTCTGCAACCGTCCGCAGGGCCTGCGCGACATCAACGAGAAGGTGTACACGGCCTGGTTTCCGCAATGCTGCGCGCCGACTCTGATCACGCGCGATATGCGCGACATGAGCGACTTCCTGCGCGAGCATGGCAAGATCGTCTGCAAGCCTCTGGACGGCATGGGCGGCCGCTCGATATTCGTGCTGGATCAAGCCGACAAGAACCGCAACGTCGTGTTCGAGACATTGACGGGCAACGGCACGCGCTACGCGATGGCGCAGCGGTACCTGCCTGAAATCGTCACCGGCGGAGACTGTCGGATCATTTTGGTGGACGGCGAACCGGTGCCCTTCGTCCTGCAGCGCGTGCCTAGACCTGACGACAACCGCGGCAATCTGGCGGCCGGAGCACGCGCCGAAACCCGTCCGATCAATGCGCGCGAACGTTGGCTGTGCGCGGCCGTGGCCCCGAAATTGCGTGCCATGGGCATGTTGTTCGTCGGCTTGGATGTGATTGGCGACTACATCACGGAGATCAACGTCACCAGCCCCACCGGGATCCGCGAACTAAACAAGGCGCACGGTGTCGACATTGGAGCAATGCTGGTGGACGCTATCGCGAGGACCCGGGACGCCGCGTGACTTCCGAGCTACTTCAGACTGGGATTCAAGCGGGCCTGCCTCCCGCCACCGACCGCATGATGACCACCTGCTTCCTGGCGGCGCTGTTCCACGGAATAGTGATTCTGGGAGTCTCCTTCAGCGCGCCGCGCGGCGATGCCGCGGACGGCGAGGCGCCGGCCATGGAGGTCGTCCTGGTGAACGATCAAGCGCCGAGCGTGGCGCAAAATCCGCATGCCACCTACCTGTCGGAGCACAACATCCGCGGCTCGGGCAACACCCGCAAACATGAACGGACCCGCATCCCCAAATCCTCGCTCATGGCGGTCGACCGTCCCGGCATTCCGAGTGGCGCGGGCATGGACGCCGCGCAGGCCGGCCAGGAAGCCGGCGACGCCGAATTGATAGCCACCTACGCGCCGTCGCAGAAGATCCTGTATTTCGCCTCCGCCGCGGCCGCGGATCAGCCCGCCGAGCTGCCGCTGTTGCTGGAAAAGAGGCCCGACCTCGGCCTGACTCCCAACGACGACGGCATCGAACTGCGCTTGCGCGGCGCGGCGCGCGATCAGTTATGGATCGCGGCCGATACCCGGGAATCCGATGTGGCAGCATATCTGGACGGCTGGCGCCGCAAGATCGAGCGTGTGGGCACGGTGAATTTTCCCGATGTCGTGCGCCGCAGGAAGCTCTCGGGCACGCCGGTCATCGAGGTCACGATCAGCGCCGACGGCAAGCTGCTGAAAGCCACTGTACGGCGCAGCAGCGGGCATGCGGAACTCGACGAGGCGGCGTTGCGAATCCTGAAGCTTGCCTCGCCCTACGATCCATTTCCTTCCGGATTGAACGCAACCCATGATGAGATACGGATCGCCTATGAATGGCAGTTCCTGGGCGGGACCGAGCAGGGTTCCGGGGTGTATTACGACGACGCAGCGGGCGTGACTCAGTAGGCATCGGGAGGGGGCGCTTTTCTCAAATGAGCGGTTCGGATTATTTGACCAACCAGCTGCTGATCGCGATGCCGACCTTGGGCGATCCGAACTTTGCGCAGACGGTCACGCTGGTATGCGATCACAGCCCGCGCGGCGCGCTCGGGCTGATCCTCAACAAGCCGCTGCCGATGCGCATGGCGGAGATTTTCGAGCAGCTCGAAATCGAGATTGCCCAGGGGCCCTTGAGCGAGCGCCAGGTGCTGCGCGGCGGCCCGATGCAGACCGACCGCGGGTTTGTGGTGCATCGGGCCGGCGGAGAGTGGGATTCGACTCTCAAGGTTTCCAGTACCATCCATGTAACCACCTCGCGCGACATTTTGGCCGCCATGGCGCGCGGACAGGGCCCCGACGAGGCGATTGTCGCACTCGGCTACGCCGGCTGGGACGGGGGTCAGCTGGAGGATGAGATCCGGCAGAACGCATGGCTCAATGCGCCGGTCGACTTAGGGCTGATTTTCGAGCTGCCGTTTGAATCTCGTTGGGCTGCAGCCGGACGCCTGCTGGGCGTCGAGCTGTCGCGCATCAGCCCACTCAGCGGCAATGCCTGAGTCCGCCGGCCCTAAGGCGCCGAAGGTGGTTCTGGCGTTCGATTTCGGGCAAAAACGCATCGGAGTCGCATGCGGCGATACCATCAGCCGCAGCGCTGCGCCGCTGCGCGCCGTGTCGGCGGATGCGCACGGACCGCGCTGGGAAGAGATCGATTCGTTGATGCGCGACTGGCAACCCGGTGTCGCGGTGGTCGGCCTGCCGTATAATGTCGATGATTCCGAGAGCAGCATGAGCGGCTCCGCGCGCGGCTTCGCGGCGGAACTCGAGCGCCGCTACCGTCTGCAGGTGGTGCTGGTGGACGAGCGCTACTCATCGCTCGAGGCAGCTTCACGGCTCAAGGTGGCGCGCGAGTCAGGGCAGCGCAGGCGGCGTGTCGCGAAGGCTGATGTCGACGCCGGCGCGGCCTGCGTGATCCTGGAGCGCTGGTTTAGCGAAGCAACATGAGGCGCAAATGCGTTCACAACAAGATAGCGTCGGAGGCCTGCGCCACCTCATCACGCTCGACGGGCTGGCACGCGACGCACTGACGGCGATTCTTGACCGTGCCGAGAACTACCGTCGTCTGCCCGGTCAGCCAGCCTATGAGGGGCGCGAACTCGCCGGCGTGACGGTCGCCAACCTGTTCTTCGAACCCAGCACGCGGACCCGCGCCTCGTTCGATCTGTCCAGCAAGCGCCTGGGTGCGCACGTCCTGAACTTGGACGTGCAGCAGAGCTCACGCGCCAAGGGCGAGAGCATGCTGGACACGATCTACACGCTGGAGGCAATGAACACCGATGTGTTCGTGATCCGCGATTCGGAAGCCGGGATGCCGGAATTTCTCATCGATCACGTGGCTCCGCACGTGTCGGTCATCAGTGCGGGGGAGGCGCATGTGTCGCACCCGACTCAAGGGTTGCTCGACGCGCTGACGATCCGCTCGCACAAGCGCCGTTTTGCCGGTCTCAAGGTGGCGATTGTCG
>Ga0302324_100003241_pt1 | contig 36831 bp, 46 predicted proteins | sample Palsa_T0_1_FD_201949 | JGI IMG/M metagenome (GOLD analysis project Ga0302324, IMG submission 201949) | Peat permafrost microbial communities from Stordalen Mire near Abisko, Sweden - Palsa_T0_1 | ecosystem: Environmental > Terrestrial > Soil > Palsa > Peat permafrost | place: Sweden: Abisko... | reverse complement strand
TTCTGCCAATTCTAGTAGTTCCGTCATTTGCCGCGTCGAAACCATGCCAGCTTCATCGACGATGACCACCTTGCCTCGGATGTCGTCGCGAATGCGCTTGTCCTGCAAGAGACGCTCTATCGTGATGGCATCGGCAAAGCCAACTTTCTGCAGCTCCTCCACGGCACTCATCGTGGGAGCGACGGCGAGCACATTTCTACCGGCCTCCTTCAGTCCGCGCAATAGCTCCCGCAGCGCGGCGGTCTTGCCTGTCCCCGCCGCGCCGGTGATGCTCACTGCTAGATCCCGCGATCGAAGCACAAACTCCACTGCGTTCTTTTGTTCAGGGCGCAACGTGTCCGAGGCGACGTAAGCACATCTGGAACCAAGCGGCGCGAATGCTCCGGCTCCACGGTTGATGGCGGCGATCATACTGCGCTCTCGTTCTAGGCTGCTCTCCGTCGCCACCTCACGGCCTGATCGCAATATTCTGCCGGCGGATTCCTGCACACTGAGTTCGCCTTTCAACTCGCTCAGCCGAATTCGGCCACGGCCATGTCGTAAAGCTTCAGTGAGTAACGTATGGTCCACTGCAACCGAGACGCGCTCGAAGATATGATCCTTAGCGTGCTCTAGAGACGGGGCACTCGAGTCCAGCGGCGGAGAAAGCGGTTGCCCGTCGCGCCGAATTCTCGTCAGGGTCTTCTTATCGTCGGGAGTCAGGCGTGCGCGCTGTTTCGCTCGCAATTCATGTGTTGAGATCTCAATCAGCTTGTCCGCCCGCGATTCACGAACCAATACTGCGACCTCATTGTCCGTGGGGCTCCGCCCCTGTTTCGTCACAAACTCCTCGATCGCCTGATCGCGTTGAACGCTACGCTGGCTGAATTTAGCGAGTAGATCCTTCGGAACGCCACGGATCTCGAAGCCGGCATCACGGCCCTTCGAATCTCGCTGGCTGTCGATCTCATACCCCAGCGCCCGGACTTCACGGGCAAGCGCATTGCGATAGACCTCGGAAAGATAGGCACGGCGTTCGTAAATCTCGGATGCCTGCAGTGCCTTCCACCGGCCTTCGGTGCCGTCGAACGTCAAGTTCGCCGCGACCGCGTGCGTGTGCAACTGTGGATCAAGTTCCCGGCTCGTGTCGTGATGATAAACCGCCACCGCCAAGTTTCCAGTCGGCCGATCCCCGTTGGCCCCAGCTTGCCGTACTCGGCTGGCTGCATACGTCTCGGCTTCCTGGAGCATCTCGCCGACCGCTTTGCGGTGCGCTTCAATCAATCGGTCGTCGCCTCCTACCCTGGCGAGTATCGAAACAGACTTCGGAGCCGAAATCGTGAAGTCGTAGAGACTTCGGCCTTGTGCCAGGTTGCTCCCGTCGACCGCCTTGCGGTCCACGCTGCGTCGCACCCTTAAAAATTCGTTCGTCCCTGGGTCTAGACCCTGCCGCAGCGCCTCGAACTCTTCCGTCTTCACGGGCCCGCTTAGCCCCAACGGTTCCGCTCCACGCCCTTGCCACATGCCAGTCACGCGCTCGCCCTCGGCGTAATAGTCGCTGTGTTCCAGGTGCCGGGACGAGTATCCCTTGCCATCCGACATGGCGCGGATCGTCAGCATGGATGCCTATCGCGGCGCTGCTCCGATCCAGTGGTGGTACCAGAAGCTAAGCGCTGCGCCGAGGATTATGAAGAGGACTGGGAGTGCAAACAACAACCATCGATAATCCTGGCGAACCACGGCCACCAGTTCGTCCGCCTGGCGTTTGTTGGCGGAGATGGCCTGCGACGAGGTAGATTCTAGACTCTGAATCGCTCGATCAGCTTTAACCACCGCGCCATCGTAGGCATTGTTTAGCGTCTCCGCAGCGGAGACGAACTCTTTCGTTGCCTTCTTTATCTGCGCGGCGTTCACCGCCAGCGCGTCTGCGGTTTCAGGGATTGTGGTCTTGACGAATTGCTGTCGCAGACTTTCGTTGATCTCTGCCGCTACTGCCTTTGGGTTTAGGGCTTTGGCGATGTCAGCCGACACCTGCGCAAGTCGCTCATCGATCTGCCTGGTCGCTTCGTCTACGAAGTCGTGGACCTCGTCTAAGAGTTTTTCGCATCTGGATACGGTTAGTTCAAACCGTTCCCGTTCTGTCGCCATTTGTTCGGGCAGCTTCACCATGATGAGGACCAAGTACTGCATCGCCCGTATAATGCGTAACACCTCGTCGTTCTGGGGAAGCGAGCGGCAATATCGGAGCTCTCGGTAAAAACCGGCGCGCGACTTGAGCGGGAGGAAGTTTCCGATCCGATCGATCAGATCGTCGTCAAAGAGCTCGCCTTGGTCAAGCGACTCGTCTCGGTCAATCGGTTCATCTTGTTCGCTCATGGCAAGAGGAGCTCCTGCACCTTGTCAAACTCGGCGAACAGGCGCCTGCGATAGCTTTGGGCCCGCATCACGAGCGACGTTTGGCGCAACTCGGGTGCCGAGGTAAGTCTGGCAGCGACGGCGCCCAGCGTTACGCCGTGATTTCGAGTGGCGTTTTCGAGCACGGGCAGGCGGAAATCCATGCGTACAACCGCCGGTGAATAAGTCTGCTGGAACAGAAGCGCCTGGTGCGTCTCGCGCCAGTACCGGAAGTCGGTGTGCTTGGTGATGGAATTCTCGACGATGAGGTAAGCCGTTCGATCACGCAAACGGGACGCCCACGCGAGGACGCTCTCCACGCTGGCCGGGTCGGCCGTGATCACCCCGACCGAGGTGAACGCGATGCCGGCCTCGGCGACGCTCGGATACATTTTGTCGAACCAGTCATAAGTGACTTGTCCCGCTCCCGCTCCCATGTCCGCCAGGATCACCGGCGGTCCATCGGTGAGTTCATCGACGAACGCGTCGAGTCCGGCGGGCGTGTGGATGTTCACCTTGGGAACCTGACCGCCGAAGAAGTGCGTCAGCGATCCCCGCGATTTGTTCTCGGTATCCAGATCCAAGAGCTTGACTGGAATGCCGTTCTCCTGGAACCACTCGGCCAAGCCGGTCATCACGCACGTCTTGCCAACTCCGCCCTCGCCGCCCATCGACAGAATCACTCGTTTTTCGGCCTTAGGAATTCCCGCGGCTGGTGATTCCGTGACGCTTTTCGCGCCGTTCATCTTTGCAACCTCCTGATCTAGGCTCCGTGCTTCTAAAGTGAAGTTCGGAGACAATACGGCTCCCTACCTATAAAGAGGATTTGGGAAAGCCAAACCTCAACTCATCCGCGAAAAAAAATTTCATCGTCCCGCAGTGCCCTTGCCGCTTCCTTTATAACTGACAAGATTCGAAGTCAGGTATGTTCGACCTCCTCGAATCGCCGAAGAGAAAAAGCACCTCTACTTAATAAGGAAACGACAGAGCGGTTTCAGGACAAGATTTAATGAAGTTTTTTCGTGACACCGGGGCGGAAGCGTCAGCATCGTCCGACAACTGTCGGACACGGATCGCCGCGCCGGGCGCTACCAAGTCCATGGCAAAAAAAAAACGAAAAAGTTTGTCCTCTAGTGCCCTTGCCGTTTCCTTATATAGTAGAGGCCCATTTTTTCAATGCCGACTGATAGCACTACTTTCGAAAGGCACTACCGGGTCGGCGAGCTAGCTAAGCTGTGGAGTCTTGGGCGCGAAACGGTGCGCAAGCTGGTCAAAGACGATCCTGGAGTGATCAAGATCCGGATGGGCCGAAAGAAGTCACATACGGTTTACAGCGTTCCCGAGTCCGCTGCCCAACGTATTCACACCCGGTTGTTGAATTCGAATTGACTTAGGGCAGTCACCTGCCCCCGTCGATCGCGACAATTCGAGGCCTGGGCTTGTCGTCAAAGGCTTCCTGCAATACCTTCGTAAGGCGCGCCTGCCGTTCCGGTATCCACGCGGCATAATGCTGGCGGACCATTTGTTCCGAGTTGCCGAGCAATTCGGCGACATCGCGTACCGTCACTCCCGTCCGTTGCAAAAGTATCCGCGCGAAGGTGTGCCGGAAGCGGTGGGGAGTTGGCTTTTCCTTGAAAGGTCCGCAGAAAGACCACAGCCTTATCAATTTGCGACGCCAAACGTCCGTCACGACGTTCGTATCCTTCGTGGTGTGCTCGCCGAAGATGTACGGACCATATTCGGTGGCGCGCGCACGAATGCGTTCCTGCAGCCATGCCGGCACCCACGTATACACATGCGTTCCGGCCTTGGTAGTTCTCAGCAGAATCTCGCCCGAGGGTTTCATGCGATCGACATGGAATGTAGCCACGTCAGATATCCGCAGACCCGTGTAAAGGGAGACAGAAATAAAGTCAGCAAGGTCCTGTCCCGTCCATTTCGAGTTGTAGCGAGCGTAGTGACCCTCAATGCGCCGATGGTGGATCTCACGCGACCACTTGATTTCCTGCTTCCCATACTTGGTGTCGCAGGCTTCGTACATCCGTTTCAGCTCTTCATCCGAGAACGGCAGCTTCTGCTCGTTCCGCCGATCCGCTGAATCGCGTGTCCTTTGGTTCTTCACCAGGCGTGCCGGATTACGCGGTATCCATTCGTTGGCAAGGCAGAACTCAAAAAACGCCTTGACCGTGCTCATGTCCTTGGCCGCAGTTTGGGGCGCGACTTCCCAAGACGAGCGCATCTCACGTACGTCGAGCGGCGTCCATTGGTCGAGCATCACGTAGCCGCGGCCGTCGCTGAAAGTTCTTAGCTTTGCTAGCAGAAGGCGATATTTCTTCTGGGTATTGAGCGCTGCGTGTTCCTCGAACTCGGCGGTGAATGCATTAATCGCTCGTTCGAGCGTGACACGGACCTGCGTTGAAGGTTCAGGTGGCTCGGGAACAGGAATCGGCGCTGACGTTCCTTCCCACTTGCCAGCTCTTTCTATTTCGCCCGCGACTGTCTGGGCATCAACCCATTGCCATCTCCCCGTGTTTTGACGTCGGAAGTCCTTGCCAATAGTGCCGGAAACGAAAATCGGACATTCGCAGCGCCGCCAGTTCTTCTTGCGCTCATCGTACTCGCTAGTTCGGCTGTTGTGCGGATGCTTGCCCTTGCAATTTTGGCGATGTCGTCGATACAACGCTAGCGGCATGGCTTGATTCTGAGCCAAGTTGGCCCAAATTGGCCCAAAATCTTGTGGTCCACCTACAAGTCGTTTAGAATGAATGGCGGAGAGAGAGGGATTCGTTCTTTCGGGCGCCTAGACTAATCAGTAACTTACTGATTCCACGTTCGGCCACAAGTGCTAGAAGTGCGAGAAATGCAATTCGTGGGCACAATTTGGGCACACGCGGCGCACGACACTCTTGAAACGGCGCCCTGGCGCAAACACGCCAAGCACTCGATCACGGCACGTGAGAAGATCGAGGCTGATGACGGGGCGCAACCAGAAATGCACTTGCGGGAGCGGACTCAAGTCCAAGAACTGCTGCGGATCGGCTTTCCAGCGGCCGCAGTTGAAAGCCGTATCGCCAGTCCCTCCATATGCGCCCAGCCCGCTGCACTCCGAAGCTGCTCCGGTAGATGGGCGAAATTGGTTGATGAAGGTTCATTCCGAGCACAAATTGGATCTGGAGCTGCTCATGAAAGCCGCGCAGGACAACGAATTGCGCGTGCTTAAAACCGGAGAAGACGTATATATCGATTGGGAGATGCTTCGTCCTCGAATGCCCTTTGGACCTGCATCCCACGCCGCAGAAGCCTTTCTTCCGGTTCTGAATGGCATGCTGGCGACGCGATTTCCGGCCTTTAGGGGCCTGAAGTTGATAAGCATTCTTGGGAGGGCTGATGATGGAAGGCCGATACCAGTAAGCTGGAAATCGTTTACGATCGTTAGCGCCGGACATACTCAGGACGCGCTTAGTTTTCTACAGAGCGGCGGCGAAACTCTTGGCCGTTTCTACCAACTAGCGAAGACGAACGCGGCCGTGGCCGAGGCGACACTTTACTTCGGGCGAAACAATGAGCCCTTCTTTGATCTGTATAAGGCGTTCGAGGTTATTCGTGACACAGTCGGAGGCCAACAGCGATTGCAGGCACTGGGATTGGTGCGCGCGGATGAATGCGAGCGCTTTACGAGAAGCGCGAACGATCCGACGATTTCCGGTGTCTTTGCGCGGCACTCCCAGAAGCAAGTCGTACCAGTCGCAGACCCGATGAACGAACAAGAGGCGCGCGATTTTGTAAGGCGACTTCTTGTAACTTGGATCAATCAGTTGTCAGCAGATACTAACTGAGAAACTCCTCCCACTGCGAGCGGGACAATTCGACCAACCTTACTGCTTCTCAAGCGAGACGTTCATCGTGATGTAGGCGGTGGTGGCCGGCAGAGGCAGCGGCGTTGACATCACTATCGAAATTGCGTCACCAGCATTCGCGCTGACCGTGTGAGCGTTATCAGCGCAGGTGATCGGCTGCGGTGGTCCCAACGCCTCAGAACTCACCGAGGCGACGGTGATAGAGCACGTCAATGCTGTTGCCATGGAATTGACCCAGACCTGGACTTGAACCTGGAAAGCGGGTGGTGGTGTGGAAGTACCCGTAGAATACGCGATTAGAGTTAGATTCTGAAGCCTTCCACCGGACGGTAGAGGCAGCCCCGTCCCAAACGGTTGACTCGGGGATTGGCATCCTTGCCCGTCAGTAACCCACACCATCGGCGCGCAGTTATTGAAGCATTCGCTATTGCCGTTGCTTCCGAGTCCATCGAGGGAGCCGATGGCGTATGAGACGAGAGACGAGTTGCAAGAGCCCGCGAGTATTGTGGGCGCTCCGGCCGCGCCTGGTTGCCCCTGTGGACCCGCCGGACCCTGGACTCCTTGCGCTCCCTGTGGGCCTTGTGGACCCGTGGGTCCGGTTTGACCTTGCGGACCAACTGCGCCTACTGCTGCATAGGCTGATCCTGCTTTCGCCACGCTGTTGGTAACGGTCACCAAGTACGTAGCCGCGGCCAGAGTGGCTGGCACCCCCACAATGATCGAAGCGTCTGTAAACGAATACACCGTGCGGGAGATTCCCCCTACCGTCACAGTGGGCGCCGCACCACTGGGGCTGAAATTCGAGCCCGCGAGGGACATATAGCGCTTGGCAAGGTTGACGGTCGAGGCCCTGATCACAGGCGTTTGCGCGAGAGTGGCGAGCGGCAAGGAAAAGATCATCAGGAACGGAAAGAGACGAGTCTTCGGCGACATCGGAATCCTTTCGAGGTGGCTTTCAGAATGCGTTCAGCAAGTCTATAAGCATTTTCCTCATCGCAAAAGGGTTGGTACCGCCCACCTGACTGTTCGAGCGGAATGGCGGCGGAGACATCCGGCGGAAGGAAAGGCGGTCGCAACAGTTCCAGTTCCGGAGAGGTGATGCTGCGCTATAATCGCACCGCAGGGAGCGCGGCGCTATCTGGCAACAACCATGCGATACACACTGCTGGGGGGACTACGCTTTCTGTAGCCAATTAATTCAATGGAGCGATGGCAGCCGCCACTGGCGTAGCATCCGGCTCGCCTATTACCGTCGCCGTTGCGGTGAAGATGTCTGGGAATATGCAAGTCAGATGACGGTGAACGCGGAGCCGGAGGAAATCAAAGCGCTATGTGAGAAGACGCTTGTTAAGAGTTCCTGGTTCGTAACACCGCCGTTTGCATGAGTTGTTGTCTAAACTCGTGCAATCCCGAATTGGGAGCGTTGGGCCTGTAGTATTCGCCCGGTGAGGTGCTCGCCGCGGAGCAGGCTGTAGAGAAAGAAGCCTGGCCGTTACTGCTTGCGCTTGTAAAGCGTCCCATCTTCCCTGTCGGCCTTCGGGAACGAATCCCATTCATCGTCGCGGTCAATAAGAACCTGACAGAGGAAGTTCCCGAAGAACCATCGGGCACAATTCCATTGCGCGTCATCGCACGCGTCGCCAAGGCATTCGTACAAGGGCTGATATGGGGTATCGGTCCAATCCTTCCCCGGAATAAAGCTGGACATGATCCAGCCGTTGGAAGTGTCGGCGTAGGTGTTTAGGGCAGCGGTGACCTGATCGGTGAACGTGTCAGGCCCGCCGGTCAGTCGTGTGCTGTGCGCTCGTAACTGCGATACCCATGCAGCGAAATCATCGGGGTGCCAAACACGATACATGGGGCGTCCGTTCGGATCGTTGAGCGGCATGCCACCATTGGACATTCCAGGAGGTCAGTTTGTCTGTTCAAAAGTGCTCATTTCGGACATGACCCACTCCCATCGTAGAGGGATAGTCAATCGAGCCCGATCAAATAAAATCCCGGCCAGGAGCCCGAAGGTCCGAGGCCGGGACAGTAGTTTAAGTATTGGCGGCTGGCGGCGCTGTTACGCTGCTCTCTTCCCTCCTTTAGCCCGATGAGACTCACGCCGTGACGCGGCCACCCGGGGCGCGTCTAAGCTTTGCAGGTATTGCGCTACCGCCGCGCGAGGCACGGCGCTACCGCTCGCCTCATGGATGGCCTTGAGGAGTCCGGCAACAAACTCCAGGCCTTCGTGATCGAGCTCGCCCAGGAGTGGCTTCAGGTGCGAGCTGATGCCGGAGGCGGGCGAGTATTTGGAATCCGGGCAGCCATCCAGCAAGCTGGTGATGTCTTCCGGGGCATCCCCAGCCGCCAGCCGTATGCCCGTATCGAGGAGCACGTTTTGAACCGCCTCGCCAACCCAGCCACCGGCATTGTGCTCGCGTCCGTAGACGCGGAACACGAGAGCCATAGTTTGCAGGTCGGTGAGGTTGTCGCACTTGTCGAGGAAGGCCGCGAAGCCCTTCAGGCATTCACCATGAGCGTCGATGGTTCCGGTGAGTCCCGACGAAATTAAAGGCCCTCCTTTGCCGCGAGCTGGCGGAACCCTCTCCAGGCTCGGCACGGATTCCCGTTCTGTGTCGGACGGATTGTGGCCATATCCCTCGCGGAAGAATGGCGCTAGCTCGGACGGGTAATGTCGCGCGGTTACGAGGTCGGGGCGAGCTCGATACATCGTGCGCGCCAGTTGCAGGTTTCCGGCGAAACGCTCCAGCTCGCCTTCCGTGAGCCGCGCGGGGGTTGCATTGGTTGCTGTCATAAATGGCCCCTCCTTAGGGCCGTGTGCGAAAAAGGGTCGTTATCCGCACGCGGTGACGACCGCGCAAACGGACTGTGTTTCTGTGGCCGATTCTGGCGCTTGCGGTGAGGTACTTTCCGTACGGCGATATGCGTCCACCACAGTTGAGACCGGGACGCCAAGCTCACTGGCGATCACGCGCCAGCTCAGCCGCTCGATATCCCTCAACCTGACGACTTCGTCCCGCCGAAAGACGCGCTTGGGCCGGCCACAGTGCTTTCCCTCGCGCCTGGCGCGGTCCAGCCCGGCCTTGGTGCGCTCTGAGATCCGTAACCGCTCCTGCTTGGCGATCCAGGCCGCTACAGCGAGCATCAACTCACCAGCCGGGCCTGTGGTGCGGAAGTGCGCCTCCGTGAAGCTCTCGAAGGCTACACGGTAGGAGCGGAGCTTCTCGACGTAGGTGAAGGTCTCCAGAACACCCTCGCGAGTGAAACGGTCCAGGGCCCAGACCAGAACGACATCAAACTTTCGCCGTGAGGCATCGGCAAAGAGCCGTTTGAAAGCGGCGCGATCGCCAGTCTTGGCCGATTCATGATCGATGTATTCATCGACGACGGTCCAGGATTGCCGGGCGCAGTACTCGCGAAGGGAATGAAGCTGGTTCGCGGTGTCCTGGCCCTTATCCTTTGTGGAAACACGGGCGTAGAGTGCACAATTCATGCGCTCGCTCCCCTGGCTCCGTTGCCGTTGTAGTGGCTCCGGGCCTGATTGTTGGGCTTGCGGTAGCCCGATGGCCCAGAGGCGTTGATGTAGAGCGTTACGGCTATCGCCTCGATCTCCGGCGCTCCGAATGTGACGGGGAAACCAATCTCTTGCCCGTGAGCCGTGGCCTTCGCCGCGGCGTCAACGGCCGCGAGCATACAGCGGGTAATCAGGGTCGGACCCTCCGCTTTCAGTGATGCGGCGGGCGCCGTGGCATTCGTGGCCGGTACGCATTCCCGGAAGACTGGCGCGGGCGGCTCGGCAACAAGCTGGCCGTCTCGGTTCGCTGCTGGCGTCGCAAATAGGCGCTCGGGCAGTTCGTGAGCGTTCGGTCTAGGCCTGCTGGTGGTGGAAGCCTGGCGCGGCATTTGCGCGACTTGGCCTAATGGCCTAACCTTCCAGATGACTGCTCGGTTGTAGGTGGTGCGCGTGATGCCTACCTCCTGCCCGGCGCGGACACCAGCGTCGATCAGTTGGCGCTCAAGATCCGGGCTCGCACACGTGAACTTGCCGCCGGGCATCTCTCGGAGAAAAAAATCGCCATTGTCGTTCCTTCGGGCTTTGCCCCTATCAGTAGTGAACGTAACGACCGTTTCGGCGGGCCCGAACTTGACGTAATTGGGGTTGCTGGCCTTGCGCATTACGCCACCGCCTTGCGGGTAGGGACATACAGGCCGTTGCCGATAGAGGCGATGCGCGAGGCGGGAGCTGGTGAGCCGAAGCCTACCAGGGCGGGAACCGTCTCGCGAGCTGTTCCGTTACATGAGGGGCAGTCCTCCGGCTCCACGGCTGAGAGGCCGCCTGGATCGATGCCAGTACCGCCACAGTTACCGCACGGAATGTCTGAGGTCTCTCCCTCCAGTGCTTCCAGCGTGTCGAATTCGGCCTCTGTAAGCGCGGGCTGCTCAAACTTGTCGGTGAGCTTCCAGGCCATCTCACGTTCCGAGGCGAATACCAGCCAGGTGTACAGGACCCCGGCTTCAGGGTGGCCCTCGCCGTTGTAGCAGTTCACACGAACAAACCCGCGTAGGTCATAACCAAAGATTCTGTGATCGGGAGCCGGGGAGGATTGCCGTTTCATGAATACAAGTATGCTTGACTTTCCGTGTAAAGACAAGTACCAATTTCAGAAATCTTCACCTGGTACCAATGCCTGTTTTGCCGTGGAATGATAAGCTGGTACACTGATGGCGAAGAAGAAGAGCATGGCGGAAAGCATCACACTCGCGGACCACCTCCGGTCAATAGCGGGAAAAGGTGGAAAGGCCCGTGCGAAGTCACTCACCGCAGAAGAGATGCAGGAGATTGCGGCCAAAGGCGGCGCGGTCGGCGGCGCCGCTCGCGCCAAGGCGCTCACCAAAAAGCAGCGCAGCGATATCGCCAAGAATGCGGCGAAGGCGCGCTGGGGGAAGAAGGGTTAACGCTTTGGCGATTTCACGGTTTCAGGGTGCCATCTATGTCGCCCTAACTTGCTGCGCCGTACGTTGTGGTCCCGCTGCTACTCCACCAAAGGCTCTGATGATTGCAAAATACAAGACTGCTGACTGCCTTCCATTTTCTAAAAAGCCAACGGTGACTCCACACACTCGTGAGTGGAACACTTTGGTCTTGCTCCACGACGGATTGCCCGTGAGCATTAGGGGAGCGCAGATTCCTGGCGGTAGAATCGCGGTGTCCTATCCAGGAACGAGTCGAGAATTGTTAGCCGCCGATCCGGGAGACTACATCTACCCTAGTGACGTTCGTTTAGACTCTCCAAACGAAACCCTTTATGTCAAAGCCCACGGGCTCGCTGGTGGGATCTCGGAACAAACTTGGCTATTCGCATATGATCTCCGTGCGAGGCGCATAGTGGAGCGCGTTCAAGTAAGAAGCGATCTGCTACCTATGGAGTGCCAAGAGTCCCCACGCCAATAAACCACAAATCAAAGGGCTTGCGCCCGCTAAGGAAACTCGGGGTATCCTAAGCCACCATGGGTACGTTAATCATCACCTCCGCCGCGATCCTCTTTTCAATCGCGCGGCCCGCCATCGCCGTCGCCATTGTCGTCGGAATTTACAGCGCCCTTGATAGCCGATTTGAAACGATTCTTACCTCGATCGCGATCTTGATATATGCAACGGTTGACCAGGGCTTCCGCGAATCAAAGGATGAAACATCGGAATTGAAGGGACTCCTGCCCAAGATGGCTGAGAGGTCCGAGCCCGAACCGGTACCGAAGGTGGCTATGTCCTTAATTGAATTGGCATCCGTAACTAGCAAGCTCATTCACACTGCGGTATCCTCGCTCATTCAGATCATCGCCGTTTGGAAGGTCGCTGTCGCCATCGGTTGGCTGTGAATTATGGCGCTTTGTAATGATGAGCAGCGGAACGGTGGCCACCGATTCCATATATTCCTTGCGAGTGCCGTCTGCAACTGCCTCGGCAAGCTCATCGAGCAGGATGTGGGTTTCGCGATACAACACCTTGCAGCCTTTTTGAATCGCAGCCTGTCCGATGGCTTGCGCCAAGTGGCTTTTCCCCGTCCCGCCTGGACCGAGAAACAGAGCGTCCTCTCGTTTGTTGATGAAGGCGCCTCTGCTGGATCACATGGGAGCTGTAATCGATCACGTCGAAGCCCACAGCGGCGGGGGATCATCGGCAATCTCAAACCTTGCTACTGCCTGCAACAAATGCAACGGACGCAAGAGCGCTTCATCCGCTGAAGCCTTTAGCAAACGACGGCCCCGCATCCCGGTCAAGGGCAAGTACGGCGATCCGCTTGAATGGGACGGGCTATCGAGCCTTTTTGTGGTTCTCATTGCGAAGAATCCGGGGATCGCCACTGCGACCGAGCGAGGATGGTTGCGAGCGTTAATAACCGGGTCCGCGTCACGCGCACGGATTTAGCGCACTAGCCGCAGTGACATCAAGGGCGGTTGTTTCGCTGGATACCTCGATTTCCGGTTTTGGAACGCTGCCAGCGAATCGAGCGCTATTCGGTGAGCCCTGAATACCGTCCCGAGTCCCAAGCCCGTTGTAGCGGCGATTTGACGCCTGCTCAACCCGTCGAGCCGTAGACGCAAGACGTGAATCGGATCAATGTCCTTGCGGGGCCGCGCCATTGTTCAATCTCCTTGCCGGATTATCACCAAAGTATCGGCTCCAGTTCGGCACGATTTTCATGTACCGCGAATGCGGACCTGAATGCGTTTACTGGTATCGGCCCGATGTGCGCCGCTTCGATCTCCGGCATGATTTGATTGCAGCTTTCCGCTCTCCACCGATCCAGCAAAGCTCGACCGGAAATAAAGCCATCGCCGAGCACAACCGCATCGATTTCGATCCAAACCGCCTCTTTCCACTTCGAGCAGCACGGTACAAATTCCTGCCACGAACTACCAGGGAGCCTCTCGCTATACGTTTCGGGGTTAAAGGCGCTGAAGTCGAACAAGCTGACTCCTCCCAACCTGCGAACGTATGGGTAGGATCGCGGGCCTTGGGAAGTGCTCCAACGCTCACGGTCATCAATGGGCGGTTCAGGAAGGATCGCGCCAGAGGCGATTATCGATTGAAAGCGATCCCTACTCGTCGTATGCCAGATTCCGCCCTGTACCCTTGCCAACACGAGATTGGTAAGCACGCACTGCCCGCGCCATGTATCGTCCGAATGGCTGCACATTTCCCGCTTCAAATCTGCCATGAGTCCTCACGGTACGATTGCGAATCGCCCGAGCTAAAACTCCCGTGCGCGCGCGGGTCGTCGCGATCAGCGACCGCTTGCTCCGGGATTGCGTCGTTCTTCCAATCCATCCCGATGAAGCGTTGCGGCTCCCTCGTCTCGACCTCGTACCAGTGCATTCGGGAGGGCGGGTAGCCGGTATCAAGGAATGCTCTTACGGCGGCGTACTCGGCATTGGCCCGCCACTCCTCGAAGGTGGCCTCACGCACCACAATAAAATCATGGCCCAGGTGATCGTCTGATCCAAGAGCCGCGCCGCTTTGTACTCGGCCGCCGTCGCCGACGTTAAGCTCGTTTTGTGAGCCGATGATAATCATGAGCTAAGCCATCCAAGAGTCTTCGTTGTAGGATCTGGCCGATTCAAATCCTCTGTAGCTTTGTGGGTCGGGCGCCTCCGGCTCTTTGATCGCTGTTGCCATGTACCGGAAGGCATCAGCCGGATGCGATGCCCAATCATGCAGCGGCGCCCGGCGCTCTGCTCCGCTCGAAGCTATCGGGCCCCACTGGTAGTGCCGGAGGCCCTGCAATCCATCCGCGCACTTCACGGCGTCGAAGCGACACTGCGGGAATATCGTCCTTGCTGCATTAATCCCTTCAGTGACCGGGAGCGCAGTCACCATCTCAACGGCGCGCCCACTCTCACGCAGTAGCTCATGAATGGCGCGCCCGGAACCCAAACGCTGCGGCCTCAGTCCATCCCACGGAATCCAATGCGTTCCGTAGAGATAGCCCTTCTGCTGCATCTGGATCAGGTACCACTCCAGGGGCTTGCCACGGTTCTCCAGATAGTCGATCACGTTATACCAGCCCCGAACTGGCTGGGCAAACCAAATTGCCGTAGAGTCGTGATAGCCGATATCCCAGAAGGTCTGGACCGGCTTCGTGCGGTCGTAAGAAACCTGCCCGATTCGCTCTTCCTGCTCGGCCTGGGCGATTTCCTCAGCGTAAATGGCGCCCTCGACAGCGGACTTACACTCGCCCTCCCACACATGCATGTACGCACGCTTGTCCGTGGCCTCCAGGTGGTCTTTCTCGATGCGCAGCACCTCGGGAAACCACGGGTTATCGCGCCAGCTCATCTTGACGATCACTGAATCAGGAGGCGTGTTCAAAATGAACCGCTTATGCGTGGCGTCGGTTTCAAGCTCTGGGTTCCAGCTCAGCCAAATCTCTGAGCCAGGCTTGCGCATCGACGGAATCAGCTTTTCCCAGGAGTCGGCCGAAACCTTGGCAGCTTCCTCCACCCATGCCACGTCGCAACCCTCGATACTTTTGATGTTTCCGATGTTGTGTTTCAACCCATGGAAGATAAACTCAGTCTTGTTGCGCCGGCCGAGGATTGTGCTTTTCTGGATGTCGTACCACTCCTCAAGCCCGAGAAGCGCGATCTGATCCTCCAGGAGCGCATGCACCGAGTCAGCGATCGACATCTGGGTCTCACGAGCACAGAGTACGCGTAGATCCCTCTGGGCGCCCTGGATCAGCAAGGCGCCCTGGCGAATCCCCACGATGCGCCTTTACCACGGCCGCCATGAACGCCTTTGTAGCGGTGTGGCTCAAACAGAAACTTCAATTTCTCTGGAAAATCAGCTATCCCCACCAACAAACCTCACTGTAATCGCTGTCTGTATTGGGCCGCCACCCTCGCCGCTGTGCTCAACCGCTTTGAGCTGCGGGTAGCCGTACTTGGCAAGCTCGCTGAACATCTTCGCTTTGAGCGCGACGGGCGTAGTCTTACCCTGGGCGATATGCACCATTGCTTCAATTGGGTTGCACCCCAAGCGCTGCATGATCTCAATGGCGGTCTGGTGCGCCTTGTTCAGCGAACCCTGCTTGCGTCCGCCGCGTCGTTCACCTGGCTTAGATCCTCTGGGCATTTTTGCTGTTTTCAGTTACTTAGCAATTCGTTCATCAGGGAAGCCATTGTTACGCGGCGCGCTCCGCCCTGGCCCACTCGACTGCCTCTTGCTTTTGCAAGCGCACGAAGCACCTGGGCGCGAAGTTGCGGCGAGACCTGCTCTTTGCCGGAACCCCCGCAGTTCTCGCACGTGAGGACCTTTCTACCATTGGAGCTGCGCTGGTACTTCGTCCTCCCGGCGCCCCGGCAGATGCAGCACTCCATATCGCCAGAAGCAATTTTGGCCAGGTGCGCAATCGGGCTGTAGCCCATGCGCTCCAAATACTCCGACGCGCTCTCCCCTGGCAGTTTCCGCTCGTTAATTGTTTGTTTCGTATCCACGATTAAACTCCTCCGTCAACCCCGGCCACAGCCGGTTGATTCTGCCCAGCCGGCCGCTTGTTACAGCCAGCCTCCAGATAAGCGTCAAGATCCCGCTCGAAAACCTTCCAGCGGTTGGCAATACGGTGGGCCTTGATCTTGCCGTCAGCGATCAGACGCTCAAGGGTTTTCTCGCAGCAACCGATCAGGGCCGCCGCTTCTGATTTCGAGAGTGGTCTATTGTTCATGTGCGCTCCCAACTAGCCCGACTGATTCCGAATGTATCAGAACAGAGCACGGCCTTCCTCTTGTTATGCATCACCTAAACACAACGGACTGGCTATTTCGCTCGTTTGGAAATCTGCTCGCGGTGGCGGCGCATTGCCAGCATGTTGCCAACACCTTTATCCCGGCAGGCCGGACAAAAATGAAGCTGCCCTCGCTTGGGTGCCCGCTCGCTATAGTACTGCGCTGCACAATGGTCGCATGCGAAATTATCGCGTCGCGAAACCAGATGGCAAAGCTGCAATGCGAGATAAGACAGGAGGCCGGGCCCAGAGAACACCAATCGTGGTTTCGACTGTTCCCATAATAGCCACGGGCGAACACGGCCCAGCTCGATTAAGGTGTTGATAAGTTGAAGCCATGTATGGCGATCGCGCTCATGGGCGTTCCCTTCAAGACTACGCCCAACAAACCACACCTGGTAAGCCCATGCTACCTCTGCCGTATGCATCGTCAGACTTAAGGGATCGGCAATACGAGCCTTGTTCCTCGGATTTGTGCGACCCAGAGCCTCAATTTCAATGGGACAGTTCGCCAACGTCGTCCAACTATTGACGACCGAGCTATGAACCTGATGGGCGTCTGGGGTATCGCGAAAATAATCTCCAAGCTGTCGCAGCGCACCCAGGGCGCGAGACCAATACCTCCACAACTCCACCGATTCAGTGACGGCAATGATGTCCGACTCAACTGTGTCTTCGATTTTGGAATAAACACCCAAGGGCCCAAATTCCTCAGCGAACTTCTCAATAACGATTTCGGGCTGTGTCGAAAGCTTTAGAAAACGCCCGAAGGTATCGTGGGCCGCCTTTACGATCTTCTCTTTCGGGATGGCGGCCTGCCTAAACCTGGTCATCATCGGCCGCGTAACCGTGAACAATAAACGAGATTCATAAGCGCCGAGCCGTTCATAATACGCGCCGAGCTGTCCCTTTTTAGCGCGTTCAAGCTTGACATTCCGGGGACGCATCCATTCGTGCGGAGGGGTGTGCACAATACCGCCGAACAATGGATTTTCAGCCAAGTCAGCCATGTTTCTTGTTGTGTTTAGGTGATGCATAAACAGAGGCGAACTCAGTGTAACACGAGTAAAGTTCTAGTTTGTGAGGTGAATGGTGACCAACAAGACAATGAAAACCCAAGCTGAACGGAGCGCGTTTAGTTTACCCGAATTGGCAGCGGCTCACGGGCTTTGCACGGCCTATCTTCGGAATGAAGCAAAGGCTGGCGCGCTCAAGGTGACCCGCTTCGGGCGCCGCGTCTTGGTCTTGCGTGACGATTGGGACGCTTACGTGAAGTCGCGCCCGACCAATAGCAATTGAAAAAAGTGAAGCCCCGCACGATCCGGTGGCGACCAACCTTGGAATCGTGCAGGGCAAAGGAACTTACATGACAAGTCTATCCGATATTGACGATTCGCTCCAAGAACAATCGGCCGAGCCGGTGCTGTTCCACCGTCTCGATCCCATACCGAGTCGGCATCCGTACAGGGAGTGGACCCCGCGGCGCCACATTTCAGCCTGGCTGCGTTCCCAAATGCGTCTGATGCTGCGCGTCGGCATCGTGATGATTTTCTGCGGCCAGCGCCGTTGCAACCTCATGGTGGATGAGCTGATCGTGCACGAGGAGGCAGGGGCGCGGTGAACGGCTACGTAAAGCTGTATCGGAAGCTTCTTGAGAATCCGATGTGGAAGCAGCTCGCCCCAGCAGTCACCAAGGTCGCGATCTACTTCTTGTTGCGCGCAAATTACCAGCCCGGCTCCTGGTACGACGGCAAGGAAATGATCGAAGTTCCGGCCGGGAGCTTCGTCACAAGCTACGGCAGAATTATGGACGATTGCAACTTGTCCATGCAGCAAGTGAGGGATGCTTTCACCCATCTTTTTAGAACACACTTCAGCACATATCAGAGAACACCGCGCTGGACGATGGTAAGTGTCGTGAATTGGTCGGCTTACCAGGCAACTGACGATGTGGCGGAACACACTCAGGAACACACAGTGGACCGGGCAAGGAACAAGATCGGAACAACAAATAAGAAAGAAAGAAGTAAAGAAGTAAATACATGTGCATCTGACGATGCACGTTTGCCGGGTTCCGACATCCGGGAAAACGAGAGTCCGGCCCCCGAAAGCCTGTGGGCGCCGCAGGATCAGGACCGCCCCGCAAGGACAGACCGGGTGAAGAGCCGGGGCGCCGGAACTCCCGAGCAGGAGCAATGGTTCACCGAGTGGTGGGCGGCCTACTGGCTCAAGCGCGCGAAGAAAGACGCGCACCGGGCGTTCCTGAAGCATGTGAAGACCAGCGAGCGGTTCAAGCAGATCATGGCTGCGGTCCGTGCGCAGGCACCAGAAATTCTTTCGCGGGACGCCGCCAAGCGGCCGCACGGGGCTACTTGGCTGAACGGCGAACGATGGGCCGATGAAATCGCAAATCCCGTTTCCGATATCAGGCAAGACGATGAGTACCCGGAATGGAGGGCAAGCGCGTGATCGCCAACCTGCGCGGAAGTGAACTGTTGCCGGCGGATTTTAACAAACTGGCCCGGTGTGGAATTTCTCGAGAATTGGCCGAGGCCGCCCTCCTACGCCGCGTTGAATCCGTCGAGGGCGCCGACATTGTGGGCCGCAAAGTGAAAGGCGATCACTCCGGCATAGTCTTCCCGTACATCTGGCCGGGCGAAGAGTTCGTCAGGGACTACCGGCTAAGGCGCGATAGGCCAGACCTGGACATCCACCAGAAGGAAACCGGCAAGTACCTAAGCCCACCCCAGCGCGGAAACCTGGCCTACCTGGTTCCCGGCACTGATCCGCACTGGCTCGAAGATGTGACTATTCCAGCCTTCCTGACAGAGGGCGAAAAAAAGACGCTTGCGATCGCTGGCTTGGCGCAACACGGGCTTAGTGAAGCTGCTGAGCCCCGAAGCTGGCTTTCGATTGGTCTCTCGGGAGTGTGGAATTTTCGGGGAACGGTGGGAAAGACTACCGGGCCGGACGGTGATCGCCGCGATGTGAAAGGCATCATACCTGACCTGGAGCGCATCGCCTGGAGGGGGCGAAAGGTTACGGTGCTTTTCGACCGTAACGTCGAGAGCAACGACAGCGTTCGGGCGGCACGCTCGCTGCTCACGCGGGAACTTCAAGGGCGCGGCGCGGATGTGTTCTGGTTCCACTGGCCCGAAGATACACCGCCAGGCGTGAACGGAATCGATGATCTGGTTGGGACGCTCGGCGCCAATGCGGTTCTCGATCTACTCCCAAGGCAAACGCAACCCGCGAAGCAGCCCGGAAGCGAAAACGATCTACCCCAAAATCTCGATGCCGAGCGCGAAATCCTGGGATCAATCCTGCTCGATGCGGGGACCCTCGATGCAGTCTCGCCGACACTCCAGCCTGGCGACTTCAGCCTGGAAAAGCATCGCCAAATCTTCAACCGGATGCTGGGCTTGCGTGCGCGGGGTGAGCGGGTAAACAAAATCACCGTCGCGAACGAATTGGGCGGTTCTGGCGGAATCGGCTATCTGTGCGACACAACGAGCGGGGAGACGAGCATCGATTCGTGCGTGCGCATCGTCGCGGAAAAGGCGACCCTTCGGCGGGCGATTCTGGCGGCTGAGGATCTAAAGAGGCGGTGCCTACTTGCGGATGGGAATTCGGTTGAGATCCTCGCGGACGCTGAAGCGCTTCTCTCGAAGATTGGCGAAAAACGGCAGCTACATGGCCAGTGGCTTTCTCCGGCCGAAATCATTGAGGGCTATCCCGGCGGCCTGAATGGCTTCTTTGCTCCATCGCAAAGCGGCCTAGGTGTCAACACTCCCTGGCCGAGATTGACAAACCAGCTTTGCGGCTTTCAGAAGGGCGATGTGGTGTTTGTCGCTGGTCGCCCCTCAATGGGTAAAAGCATCGTCGGAATGCAGATCGCCCACCAGGCGGCAAAAGACGGGCACGGGGCCGCGTTCTTCAGCCTGGAGATGGGCAAGGACAGTCTGATGCGCCGACTTATTTCGGCGGTTGGCCAAGTGGATCACCAGCGTTTGCGCGAGGGCAGGCTCGACACCGAGGAACGAAGGCGGGCCGCGCGTGCAGCCTCGGACATTTGGAATTTGCCGCTATGGATTGACGACACCAGGGCGCGCACAGTTCCGGCAATGGTCTCAGCACTCCGAAAGCTCATCGCCAAGCAGCCTATCCGCGTTCTGGTGATCGATCACCTTCAACTCATGAACAGCATAGGCCGAGCCGAAAATCGGCATCAGGAAATCAGCGGGATCTCACATGCCCTGAAGAACCTGGCGGGAGATTTCAACATAACGCTGGTGATTCTGTCTCAGCTCAATCGTGATTGCGAGCGGGAAAAGAGGCAGCCGCGCTTGTCAGATCTCGCGGAATCGGGCTCGCTTGAACAGGACACCGATGTTGTGCTTTTTGTTCATCGTCCCGAACAGTACCAACGAGATAAACCGGAGCTTCGCGGGCTGGCGCAGATCATCGTCGGCAAGCAGCGCAACGGACCCACGGGAAAACATAGCATGCGATTTCAGGCCGAGTATCAACGGTTCGTTGAAGGCACAACACAAACCGAGGAAGACGAATAATGGAACATCTAAACAGCGACGGCGGACACTTGGAGCCGATCAGTCAGATAATCGAGCGGGCCGGAGGTGCCGAGGCCTTCATTCAGAACTTTTTCGGTCCGTCCCGGCGCCGAAAATGGGGCAACTGGATTTATCTCAAGCGCGATGGGGTGCTGGTATACCGGCGCGACGGTCGCACCTATTACGAGGTGAACGTCGAGGACATGGGAAACAGCGCCAGGGCGTGCCTCGATTGGATATTCCAGGTGGCCGGCAAGACCTGGTGCACGGCCGAGGATTGCGGTAACTTTCTGGCGGCGATACGAGACCTGGTTAATCCACAGGCTCACCTTTGCGGTGGATGTATCGGCTTAGGACGGAGATGAAAGCCGCTTGCGTCCAAAGCTCGCGGGTGGCAGCAAATTGCGTCAGGTGTGGCGCGAGGCCTCAACTCGTTCACATCCAGACCGCTTCGCTCGCGCTGCTCTGCCAGAACTGCTGCCCGGTGTGTACCGGCATTCAGGAGAAGCCGGAATGAACGCAAAGCGGAAAGGCACCCGCAACGAGCACCGATCCATAACGATTCTCGAAAGCGCTGGCTATCGCTGCTCCCGCAGCGCGGCGAGTCTTGGCGAGTGGGATATCGTCGGCATCGGGCCCGCCGATGTGGTGTTGGTGCAAGTGAAAACGCGCGACTGGCCAGGCCGGGAGGAAATGGAGCGCCTTCGCGTATTCCTGGCGCCAGCGAACTGCCGAAAGCTGGTGCATCGCTGGCAAGCACGGAACAGCAAACCCGATGTGCGGGAGCTTGGCGGTTAGGTGCAATCCGGCGCCACAATTCGCGCGTTCGAGCAGCACTTCACACCGCAAGAGCTCGCCTCGATCTGGAGATTAGACGAAACGACCATCCGTCGAATATTCCAGGATGAGCCTGGCGTGTTGAAAGTGGGCAAGTCGAACCGGCGCGACGGGAAACGCGATTACGTCACGTTGCGGATTCCCGCGTCGGTTGCTGAGCGTGTTTATCGAGAGCACTCCCGATGCTAGAATCGGGAGCCATGCTGACAATTTGGCGACGACACACCGCCGAATGCCCCCACCGCTCGAAGGGTAGGCAATACCTCAAGTGCAATTGCCCCCTCTGGGCTGATGGCTACACGGACGGCAAACGAACGCTCAGGCAGTCGCTCAAAACCCGCGACATGGCCCGCGCCAGGAAGCGCGCCGTGCTGCTGGACTCGGGCGACGGTCCCGTCTACAAGCCGGTGGGGGATGCCGTGAAGACGTTCCTCGATCACTGCAAAAGCGAAGGCTTGAAGGATGCAACCATCCGAAAGTATCGCAATGCCCTCGACAAGCTGGTGGACTTCTGTGAGACCGAAAAGCAAGATTCCTTGCAGGAACTGAAAGCGGAGACGCTCGACCGATTCCGCGGCACCCGCAAGCTCGCCCCGATCACGGCCGGCAAGGAGCTGGAGATCCTTCGAGTGTTCTTCGGTTTCTGTATGGATCGCGACTGGACCAAGGAGAACCCCGCCAGAAGGATCAAGCTACCGCGCAACCTCAAGCCGAACGAAGTTATACCGTACACCCCAGCGGAAGTCACGGCGATCTTGATGGCCTGCGACCGAGTCGGCAAGAGGCAATTCGAAAGGCTTCGCGCTCGGGCTATGATTCTGACGTTTCGCCACACCGCCCTTAGGATCGGCGATGTCGCCATGCTCGCCAGGGACCGAATAAGTCCTGACGGCGAAGGGTGGAGGATGTTCCTTCGCACGGAAAAGAGCGGCCAGTCGGTTTTTCTGCCAGTGCCGAAGCATTTGAAGGAGGCGTTGGATCGGGTGCCACCACCAGTCGGCAACATCGATTCCCGCTATTTCTTCTGGAACGGCACGGGCAAGCAGGAAACGCACAAAGGGCACATGCATCGCCTTCTGCAGGCCGTGTTCAAGAAATCGGGCGTGGCGGGCGCCCACGCCCATCGCTTCCGGCATACGCTGGCAACGGAGTTATTAGGCCGGGGCGCCAGCTTCGAGGATGTCGCCGATATTCTCGGGAACAGCCCGGAGATCGTTCGGAAGCATTACGGAAAGTGGTCTGCGGCGCGGCAATCGCGGATCGATGACCTGATGACTCAGGTTCAAGTCGCGAGGGACCAGGCGGTTACCAAAGACGAGCGCCTTCAATAAAACGGGCACGTTTTGGGCACAAACGAAAATTCCACCCGCAAGTTACTGAGTAAACACAAGATTTATGGCGGAGAGAGAGGGATTCGAACCCTCGATAGAGTTTCCCCTATACACGCTTTCCAAGCGTGCGCCTTCAACCACTCGGCCATCTCTCCGGGGTCTGCTGGAAGGACGGGCGCTCGCGCCCGCGACCTTCAGTCTACCATGCGACATGTCTCAAACCGCGTGACGCTTGGTTCGCGACAGCAGCTCTTTCGCACGCGCCAGAGCGCGGGCTTCGGCGTCCTCCCGCGTATCGGCCACAATCCGCGCCAGCGCCGCGCCGGGCGACACGTTGTCCGCCTTGGTGTGCCACTTGTCGCCGAGTTGATAAGTGGTGAGATTCACCTGCCAGCCGTCCACTTCCACTATGCGCTCGCTGAAATGCTCCGGCTTCACGCTTGCGCCACCGCCTTGGCCGCGCCTCTCTCCACCGGGGCGCCTACCAGATTGCCCCACTCGGTCCAGGAGCCATCGTAATTCACCACTTTCTCCACGCCCAGCAAATACTTCAGCACGAACCAGGTGTGGCTGCTCCGCTCGCCGATCCGGCAATAGGCGATAGCCGGCTTGGATTTCGCGACACCTTCGGCGCCATACAGCTTTTCGAGCTCCTCCGCCGATTTAAACGTTCCATCGTCATTGCAGGATTTGCCCCAGGGCACGCTGCGTGCGCCGGGAATATGTCCCCCGCGCTGGCAGGTTTCAGGAAGCCCGGGAGGCGCGAGAATCTCCCCGGAGAATTCCTGCGGACTGCGCACGTCGATCATCACCACGCTCCCGGATTTCTGCGCCTGCTGGACTTCCGGCAGAAACGCGCGTAGCGAATAGTCCGGTCCAGTGGCTTTATACGGTTTCGCACCAGGTTTGGCTGGGGTTGCCGTGGTATCCAGATCGCGGCCTTCCGCCAGCCACTTCTTGCGACCGCCATCCATGATGCGCACGTCTTGGTGGCCATACATTTTCATCTGCCACAAAGCCCATGCCGCGAACCAATTGTTGTTGTCGCCGTAAAGAATCACGGTAGTATCGTTGCCGATGCCCGACTGCGCCATCAAAGTTTCGAATGCCGCCTTCGGCAGAATATCCCGAACCACGGTGTCGCAGAGCTGCGTGTTCCAGGCCCAGGCGATGGCGCCCGGCACGTGGCTTTCCTCATAAGCCTTGGTGTCCACGTCTACTTCCACCACGCGGACGTTGGCGTCCTGCGCGTGCGACGCCACCCAAGCGGTATCTACCAGGACTTCCGGATGCGCATACGAAGCGCCCATAAATGCTCCTTACCCCAGATCGAACTTCTCATGGTGCAATAGCGGGTCCGCCTTTACCAACACCGGCCGGCGCAGGATTTCCTCCAACTCTTCCAGATGTTTGTTCTGGTTCGACTTGAGGAATTTAGCCACGTCGGGATGCACCCTGAGCAGCACGTCCTTGCCTTCGATGGCCGCCGCAATCTTGCCCGCCTCTTGCAGAATCTCGTTCACGATGGTCTGAACGCTCTTGACATAACCGGCGCCCTCGCAATGCGGACACGGCATACACAGCGCGCGCTCCAGGCTCTGTTTGACGCGCTTGCGCGTGATGGCCACCAGGCCAAAATCGTTGAACTGGAGAATCTTGTACGGCGCGCGGTCCGAGCGCATGGCGTCCTCCAGCGTCTGCATCACTTTCTGGCGATTCTTGCGCTCGTCCATATCGATGAAATCCACCACGATGATGCCGCCCAGATCGCGCAGGCGCACTTGCCGCACGATCTCCTTCACCGCTTCGGTGTTGGTTTTGACGATGGTGTCTTCCAAGCGATTAGACCGTCCGACGTACTTGCCGGTGTTGACATCCACAGCCACCAGCGCTTCGGTCTGGTTGATCACGATGTAACCGCCCGACTTCAGCCAGACTTTGGGCCGCAAGGCTTTTTCGAGCTCCGCGGTGATATTGAAGGCATCGAAGATGGGATCCGGCCGCGTATACAACTTCACACGGGTTACCAGACTCGGCTGGAAGCGCTGCACGAATCGCAGGACGCTTTCATATAGCTCTTCGTTGTCCACCCAAATAGCTTTGAAATCTTCGGTGAACTGATCGCGCAACGTGCGCTGGACGATATCCAGATCGTGATGCAGCAAAAGCGGAGCCGGCCTCTTTTCAGCCTTCTGGCGAATATCCAGCCAAAGATTGAAAAGGAAAGTCATGTCGGCCGCGAGATCTTCTTCGCTCTGGCCCTCGCCCGCCGTGCGAACGATGAAACCGCCCGGTATTCCGGCGGCATGGATTTGCAGGATGCGCTTCAAGCGCAGACGCTCGTCGTCGCTGGCGATCTTGCGCGAGACGCCGGTGTGTTCCAGCGTCGGCATGTAAACCACGTATCGGCCGGGCAGCGCGATATGCGATGTGATGCGCGCACCCTTTTGCCCCAGCGGCTCTTTGGCGATCTGGACAATGATCTCCTGACCTTCCTTCAACAGTTCGGTAATGGAAGGAAGCGGCGCCCGCTCCGGGCGGCTGTAGGTTCGCTGCTCGGGGCGCGTGACGGGTGACTCAGCCGCGCCCTCGGTAGTAACAGCTTCGGGACGGCGCTCCTCGCCCGATCTGCCTTCTGGCGGCCTGAATTCGCCCCCACGCATTTTGCGCCGCATGCGGCGTGGCATGCGATGCGGAAACCGTCCGCCTTGTTCGCGGACCTGGGCCGACAGCGGCGGGGCATCTGTTTGCGGGGCTACCGTTTGTAGTGCATCGGCAGATTGCGGCTCGGCCGAAGGCTCGTCCTCTGGCTCGATTCCGCCGGCTTCGATTTCTTCTTCCACTGACCCTTCGACGAAAGTTTCGGTTTCGACCAAGATCTCGACATCTGAATCCAGTTCAGGCTCGGGCTCATCCGCCACGATCTCAACCTCTTCGGCGAGCGGCGCATCGTCGGGTTCCTCGATCGCTTCTTCGGCGATTTCGGCCAACGTCTCGGACTCCGGGACAACTGGGCTGGCCGCGGCGTCGGCGGCTTCCTGCAAGTCTCGAATCTCATCTTCTTCCGCTTGGTCCAGCGGGTGAATATTGGAGCGCGTATATTTCGCGAGGGACTCGCCGGGGAGAACGGAGAAGTCGGTTGGGCCAGCGCCCGGCACAATTGGACTGGCCTCCACCGCCAGACCGGGCTCCGAAGATGGAGGTGTTGCTTCGCGCGCCGGAGGCGCTTCGCCGAAGCGCGGCGGACGTGATGACTCCCGCGATGTCTCCCTGGATGGCGACGCTTCCCGCGACGTTTCAGAAGACGCGTACTTGGAATCCGGGAATCCCCTGCCCCGCCCACGCCGGCGGCGGGAACGGCGGCCACGATCGCCACCTCTGTCTCCACCCCTGTCTCCACCACGATCCGGACGCTCACCGCGATCCGTGCGCTCCACCGGCGGGGCTACAGCGGATGCCGGCTCCGAAGATCCAGCAACGGCGGATGCTTCCACCTCGGCCACATCCGAAGCGACCCGAGCAGCCTCCGGCGCCGGCGGACGTCCGCCGCGCGGCTCGCGGTTCACCGAAACGCGGTCAAAGTCCTCCTCGCCTTCTTCAGAAAAGTCCGAGACGTACAGGAAGGTATCGCGCTCCAGGCCCAGGTCGACAAAGGCCGACTGCATGCCCGGCAAAACGCGCGTGACACGTCCTTTGTGAATGCTGCCAGCGAGCGAGTACTCGTTGGAGCGCTGGAAAAACACTTCGACCAGTTGGTCGTCTTCGAGAATCGCCACTTTGATCTCGTGGCGATTCGCCGCAATCACCAATTCTTTGCTCATGAATGCTCCTACAGTTCATGGCGAGAACCGGAGCTCGAAGAAAGTGTGAGGGAGAACACCGTCAGCCCGATACTCCGGGTGATCCCACAGGACCGTTTACCCGGCGCACCGGACTTGAAAATCTTTCAGCCTCCCAAGATGGAGATCGCTCTCAAACACCTTGGAAAGGCGCTCAACCCAACCGCTGGTCTGGATTAGAAACCCGGACGCGGACCAGAACCGGATGGAATCGAACTCGCTTACCCTCAATCTTCTTAAGAGCCGGCCGTCTCTCGGCCAGTCAATTTAATAAATCGCGCACAACGCAGCGGGACGCGATAACCTTCACCACCCAAGCGAGCGCATCCCGCGCTGTGCGCTCCAATTCAAAAAATCGCGCACAACGCAGCGGGACGCGATAACCTTCACCACACAAGCGAGCGCATCCCGCGCTGTGCGCTCCAATTCAAAAAATCGCGCACAACGCAGCGGGACGCGATAACCTTCACCACCCAAGCGAGCGCATCCCGCGCTGTGCGCTCAGTTTACGAATCGCCGGAGCCGGACGTTATTCACGAGCCCCAGCATCAAAAACATCGCTACAATATTCGATCCGCCGGAACTCATCAGCGGCAGCGGAATGCCCGTGACCGGCATCCGTCCCACCACCATTCCGACATTCACCAGCACATGAAACAACAGCAATGCACCAACGCCCATGCAGATGTACATCCCGGCCTTGTCGGACGCGGTCTGCGCGTTCTGAACGATCTGCATCAGCAACAAAAAATACAACCCGAGCGCCACCACGACGCCCACAAACCCGTGCTCTTCGGCAAAGGCCGAAAAGATAAAATCCTTCTCCGAAACCGGCAGGAAGCGCCCTTGGGTCTGTGTACCCTTGGTCACCCCGCGTCCCCAGAGTGCGCCAGCACCCACCGCTATCTTCGATTGGATCACCTGGTAACCCGAGCCCTTCGGGTCCTGACTCGGATCCAGGAAACTCACCACCCGCTGACGCTGATAATCCTTCAGCACCAGCCAATAGCTGATCGGCACCACTACCACGACAATCACCAAGATGGCCGCTGCATACTGCCAACGAAACCCCGCCAAAAATACTCCGACGCCGAGGATGGGAACGTATGTCAACGCAGTGCCAAGATCCGGCTGAATCATCACCAGGATCATAGGCACTCCCACCAGGCCGGCCAGCTTGAGCAAATCCCTGACCTCCAACTGGTCGCCCTTCTGCTCCGACAGATATCGAGCCACTAAGAGAACAATCACTAGTTTAACGAATTCCGAGACCTGAATATGGTAGCTGGCGGTACCGATCCAGCGCCGCGAGCCGAAAGCGGTCATTCCGATGGCAAAGGTAGCCGCGAGCGTCGCCACAGCCAGACCGTAGAATACGTAGGCTTGTCCGAGCAACGAGTGATAGTCGATGAGCGTTCCAATCCACAGCGCAATGAATCCGCCGAGTATCCAGATGGCCTGTTTCCACCACGCCTCGGTCAAGTGGGTGTCCCTGGTGGCGCTGTAAATTTGCAGCACTCCGAGCGCGCAAATCGCCGACACCAGAATCAGCATCAGCCAATCGAAGTCGCGCAGGGAACGGTGGGCCGCCATATTATGGATTCACCGAAGCTGTTGCCTGAGAAGCCGCTGTTGCCTGAGAAGCCGCTGTAGCTTGAGAAGCCGAGACCGGGGTTGCGGGCAGTGGCGGAGGCTGACCAAGCAGGCCGCTCGGAATATGTGCGATCTGCGGCTGCGGTTGCGCCAGCCGGGCCTTTTTGTCGAAGTACGCCTTCAGCACATCGCGCACGATGGGCGCGGCAAGCTGGCCGTGTTCGCCATTTTCGAACAATGTCGCGACAACGATCTCCGGATTTTCACAAGGCGCGAAGCCGACGAACCAGGCGTTGTCCTTGTGGGTGAGGCCGTAAGAGGTGCCTTTCAGCAAGTCGTTGGAAGCCAGCTGCGCGGTTCCCGTCTTGCCGCACACTGCCACTCCGGGAAGGTGCGCGCGCACTCCCGTGCCGCCCTCATTCACCACACCGTACATTCCCGAAACCACCTTGCTGATATTTTCGAGGTTCACTTCCGAGCGCCGCGCGGGCATCAGATGAACTGCGTCCTTCACCAGGTGAGGCTGAAACCACATGCCGCCGATCGCCATTCCGCCCATGGCCGCTGCCATTTGTAACGGCGTCACGGTGGTGGCTCCCTGGCCGATGGCCACCGAGATAGTTTCGCTGGGATACCAGCGTTCGCGGAAGTTTCGAATCTTCCACTTGCTGGACGGCACCAGACCTTCCGCTTCGTGCGGAAGATCGATCCCGGTCTTGCGGCCGTAGCCCACCATCTCCGCGTACTGCGCAATGCGGTCGATTCCCAGCCGATTGCCCACGTTATAGAAAAACGTATCGCAGGAATGCACCAGGCCTTCGTGCACGCCTACCGTCCCATGCTTGCCCCAGCACTTGAAGAATCGGCCGTAAAACGTGCCGCCGCCAGGACAGCTAATGTGATAACTATCGTCGATGACGCCGGATTCCAGGCCCGCCAGCGCCACGATTGGCTTGAACGTCGATCCAGGCGCCTGTTGCGCTTGCACCGCTCGATTCAACAGCGGATGATCGGGATTATCCAGCAACACTTTCCAATCTTTCGATCGGATGCGTCCGGCAAAGAGATTAGGATCGAAGGCCGGGCGGCTGACCATCGCCAGCACTTCGCCGTTGCGTGGGTCCAGCGCCACCACGGCGCCTTTCCGATTTTCCAGAGTCAGTTCGGCCACCGCTTGCAGATCCAGGTCGATAGTAAGCTGCAGATTCCTTCCGGAAACAGCTTCCTTGTCGTCCAGCACATGCCGCTCGTTGCCGAAACTGTCCACTTCCACGCGCTTCTGGCCATCCACGCCCATCAGCTGATCGTTGTACTGCCGCTCGATGCCATCTTTGCCGATGATGTCTCCCTGGTGGAACCGCGCCAGCTCCGGAGAATCCAATTCCGATTCGCTGATTTCACCGACGTATCCGATCACATGCGCCGCTAAGCCGTCGCGCGGATAAAGCCGGTGCTGCACCCGCACCACCTCCAGTTCGGGGAAGGTGCTCAGATCCTTATGCGAATCGACAAAGGCCAGTTCGCCCGGCGTCAGCTCTTCCTTGATGGGAATGGGTTCGTACTGCGGAGCGCGGCGCGATTGAAAACGGCGTACGCGCGCCACCAGGCTGTCGTAGTCCAGATTCAGGCCCTCGGCGATCGGCCGCAAGTGCTCCATCTTCAGGTTTTCGCGTGACAGATACAAGCTGAACGAAGAGTGATTGTCGACGATGACGCGTCCGTCGCGATCCAAAATCTTTCCGCGCGGCGCGAGCACGGGAATCGATTTAACGCTGTTCTCTAGCGCGCGCTCCTGATAAACCTCCGGATTGCGAATCTGCAAATCCCAGAAGCCGGTGATTAGGAACAGGAATACGGCGATGGTGGTGTACTGAAAAAAAGCGATCTTCTGCGCCGCGAACTTCGTGTCGTCGCGCAAGAGAGTGTTGGGCGAACTTTGATCGTCTTGGCGCGCGATGTAAAGTTTCACTTTAGCCGGCTACTTTCAGTTTATCCAATAAGCGGAACAAGGGCAGGGCCACGGCGGCATTCAGCAGCCCAAAAATAACGGTTTGCTGCGCATCGAAGCCCAGCGTCTCACCCAACAACGCGCGCGAGAGAACCCAATAGAAGAACTGATGGAAGAAGTAAAAGAAGAAGCTGAGAATGAAGGTGACCACCGGGTTCTGAACGTCGAATCGCATGCTGACGGAGGCCGCGAAATATCCCACCAGGGTTTTGACGATGCCATACATACCTATCGGCTGATGCGACAACGAGTCCTGCACCAGGCCGATGAACATCCCGTAGAACAAGGCCGGAATCGGCCCGCCCCGGCTGAGCGCGAAATGCACGGTGATGAGCAGCGGCAACTCCAGATACGCCAGAAACGGGATGAAACGCGGCACATAGACCTGGGACAGCACCGCGACCAAGGGGATAACTACCAGCCAGACAAGGCGAAAGCGATCGGCCGCGGATTTGCGCGGAGTTTCGGCCAGCAATCGCTCGGTGTACTCGGTCATTGGTTGGGAGCAGGGGGCGCAGGAGCCACCACCGAGGCTGGCTCGTCGTCAATCCCTTCCGAAACGGGCGGTTTGGGCTTGGCTACGGCCGGCACCGCTGGTTTTGGAGGTAAAACTGGCTTCGTTTGTCCAGTTTGGGCTGGCCCGGCTGCTGGTCCAGTCTGAGCCTGAGCCGGAGCCTTCGCAGCGCCAGGTTGTGCCGCCGATGCCTGCCCGGGGGCGTTGGGAGCGGCAGCAGACCCACCTGGCGAAAGCACCCCATGAACAGAAGGGATCTTGGTGAAATCAGGCGGCTTTGACCCAGGCGTGCCTTCGCCGTAAGTATGCTTCTGCTCTACGCCGACATCCTTGTAGATGGCCCGTAAGCGGTCCGCATCGGTGGACAGAGCGCCGGGTTGCGGTGCACCCTCGGGCGTTTGAGTGGCGGCGTCGTGCGGCGCGGGCAGAATGGTATAGGCCGGAGAAGCCATTTCCCCGCCCGGCACTTCCTGATGGACGCCCTGAAGCACGATCAGGACTTCTTCCACTCCGCCTTGCGTGCCACTGGGCGAGACATAAATCTCTTTGAACGTTTTGCCGTTGGGAGACGCCGTAACTTGGCCAACCGGGAAGCCCTTGGGAAAGATGCGGTCGTCACCGGAAGTGTAAAACCACTCGCCGATATCGACGTGCTCCTCGTTCTGTACGTAGTCCACCAGACACTCAGCGTGACCTTGCCCCTTGAGCGTCCCATGCACGCGGTTCTTTTGCGAAACGACGCCGGCGGCGAAGGTAGGATCTGTAATCAGCATGACTAGCGAGGCGGTGGGATACGCCTCCACCACCTTGCCGACGATCCCATCCGGCGTTACCACCGCCATACCGCTTTCGACACCGCTGGTCGACCCACGGTCGACAAACACCACCTTCGAGTTGGCGCCCGTGCCGTTCCCAATGACCCGCGCTGCTACCGTCTTGGATGGCGACCGGGCCTGAAACACGCTCAAGGCGCGGGCTCGATCCGCCGTGGACAACTCCGACTTCAGGTAGTTGTTCTCGATCTTGAGCTGGCCGTTCTCGCGCCGCAGCTTTTCGTTTTGACTGCGCACACCCAGCAGGACGAAGTAATCCTCAACGAAACCCCAGGTGTAACGGCGAACCAACTCCAGGCCGGTCTCGACCGGAGTGACAGCTGTGACTGCCCAGACGCGAATCAACGGAATATCTTTGCTGGTTTTAACCTGGTAGGCGATCAGCACCAACTGCGCCGTGATCACGATCAGCAACACCGTGAGATGGCGGTAGCGGCTGAGGAAAAAATCCATAAGTTACATCACGTTAGCTCGGGCCTATTCAATTGCCACTCTACTTATTCAATTGCAACTCTGCGAAGCAATTTGAAGTCCGTTAACATCTTGCCGGTTCCCAAAACTACACTCGCGAGCGGGTCCTCGGCGATCGAAACCGGCAGCCCGGTTTCTTCACGAATCCTCTTATCTAGATTCTTCAACATCGCACCGCCCCCGGTCAAAACAATTCCGCGATCGCTGATGTCGGCACTCAATTCAGGTGGCGTGCGCTCCAAAGCAACCCGGATCGCATTCATGATCGTCGCTACACACTCCGAGAGCGCTTCGCGAATCTCACTATCGTCGATGGTCAGGGTCTTGGGAACGCCCTCAATCAGATTTCTGCCCTTTATTTCCATCGTCAGTGGCTTGTCCAAAGGATAGGCTGAACCCACTTGAATCTTGATCGCCTCACCGGTTCGTTCGCCCACTAACAGGTTGTACTTGCGTTTGAGGTATTGCATGATGGCCTCGTCCATGGCGTTGCCCGCCACGCGGACCGAACGCGAGTAGACGATGCCAGATAGCGAGATCACGGCCACGTCGGTGGTGCCTCCGCCGATGTCGACCACCATATTGCCTGAGGGTTCGGTCACCGGCAGCCCAGCGCCGATGGCCGCCACCATGGCCTGCTCCACCAGGTGCACCTCGCTCGCCTTGGCGCGATAAGCTGAATCGATCACCGCGCGTTTTTCCACCTGCGTGATCTCACTCGGCACTCCGATCACGATGCGCGGATGAACCAGCACTTTGCGTCCGTGCGCCTTCAGGATGAAGTAGCTCAGCATGCGCTCTGTAACCTTGAAGTCCGCGATCACTCCGTCTTTCATGGGACGGATGGCTACGATGTTGCCCGGCGTGCGGCCCAGCATCTCTTTGGCTTCTTTGCCTACTGCCTCCACCTCACCGTTTGTTTTGTTGATCGCGACGATGGACGGCTCGTTTACCACGATCCCCTTCCCTTTGGCATAAACCAGGGTGTTGGCAGTTCCAAGATCGATGGCCAGGTCCGAGGAAAACAGGCTAAACAACGAGCGAACGTTCATGGAGAGACTTTTCGGGCTCCTTCACTAGTGGCCGTAGCACACGCATATTCCGGTTTTCAGAGGTTGTAACGGGAGGCGCTCGACGGTCCATCAAAAGCGTATCATAATTCAATCACTATCGTCACTTAAGAGCTCTTAATTGTCGCAAACGGTCCGATGAGGAGCTTGAGAAACGGTGGGTGCGGCCAGCGCCCCACCCGAAGAATATGCATTTCAAGCAGCCTCTCGGAACGCTGGGCGTGAAGCCGGTCGCTGGTGAACGAACCATCAGCGTTTTGTTGCAGAATGCACTGGCGGCCTTCCCGAGCGACGGCCCCGGAGCTATTGCCGCCATAGTGCGTCTTCAATCCATCGACCGCATGGCGCTGGCCCACGCGGCAGTCCAACTGCTATTGTCCGCCGAGAAGATATCGCCCGGCTTGCAACATGTGGCCGGCTTGCCGGGAGCCGGCAATTTACTGGCGGAACTGCTCATGAATCCACAGGCGTTGTCGCTGGAGACAGCCGTGATGCTGGCGCGCAAGGTGGCGGGGTTCGAGCCCCGGCTGGATGTGCGTCTGGTCCGCAAAGCCATCGCCGACGGCGAGCATGGCGTGGGCTCCATCACCGATACCGTGGCACTGCGAATGCTCCGATTGGTGGATGCAATCTCAGACTGCGCCCTTCTGGGCTCCTGCCTGATTCAGTTTCTGAGGCATCCGAGCGAGAAAGTGCGTTCGAAGGCGGCACTGATGCTGGGACGGTTGAATTGGAATCCGGACCGCGTGGAAGCGCTCTTATCCTCAACGGATGCCCGGCTCCGGGCCAATGCAATAGAGTCACTGTGGGGACAGCGGCAAGCGAACGTCCGAAGAATTCTGTGGCAAGCTACCGAGGACCGGTCTGGCCGCGTGGTAGTAAACGCGCTATTGGGTCTTTACCTGGCGGGCGACCTCGATGCAACCGTGCGCCTGGCTTAATTGTCCGATGCATTCGATCCGGCGCTCCGCTCCAGTGCGGCCTGGGCCATGGGCGAATCGGGTGATCCGTTCTTCGCCGAAGCGCTCGACAAGCTCAAGGCAGACACCGACGCCAGAGTGAGCGCCATGGCAGTGAAGAGCCGGATGAGGCTGCGCGAGCCGGAAGCCGTCGAATCCATCGAATCCCCGCTACCTGTGGAGACCTCTCCGCAGAGCGAAACCCCGGAGAGCGGAACTAACTAAAGACGACGTGTGCCAGAATCAAGTGGGATGAATACCCGGCGAGCGTTCTTATCAGGCGGCTTAGGCGCCGGAATCGTCGGCGGTCTTAGCGCCCTGATCGGCTGCGGCGGCCACAAGCGGGCCACCGGATTTTCCGGCTATGCCTTCATCGCAAATCAGGAGGGCGGCGCGATCGCAGTAGTGGATCTGGAAGTGTTCGCCGTGGCGCGCCACATCCGCGTGGATGGATCGCCGACCGCCGTGTTGGCGAATGCTCCGAGCGCGCGGGTGTATGCACTCACCACCGAAAACGGCTCGGTGCACGAAATCCGCACGGCCAATCTCACTTTTGCGCGCAAGCTGCAAGTGGCTTCCACGGCGATCGAAATGCGGCTCTCGCCGGATGGTGACGCGCTGTACGTCCTGTGCAAAAAGCCCCGGCAGTTGGTGCGCCTGAGTTTAGATCCGATGCAGGTGAGCTGGACTGTTCCGCTGCACGACGAGCCAGCCAGCTTCGATATCTCGCCCGACGGAAACAGCGCGGCCATCAGTTCCGGCTCCGGGTGCTCCATTACGTTCGTCGATCTCGGGAACCGGCGCGCATTTCCTCCGATGGGCACCAGCGGCGAAATCGGCCTGGTAAAGTTTCAGCCTTCGCACGGCAATCGAGCCCGTGCGCAGTCGGACTCCCGGCAGTTGATCGCGGCCAACGTCAGCCAGCGCATGTTATCCATCTTCGATGTGCCGCGCCGGCGCCTGATGGTCGATCTGCCGCTCGCGGTGCGGCCCGATCATTTGTGCTTCAATTCCGACGGTGGCCAACTGTTTGTTACCGGCGAAGGTATGGATGCGGTGGTGGTGGTGTATCCCTACTTCACGCCGCAGATCGGACAAACCGTGCTGGCCGGACACGGCCCGGGAGCCATGGCTGCCTCCGCGTCGCCAGGATATCTTTTTGTGGCAAACCCCAAATCGGCGGACGTAAGTATTCTGGACATCGTCACCAGCAATGTAGTGGCTGTCACCCCCGTCGGCACCGAGCCTTCTTGCATCGTCATCACACCGGACGATCAATACGCACTGGTGCTGAACCAGGCGTCGGGAGACATGGCGGTGATTCGCATTCCGAATGTTACGCGCGCGGCCACTGAGCAGCGCCGTTGGAAAAAAGGTCCGCTCTTCATGCTTCTGCCAGTGGGATCGAAGCCGGTGAGCGCCGCGGTGGTGTCGATCTAAAGCGCGATCTAAAACGCCCCCCAGGCTGCGTTGACAACAGCCAGCGCCGCAAGCGCTGCCGTTTCGGTTCGCAGAATTTCGGGGCCGAGCGAGACCGGGCGCCAATTCGAACCGGCGATGAGCGCGCGCTCGCGGTCCGTCCAGCCGCCCTCGGGCCCCACCAGCAGCGCTACGGAATCGCCCGGCTGGCGATCGACGGGCAGAGCCGGGAGCAGCGCTGGCGCTTCGGCTTCCTCCAGCATGTATCGATAAGCAGCCTCCGTCTGGAGCGCAGCGGCCAAATCGAGGGGAGCTCCTATCTCGGGCAGCCGCGCCCGCCGCGATTGTTCGCTCGCTTCCCGAACAATGCGGTTCCATCTCGCGATACGCTTCCCGACGGCCTGTTCCAAACCTCGTTCGCTGCGCTCGGCCTCGACCGGCACCACGCGCGCGACGCCCAGTTCGGTGGCCTTTTCGAGCATCCACTCAAAGCGCTCAAAGCGGATCAGCGACGCGCAGAGCGAGGTGCGCACCCTAGGCTCCGGCGACGCCACTTTTTCCCGAACGGAAAACGACACCAGATCCTTGCGCGCGCTCTCTACTTCGGCCAGATACACGGACCGATTGTCGGAAATTTCAAACTGCTGGCCCGGTTCCACGCGCAGAACTCGCGTCAAATGATGCGCGTCCGGTCCCGTAATGCGCGCACGGCCGGACTCCACGGAATCCACAAAAAATCGGCGGCGGGCCATCAGTTTACTGTACGCCGATTCCACCCTTCGCCAGACCGCAATGTTCCGGGAACTTAAGCGGTTGGGCTGCGTAGCCTATTCCATGATCTTCCAAGAGATCCGCCAAGCGTCCAGACTGCTTCTGAAGAATCCCGGCCTGACCGCCATCGCGGGGCTGTCGCTCGCCATCGGCATCGGCGTCAATAGCGCACTCTTCAGCCTGACGGACGGCCTGTTGCTGCGGCCGCTGGCCATCGCGCAGCCAAGCGAAGTGGTGACCCTGGTCTCAGGCACAAACGCCTTTACGGGCAACGGCCTCTCTTACCCCGATTATCAGGACTTCCGTAGGAATAGCCGGTCATTTTCAGCGAACGGGTCACTTTCCGCAGACCGCTCAGGGCTGGCGGCCTTTCAGTTCGACACGGTGGGCCTGGCCGAATCTGCCAACGTCCAGCCGCAAATGCGCATGGGGATGCTGGTGAGTGACAACTTTTTCAGTGCCCTGGGGATCGAGCCTATCCTGGGCCGGGCGTTTACGCCGGACGAAGGCAAAATTTCAGGACGCGATGCGATCGTGGTGTTGAGATACGACCAATGGGTGAAACAGTTCGGGCGCGGCCCAGCGATCTTGGGG
>Ga0302324_100003240_pt1 | contig 36832 bp, 31 predicted proteins | sample Palsa_T0_1_FD_201949 | JGI IMG/M metagenome (GOLD analysis project Ga0302324, IMG submission 201949) | Peat permafrost microbial communities from Stordalen Mire near Abisko, Sweden - Palsa_T0_1 | ecosystem: Environmental > Terrestrial > Soil > Palsa > Peat permafrost | place: Sweden: Abisko... | reverse complement strand
AACAATCCGGGCAACTTCGCCAACGACCGCGAAAAGGCCCGCGAGGCGGGCCGCAAGGGCGGCGAGGCGCACGGCAGCAATCGCTGAACCTGCCATCGGCAACCCGGGCGTCTTAAGGACGTCCACACGGCATCGCAGGGCCAGCGCCCCTGCGAGGCCTCTGCCACGAACCGCGGCCTGCGCTACAGTAGCCGCGTGACACCTGCGAGCCTCATGACCACGCGCCGCCGGCTGCTGGGGCTGCTCGCGGCCGGCGCCGTGGGTTGGCGCGTGCACGCGCGCGACGATGATCACGTTGGTACGGGCGATGATCCCAATGCGCGTTTTGCACGGCAGTTTGCCGAGCCGTTCTTTGAACAATACTGGTTGCGCAATACTGACCAGGCGGTGGCGCTGGGGTATTACCGGGTCGCCGGTTCGTTGAATGTGCCGGATGCGCGCTACCGCGCGGACTACGAGGGTTTCCTGGATCAATGGCTGGCGCAATTGCATGCCGTGCCGGTGGCGCAGCTCGACGATCGCCATCGCACCGACTGGGCGGTGCTCGACAGTCAGCTGCGCTACGAGCATTGGGCGCTGATCACGCTGCGAGAATGGCAATGGAACCCGGCGATCTACAACATCGCCGAGCCCCTGGCGCTGATTCTCAATACCGAGTACGCGCCGCTCGATGAGCGCCTGCGCACGGCCTCGGCGCGGCTGGCTGACGTGCCGGCGTATTATTCGGCGGCAATCCAGGCGCTGCAGCGGCCCACGCGCGAGCATACCGCTCTGGCGATCGAGCAGAATCGCGGCGTGCTGCCGCTTTTCGCCGGCCTCGAGCGCCAGCTGGCCGGCTCCGGCCTGAGCTCCGAGGAGCGCGCGCGGCTGGCAGGGCAGATCGAGGCGGCAGGCACCGCTGTGCGTGCCTACGTCGAGGCGCTGCAGGGGTTCGCGACCGGCCCGAAGGCGGCCGCGGCGCGCTCGTTTCGCATCGGTCAGGCCTTGTACCAACAAAAATTTCTGTTCGTGCATCAATCCGGCGAGAGCGCGCCGTCGCTGTACCGGCGCGCCTTGAGCGAAAAGGAGCAGGTGCTGGCCCGCATGGACGAGCTGTCGGCGCAGCTCTGGAGCCGGTATCTGCCGGACAGCCCGGCGCCGGCGGATCGCTACCAGCGCATCGGGCGCATGATTGCCCGGCTGTCGGAGAATCACGTTGCGCCGGCCGACTACGTGCCCGCGGTCCAGCGGCTAATTCCGCAGCTTGCCGAGTGGGTGCAATCGCACCGCCTGATCGATCTGGACCCGAGCAAACCGCTGCAGGTTCGCGAGACGCCGGATTACGAGCGCGGCGTGGCCATCGCCGGCATTGATGCGCCCGGTCCCTACGATCCCGGCGCGCGCACCTATTTCAACGTCGATCCGCTCGATCGGGACAGCCCCGAGCAGGCGGAGAGCTTTCTGCGCGAATACAACAACTGGATGCTGCCGGTGTTCATCGCCCATGAGGCCATTCCGGGCCACTACGTGCAGCTCATGTACGCCAATCGTTCGCCCAGCCGCATCAAGAGCATCTTCGGCAACGGGGCGATGATCGAAGGCTGGGCGGTGTACGGCGAGCGCCTGATGCTCGAGTCCGGCTATGGGGGTAACGCCCCCGAGCAGTGGCTCATGTACTGGAAATGGTATCTGCGCTCGGTGACCAACACGATTCTCGACTACAGCGTGCACGTGCTGGGCATGAGCCAGGCGGCGGCCGAGGATCTGCTGCGCCGCGAGGCGTTTCAATCGCAGAAGGAGGCAGCCGGCAAGTGGATTCGCGTACAGCGCAGCAGCGTGCAGCTGACCCAGTACTTTTCCGGCTTTTCGGCCATCTACCGGCTGCGCGAGCGCATGCAGCACGCGCTCGGGGATCGCTTCGATCTAAAGGCCTTTCATGAGCAGTTGCTGAGCTACGGCAGCGCGCCGGTGGAAGTCATCGCGGCGCTGATGAATGCCGCGGCCGCGCGGCCGTGAAGGCGCTTCGAGCCGGCGCTTCAGGCCAGCGAGTGAAATACGCGCTGCACGTCTTCTTCCTGCTCGAGCTTGTCGATGAGTTCGAGCGCCTCCGTGGCTTGATTCTCCGGCAGCTCGGTCGGCACCTTGCACAGATACTCGTGCTCGGCCGATAGCGGCGCGATGCGCCGTGCCTCCAGCGCCTCCTGCAGGCGACCAAAATTCTCGAAGGCGCAGCGCAGCACCAGCTGCGGCTCGCCTTTCTCGCCGCTGCTCTCACCCATTTCCTCGAGGCCATGGTCGATCATGTCGAGCTCGAGCTCGTCCTGATCGATGCCGGCCGGGTCGAGCCGGAATACGCCCATCTTCTGGAATTGAAAGCTGACGCTGCCGGTGGTGCCGAGGTTACCGCCATTCTTGGTGATAATGTTGCGCACATGCGCGACCGTGCGCGTCGGGTTGTCGGTCGCGGTCTCGATCAGCAGGGCGACGCCATGCGGTGCATAGCCCTCGTACAGCACCTCGTGGTAATTGGTGGCATCGCGGCCGCTGGCTCGCTTGATGGCCGCTTCCACCTTGTCCTTCGGCATGTTGACCGCACGCGCATTCTGCATCACGCGCCGCAACGTCGGATTGGAGGCGGGATCCGCGCCGCCGGCCTTGACCGACATGTTGATGTCCTTGGCGATGCGTGCGAACTGCTTCGCCATGCGATTCCAGCGCGCAAACATCGCGTGCTTGCGGACTTCGAAGATGCGGCCCATGGCTACTCCGGGGTCTGCGGCAAATCCAGCGGGATCAGGATCATGCCATTCTCGATGCGGGCCGGCACGGCGATCAGGAATTCGCCCAGGCACACGCCCTCGGTGCACTCCCCGGTATCGATCGAAAAGTGCGCGCCGTGGGCGTAGCAGACGATCTCGTGCCCGTCGCCGGACAGAAAGCGATCCGGCGCGAACTCCAGCGGCCGCCAGTTATGCGGGCAGGAATTGATATAGACGCGCACGCTCTGGCCGCGACGCACGGCGAACAGCCGGTCCTCGCGCTTGACCGGCATGAAGCCGCGCGCCTGCCCGTCCGGTATGTCCTGCAGCCGGCACAGGATGCGCTCTTTGCCGCGGGGCGCGCTCACGGGCTTCGGGTCAGTGCTTCTGATCCCCCGGGGACCATTTTTCCGCGTAGCTGAACAGGAAGGTCTGCGAGGTCTGCTTGTTGGCGGGAATGAAGCGCGGCGTCCAGCTGTCGTCGTGCAGATCCATATCCGAGTCGTACTCCATCAAGCCGCCGAACGGGCTGTTGAAGTACCAGAAATTGTTGGAACCCAGAATGTGCCGGCCCGGGCCCCAGAACGACTTGTAGCCCTTGTTGACGAAGTCCCAGCCGGCCTTGAGCATGTCGTTCAGATCAGGCACATGAAAGGTGAAGTGCTGCAGGCCCGGCCGCGGCGCCTTGATCAGAAACAGCGTGTGGTGCTCGCGCGTTCCGGCCGGACGCATGAATGGACCCAGATTGGTGAAGGTGTCGACGGTGCGAAAACCCAGCCGCTCATTGTAGAATTTCTCGGCCTTGGCAATGTCGGGGGCGAACAGCACGATGTGCGACAGCGTGCAGATCGGGATGGGGGCACCATCGACCGCGGCAATCGCGTTGAGCGGGCGGTGCGAGTCCATGCCCGGAACGTTGAAATACTTGGGGGCGCTGAATTTGCGGCGCTGGCTGAGCCGGAAGCCGATCGGATAGCCAGTATCATCGTGCGAGCGCAGCACGCCGTCGCTGCCCTGGCTGGTCTGCCGATCCTTGCTCAACTCCGCGCCGATGGCCTCGAGCGTCGCCTGATCGGCGACGCCGTAGATCTGATCGCGGATGTTGGGCGCTGCGGCCACCGGCGCCGGCAGTGCCGCATCGGAAGCCCGGCGCACCACCGCGCAGGTGCCGTCGAGCGCCTCGAAGGTCGCGCCGCTGGGCGCGCTGTCGACTCTCTTCAAGCCATAGTCGGTCAGATACTTGAAGCAGGCGTCGAGATCGTCGACGCCGAAAACCAATGATTCGGGACCCAGAATATTCACTCGCAACCTCCACCGCCGTGGTACTCGTATGAGCGCGGCGGCGCCATTGTACACGGGGCCGCCGCGCCACCCTTGCCTAACTCGTCATATCACGATATAAGTAATTATAACTAGATATATCGGATTCGTCGAGTATGCACAGGAAGCTTCGGGGCTCGGGTCATCATCGCGCACGCTTAGGTGCCGGCCACGGCTGGGACGAGGACGAGCCGCGCGGGCACGGCGGCCGCGGCCGCTCCTTCGAATACGGCAAGCTGCGTTTCGTGGTGCTGCAGCTGCTGGGCGAGAAGCCCAGTCATGGCTATCAGCTCATCAAGGCCATCGAGGACAAGAGCGGCGGTGCCTATGCACCCAGCCCCGGCGTGGTCTATCCGACCCTGGCACTGCTCGAGGATCTGGGCTACATCGTCGCCGGCGCCAACGACGACAATCGCAAGCTCTACAAGATCAGTGCCTCGGGACGCAAATATCTGCTGGAAAACAAGGCCGTGGTCGAGCACGTCAACGCCCGCCTGAGCGATGCGGCGGCGGCGCGAGGCGCCGGCGAGGCGCCGCAGATCATCCGTGCCATGCACAATCTGAAGATGGCGCTGCGCCTGAAGCTCGAGGAGCAGCCGCTCACGGCGGCGCAGATCCAGGCGATTGCCGCGGCGCTGGACGGCGCGGCCGCCACGCTCGAGCGCATCTGAGGCGCACCGCCATGACTCAGAACAGGCATTCGGTCGAGCGCGTGCGTCACGAGCTCAAGCGGCGCGAGCTCATCGTGCGTCGGGTGCGCCGGCTCACGCCGCAGATGCTGCGCGTCACGCTCGCGGGAGAGGCACTGCAGGGCTTTGTCAGCGCCGCGCCCGATGATCACGTCAAAGTATTCTTTCCCGGCAGCGGCGGCGAGCCTGCCGCCCGCGACTACACGCCGCGACGCTATGATGCGCAGTCACTCGAGCTGGATCTTGATTTCGTGCTGCATGGCGACGGTCCGGCGGCACAATGGGCCGCGAGCGCGCAGCCCGGGCAACGGCTGGTGATCGGCGGTCCGCGCGGCTCCTTCGTCGTCAGTGACGACTTCGATTGGTATCTGCTGCTGGGCGATGAAACCGCGTTGCCCGCCATCGGCCGGCGCCTGGAGGAGTTGCGCGCGGCCACGCGCGTGCAGGTCATCATCGAAGTGGCCGATGCGGCCGAGCAGCAGCCGCTGCACAGCCGGGCGCGGCTCGAAGTAACCTGGCTGCATCGCGGGGCCGGCGAGCCGGGACAGGCCGAGCCGTTGGTGGGCGCGCTCAGCGCTCTGAGTCTGCCTCCGGGAGAAGGCTATGCCTGGATCGCCGGCGAATCACAGGTGGCGCGCGCATTGCGCGAACACCTCGTCCACCAGCGCGGATTATCCAAGAGCTGCGTCAAGGCCGCCGGCTACTGGAAACGCGGCGCGGTCGCGACCCACGAGACCCATAACGACTGAATGACGACCGAGCCGCGACTAGGCGGCGCGCGGCGTGAGCTCCACGCACGACGGCTCGCTCGTGGCCATGGCCAAGGGCGCCGGCTGCGGTACGCGCACGCACAGCTCTTCGATCACAGCGCCCGGGGACGCGGCCAGCACGGCTGGTTCGGGCGGACGATTCAGCAACGCCGCCAGCTCTGGCGGCGGCCCGGTCTCCTCAGGGGTCAGCAGCCAGCCGCGCGCGCGCAGCGCACGACCCAGGCTGGCACGGCTGGTCAGTACCGTGAACGGCACCGCTATGAGCATGCCGGCGAGCACCGGCATCATCCACCAGATGAATTTCGGCGCCAGCGCCAGGATTGCGGCGCCCCAGATCAGGCCCAGGATCAGATGCCATTTGTGGCGCATGAGTCCCTCGCGCCAGCTGATACCGCGATCCCCGCGCGGCTGCGCGTCCCAGCCGACGCTGCGGCCGAGCAGCGCCCGCAGCACGAAGCTGGTATGAAACAGCATCATCGTCGGGGCGAGCAGCATGCTCATGGTCTGCTCGAACAGCAGGCCCTCGACGAGCCGGCGGGCACCGCCGTAGGCGGCCCGCAACTGGCGATTGCCGAGCGCCAGCGCCGCGCCCAGCATCTTCGGCAGCATTAATATGGTCACGGTCATCGACAGCAGCGCGGCGATTTCGCCATCGCGATATTGCGGCCAGGAGGGAAACAGCGAATGCGCCCCCGGCTGGAAGTACTGATGGCCCGTGACCGCCTGGATGCTGGTCACGATCGAACTCAGGATCAGTACCAGCAGCCACATGGGGGAGGTCACATAGGAAAGTACGCCGGTCAGCATGTGAATGCGACTGAGCCAGTGCAGGCCGGGCATCGGCATGACGCCCAGATGCTGCAGATTGCCCTGGGCCCAGCGACGGTCGCGCGCGGCAAAGTCGATGACGTTGGTGGGCACCTCCTCCCAGCTGCCGGCGATATCCGGCACCAGCCAGATGCGATAGCCGGCACGGCGCATGAGCGCGGCCTCGACGATATCGTGGCTCAGGATTTCGCCTCCGAAGGGCGGCGCGCCGCGCAGGTGCGGCAGTGAGCAGTGTTCGGCGAAGGGCCGCAGACGCACGATCGCGTTATGGCCCCAGTAATTGCTTTCCCCAAGCTGCCAGAAGGTCAAGCCGGTGGCGAACATCGCGCCGTTGAGCCGCACCGCGAACTGCAGCAGGCGCGCAAACAGCGTCTCGCGACCGGCAAGCAGCGGCAATGCCTGCAGGATGCCGACCTGCGGATGAGCGTCCATCATCTGCGCCAATGACACGAGCGCACGGCCGGACATGACGCTGTCGGCGTCCAGCACCAGCATGTAGTCGTAGGCGCCGCCCCAGCTGCGCACGAACTGGGCGATGTTGCCGGCCTTGCGACCGCTGTTCTCGCTGCGTCGCCGGTAGAACAGCCGTCCGCCCGCGCCGCGGCGCTCCACCATCCGGCGCCAGGCCTGCTCCTCCGAGACGGCGATGTCCGGCCGGCGCGTGTCCGAGAGGACGAAGAAATCGAAGCCTTCCGACTGCGGCTGCGCCGCCAGCGAGCACCAGACCGCATCCAGGCCGGCAAACACACGCGCGGTCTCTTCATTGCAGATCGGCATGACCACGGCCGTGCGCCCCTGGAGCGGACGCAGCGGATCGACATCGGGATGCAGGGCGGCGGGATCGTGGCCGATGAGCCGCACCACGAAGCCGGCGACCGCGGTCCAGAAAGCCCCTGAGATCCAGATGAACAGCACGATGAACAGCACCAGGCCGCTGACTTCCAGCGGCCCCATGCCGTTGGCGCGCAGGATGTCGAACATCAGGAACCCGCCGGTGCAGGCGGTCAGCAGCGTCAGGCCGAAGAATGCGATCCGGCGCCACAACGCCTGATACTGGAGCCAACGGGCGCTATGGCTGGTCAAGTTCAAGGTGTCCATAAGTAGGTCCAGGTCTCTGTGAGCGCTTCGCCATATAAAGTCAAGTAGCACCTTAAGTCCGTAGGCTGATTGCCCTTCGGCGTCAGCCTGAAGGCCACGCGCCAGACGCCGTTTTCCGACAGGCGCTGCACGGTCACGGTATCGATATCGCCATTGCGGGCGCTGAGTTCAGCCTTGACCGGCTGCGTCGAACCCAGTGTATTGAGATCCCCCCCCGAGAAGTCAATCAGCAGACGCCGCGCATTGTCCGCCGAATGGCCATGGACCGCGCCGGTGCGCGTGGCGATCGCGCGGCCACCGGGGGGCCACTCGGGCGCATAGGCATAGGCCGACAGCAGATACATGAAGCTCACGGGCTTGTGCGGCACCAGGTGCGCGGCCGGGACCCAGTAGCTGACGATATTGTCGTGGATCTCCTCGTCGGTCGGAATCTCGACCAGCTCGATGTTGCCCCGGCCCCAATCCCCCAGGGGTGCGATCCAGTAGCTCGGCCGGCCCTGGTAGCGCGACTCCTCGTCCTGGTAGTGCGCGAAATCGCGATCACGCTGCGCCAGGCCGAAGCCGCGCGGACGCTCATCGGAAAAGCTCGAGACCCGCAGCGCTTTCGGGTTGACCAAAGGCCGCCACAGCCACTCGCCGCCGCCGGTTTGCATCAGCAGTCCGTCGCTGTCGTGCACTTCGGGCCGGTAATCATCGAACTGTCGCCGGTGCTCTTCGCCGTACAGGAACATCGAGGTCAGTGGCGCGACGCCGAGCTTCGCCACATTCTTGCGCGCGTACAGGGTGGCGGTCACTTCCACGTCGGTGGTGGCGCCCGGCCGGATCTCGAAACGGTAGGCCGCGGCCAGGCTTGGGCTGTCGAGCAGGGCGTAGATGGTCAGGGTGCGCTGTGCCGGACTGGGCCGCACCAGCCAGAAGTCGCTGAAGTAGGGAAACTCCTCGCCATCGGTGGTCGCGACATTGACGGCCAGACCGCGCGCAGAGGCGCCGTAATTCTGCCCGCGCCCGAGCACGCGGAAGTACGATGCGCCCAGAAAGGCGATCAACTCATCCTTGTAATCGGGTGTTTGCAAAGGGTAATGCACCCGCAGCCCGGCAAATCCCAGGTCTTCCGGCAGTCCCTTGGGCAGGCCGGCGTTGCGGCCGAAATCGAATTGCGTCGGGTCGTAACGTACCGGTGTCACGCCCTGCTCGGTGACCTCGTTGACGTTGATGCGTTTGTCATAACTCGAACCGCGATGAAAGAACTCGACTTCGAACAGCGCCTGATTACGCCAGAGCGCGCGTTCGGGACGGAAGCGGATGTCGCGATAGTCGTCGTAGCTGAGCTTCGCGAGGCTGTCGGGCAGTTTGTCAGTGGGTTCGTGGTAGGGCTGATCGGCGCGCTGCTGCGCCAGATGCTGGATCGTTTCGAAGCCGAAGGCCGGCGCCGGGGCCGGTTGCTGCGGGCGCGTGCGCGGTGGCGAGGCACTGGAATGCTGCACTACCGCTGCGACGATCGTCACGGTGAGCAGTAACCATCGTTGAGAGTGCACGCCTTATTTCCTGTCTAAACGAGCCGCTATCCAAGGTACTCAAACCGGGGGCCGAATACCACGGACAAAGAGGTCAAAAGCGTCTTGTCCGCGCCCCTGCCATCGTACCCGCGGTGCATGAATCGAGGCTGAATAGTGTTCCATCACTGCCTCGTTCCCGACCGCTGTGCATATACCCAGGTGAGTTCGGCGCCAAACAGGAAAATCTGCGCGGCGTAGTAGAGCCACAGCAGCAGCACCAGCAGCGATGCCGCCGCCGCATAGGCCGAGGTGGTCGCACTGCGCCCCAGATAGTAGCCGATGCCCAGCTGACCGAGGCTGAACAGCAGCGCCGTCACCAGCGCTCCGCGCCAAACGTCGCGCCAGCCGAGCCGCACATTGGGTAGAAACTTGAACAGCATGGCGAACAGCAGCGAATAGGCCGCCACCGACAGCGATATATTCAACACGTGCAGCAGCACCGCCTGCTGCGCGAAGATCCGCGAATGCCGCACCATGGCCGTCAGACCGACGTTGACGATCAGCGATACCAGCAGCAGGAAGCCGAATCCCAGGATCAGACCGAAGGCCAGCAGGCGTGCGCGCAGCAGCCTGGTGTAGCCGGAGCGATCATGCTTGGGCGCATGCCAGATGCGGTTGAGATCGTTCTGCAGCTCGATGACCACGGAACTCGCGCCGATCAGCAGCAAGACGACGCCCACTGCGCTGGCGAACACTCCGGTGCCGATGTTTTCCGTGGCATCGAGCAGTCGCTCCACCGCCTCGGCGCCGATCGGGCCGATCAGATCCTGGAACTGCGTCACCACCGCGCTGCGCGCTCTGCTCGCGCCGAACACCAGTCCGGCCACGGCGCTGGCGATGATCAGCAGCGGCGCAAGCGAAAACGCACTGTAGAAGGCCAGCGCAGCGCCCATGCTGGGCGCATTGTCGGCCAGCCACGCCTGACCGGCGCGCTCAAATAGCCCGAAGTGTTGGCGCATTCTCGACATGAGCATGACAGCTTAAACCGGGCCGGCGCGAGCGCTATCGGTGCGAATAGGCGGATGCGCCGTGATGCCGTCCTACGTGCCAGGCAGCGGCGCGGCCGACAGCAGCACGAACGCCATTCGCGCCGGCATCGCGCCGGGATTGCGCCAGGCGTGAATCGTGCCGCGCTGGACCACGACGTCGCCGCTGTGCAGGAGCACGCTGCGGCCGTCGTCGAGTTCCAGTTCGATCTCCCCGGACAGTACGATGCCGTAGTCCAGCGATGGCGTGCGATGCATGGGCGAGCGGTGACCCGGGGCCATCTCGACGATGCGCAGCACGCTGCCGTTGGCATTGCTCAGCGTGCTGTCCTGCTCGGCGCCGTCACGCTCGTCGCTATTGTCGCTCGGCCAGCACTCGGTGCTCCAGATCTTGTTGAACCAGGCCGTGCCGTCCGGCACGGCTCGCGCGCGAAGCTGACGATCGCTGTGCACGATCGCGCGTCCGCCGGCGTCGTGGCCGGTCACGATGCGTCGAATCTCAAAGCCCATGGAACCCTCCCGCAAGTGGTCGCGGCGCTCAGCGCGGCGCCATGCGCAGCGCGCCGTCGAGCCGGATGGTCTCGCCATTGAGCATGCTGTTTTCGACGATATGCGCCACCAGCGCCGCATACTCCTCCGGTCGTCCCAGGCGCGGCGGAAACGGCACCTGCTGGCCCAGAGAAGCCTGTGCCGCCTCGGGCAAAGAGGCCAGCATCGGCGTGTGAAAGATGCCCGGGGCGATGGTGACCACTCGAATGCCGGAGGAGGCGAGCTCGCGGGCCATCGGCAGAGTCATGGCGACGATGCCGCCCTTGGAGGCCGCATATGCGACCTGGCCGATCTGACCGTCGAAGGCGGCGATCGAGGCGGTCATCACGATCACGCCGCGCTCGCCCTGCGCGTCGGGGGCGTTGAGCTGCATGAGCAGCGCCGCCGCCTTGGAACACAGCACCGTGCCGACCAGGTTGACCTCGAGCATGCGGCGCAGGAATGCCGCCCCCATGGGCCCCGAACGGCCGATCAGACGGCCGGCGGTGCCGATGCCGGCGCAATTCACCGCCAGATCAATGCCGCCCAGGCGCGCGCGCGCAAACGCCATGGCCGCGTCGACCGATGCCTCGTCGCTGACATCGCCGGCGATGTGGTGCGCCCGGCCGGCCGACTCGGCCGCGGCCGCGGTGTCGTGAGTCGGGTTCAAATCGAACAGTACCGCCTGGCCGCCCGCGACGATCACGCGGCTGGCGACGGCGCTGCCCAGACCGGAAGCCCCGCCGGTGATGAAGGCGCGGATGCCAGCGAATTTCATAGGACTGTGCTTCCCCCAACTTTCCCGTTGCCACCGCATTATCGGCTATCCTTTTGCGCCGCGCGCGCTCAGCAGCGCGGGCATGCAGCAGTGAGGTCGGCTTATGAGCAGTATCCTGGTGGGAGTCAAACGCGTCATCGACTACAGCGTGCGTGTGCGCGTTAAGGCCGATGGCTCGGGCGTGGTCACCGACGGCGTCAAGATGAGCATCAATCCGTTCGATGAGATCGCGCTCGAGGAAGCGTTGCGCATCAAGGAACGCGGACTGGCGAATGAAGTCATCGCGGTGGGCATCGGTCCGGCCGATGCGCAGCAACAGCTGCGCAGCGCTTTGGCGATGGGGGCGGATCGTGCGGTGCTGGTGCAGGTCGATGGCGCCGCGGTGGCGCCACTGACCGCAGCGCGCGCGTTCCTGAGTCTGGTGCAGAAACATCAGCCGCTGCTGGTGATCATGGGCAAGCAGGCCATCGACGACGACAACGGCCAGACCGGACAGATGCTGGCGGCGCTGTGGGATCGACCGCAGGCGACCTTCGCCTCGAAACTCGAGCTCGACGGCGCGCGCGCGCGCGTGACCCGCGAAGTCGATACCGGACTGGAGAGCATGGAAATTGATTTGCCCGCGGTCATCACCACCGACCTGCGGCTCAATGAGCCGCGCTACATCAAGCTGCCCGACATCATGAAGGCGAAGAAAAAGCCGCTCGACATCACCACGCTGGCCGAGCTGGGCGTGGCCAGTGAGACCCAGAGCCTGCGGGCGGTGAAGTTCGCGGCCCCGGCCGTGCGCTCGCGCGGCATCATGGTCAAGACGGTTGCCGAGCTGCTCGGGGCGCTTAAACAGCGCGGGGTGCTGTGATGATTCAGGTGCTCATCGTCGGCGAACACGCCAGTGGCCGACTCAATCAAAGCACGGCCAAATGCGTGAGCTGCGCGCTCACGCTCGGCGAGTGCGCCATCGATATCGTCGTGCTCGGCGCGCAGTGCGCTGCCGTGGCGGCCGAGGCGGCCGCCCTGCAGGGCGTGCGGCGCGTGTTGACGCTGGAGCGGCCGGAAAACGCCGAGCCGCTCGCGGCTATTTACGCGCCACAGATCGCGGCGCTGGCCAAGGGCTATACCCATGTGCTCGGGCCATCCACCACCTACGGCAAGGATCTGATGCCACGCATCGCCGCGCTGCTCGGGGTCGGGCAGATCAGCGATGTCATGGCCGCGGAGTCCGCCTATCGCTTCCTGCGGCCGGTCTATGCCGGCAATGCCCTGGTTACCGTTGAGGCCGCTGGCGGAGTGATCGTGGTGGCGACCGTGCGCACGGCCTCGTTCCAGCCTGCGGCCGGCGGCGGTCAGGCGGCCATCGAGCCCGCAGCCGTAGCAGTGAATCTGCCCGGTCACACGCGATTCCTATCGCGCACGCAGGCCGCGGCCGGTCGGCCGGATCTACAAACCGCGGCGCGCGTGGTCTCCGGTGGCCGCGCCGTGGCCAGCGCCGAGAATTTCAAGCTGCTCTACGGCCTGGCTGACGCGCTCGGCGCGGCCGTGGGCGCTTCGCGTGCCGCCGTGGATGCCGGCTACGTGCCCAATGAGCTGCAGGTCGGGCAGACCGGCAAGATCATTGCGCCGGAGCTGTATGTCGCCCTGGGCATCTCCGGGGCCATCCAGCATCTGACCGGCATCAAGGATGCCCGCACCATCGTCGCAGTCAACAAGGACAGCGAGGCGCCGATCTTCGAGGTCGCCGACATCGGCCTGGTCGGCGACCTGTTTCAGGTGGTGCCCGAGCTCGAACGGCTGCTGCGGGCCGAGCGCGTCTGAGCCGCCGGCACATGCTCACGCGCCGCGCCTGGCTGGGGTCCGCGATCGCCTTGGCGGCGCAGCCGTTGACCGCGGGGTTTGCGCGCGCGCGCAGCGCTCTGCCGTTCAAATTGTTCGATGCCCATGCACATCTGAAATCCGATGATCTGCAGCGCTATCCGCGTGCACCCATCGCCGCGCCGGGCCCCGGGCCCGCGCCGCCGCAGCCGACCGGGGAGACGCCGGAGGTCGTGCGCGTGCTGCGCTGGATGGACCTCAGCGGCGTCGCCGGCGGTGCGGCCGTTCAGCACCGCGGCACGTACGGCTATGACAACCGCTACATCCTCGACAGCACCGATCAGTATCGCGCTCGCCTGGTGCCCGTGGTGGTGCTCAATGCCGAGGATCCGCAGACCCCCGCCATGGTGCGCCAGCTCGTCCGGGAGCACGGTCTGGCCGGGGTGCGCCTGACCGGCATGCGTGGCGCGGACGGCGGCTTTCCGTGGTTCGATTCGGCGGCGGCGCGTGACACCTGGGCCGCGGTCAATGAGGCCGGCCTGGTCATGGACCTCATGACGGTGCCTCCGGGCCCGGCCCCGGAAGCGCTGGCCGAATATGCACGCCTGGCGCAGCGCTATCCGCAGGCCCGGCTGGTGCTCGATCACTGCGCCTGGCCGAACGCCGAGGGGCCGCCCGAGTTTGGCATCGATGCCGCGCATCGCGAACTGGCCAGGCACCGCAACATCTATTACAAATTCACCACCGTCAACCTGGAGGCCCTGCGCCTCGCACGCGTGCCGGCCGGCGAGGCGTTGCGTCACCTGGTCGCGGTATACGGGGTCGATCACCTCATGTGGGGCTCCGATATCGGCAACTCGGCCGGCCTTTATGGCGAAATGGTCGCCCGCATCGTCGCCGCCTCGGCGCTTCTGCGCGCCGCCGAGCGCCGCCAGCTGCTGCACGACACCGGGCAGGCGGTGCTGGTTCGCGGCGGCAGCCACGGCTGAGCGACGCGAGCGATCCTGCGCGGTCCCGTTACGATGCACTGTCCGCAACCGTCTATTGTCCCGAAGCAGAAGGATTCAACGGTAATGAAACCAACAATGAAAGCAACAATGAAATCAACAACCATGGCGCTGAGTGCGGCCGCACTCGCAACGGCATTCGTCTTGGCGCAGGCGCAGCAGCCCCCACCGGGGGCGCCGCCCGGGCCCCCCGGGCCGCCTACGGCCGGCAACGCGAATGGGCCTCCGCCTGCGCCGCTGCCTCCCGAGCCGCGCCCGCCGCGTCCACCCGATGTGGTCGCGCGCGGTCCTTCGATCGATCTGGCGCTGGAGGCGGCCAGGACCATCGTCGCCTCGTGCAAGGGCTACCACGTCGGCATCAGCATCCTGGATGCCGCCGGAACGCCCAAGCTCTATTACATTCCGGATGGCACGGCCGGCAACCATGCCTACACCGGCTACCGCAAGGCGAACACGGCGCTGTCCTTCAAGATGCCGTCGGGCCAGGTTGCCGCGGCGGTCAAGGGCGACCCCGCTCTGGCTGCCAAATATGCCGCCGACGCCTCCAATTACGTGACCTGGGCCGGCGGCATTCTCATCACCGTCGGTGGCGAGGTCATCGGCGCGATCGGCGTCAGCGGTGCGGAGCCGAGCGAGAAGGACGAGGCCTGCGCCATCGACGGTTTGAACAAGATCAGGTCGCGGCTGAAGTAGGCTCGGCCGCCGGGTCAGCCGGCAGGTCAAAGACCAGCACTTCGGCATCGCGGCCGCCCTGCAGTCCCAGGGCCGGGGCCTGTGCGAGCTTCAACGCATCGCCGGCTTCGAGCGCGAGGCCATTGGCCAGCAGGTGGCCCCGCACGAGGTGCACATACGCGCGCCGATCGCTGGCAATGGGCAGCAGCGCGCGTTCCTCGCCGTCGAACAGGCCGGCGTAGACGCGTGCATCCTGATGAATCAGCACCGAGCCCTCGGCGCGGTCCGGCGAGGCGATCAGTCGCAGCCGCCCGCGTTTCTCGGACTGCTCGAAGCGCTTCTCTTCGTAGCTGGGCTCGAGGCCGTGCGCGTTGGGCGCAATCCAGATCTGCAGAAAATGTACCGGCTCGCTGCTCGAGGGATTGAACTCGCTGTGCCGCACGCCCGAGCCCGCGCTCATGCGCTGGATGTCGCCCGGCCGCAGTGTCGAGCCATTGCCCATGGAATCCTTGTGCGCCAATGCCCCCGACAGCACATAGCTGATGATCTCCATGTCACGGTGGGCGTGAGTGCCGAACCCGGCGCCGGCCTGCACGCGATCCTCGTTGATCACGCGCAGCGGACCGAACTCGATGTGCTTGGGATCGAAATAATCCGCAAAGGAGAAGGAGTGGAAGGATTTCAGCCAACCGTGGTCGGCGAAACCGCGCTCGTTGCTGCGTCGAATCTGGTTCATGGGCTGCCTCCGGTGAGGGCCCAGAGTAGACTCGAAATATTGAATTAAAAAGCGCAATATTCGGTTCTAACTAATCAAAAAAGCGAATTGGTTGATGGCGGTTCCGAAGACCTCGCTGGAACATTGGGCCGTGCTGGCCGCAGTGGTGGATCAGGGCGGCTTCGCGCCCGCCGCCGCCGCGTTGCATCGCAGCCAATCGGCAGTCAGCTACGCGCTCGCGCGCCTGCAGGCGGCACTTGACGTGCCGCTGCTGGTGATCGAGGGCCGCAAGGCCGTGCTGACCAGCGAGGGCCAGACGCTGCTCAAACGCGTCCGGCCGTTGCTGCGGGATCTGGAGATGCTCGAGCGTCTCGCGCGCAGTCTGACGCAGGGTTGGGAGAGCGAGCTCAGGCTGGTCGTGGATGCCGCCTTTCCGCGCGAGCGGCTGTTGAAGATCGTTGCCGAGCTGCGCGAGCTGTGCCCGAACACCCAGGTGGAGCTGTCCGACGCGGTGCTGTCCGGCGCCGAAGAGGCCATCGTCGACGGCAGCGCCGACGTCGTGGTCACCGGCCACGTGCCGAGCGGATTCCTGGGCGAATTTCTGCTCGATGTGACCTTCATCGCGGTGGCCCGGCCGGATCATCCGCTGTTCGAGCTGCAACGAGCCCTCAGCGCACAGGATCTGTCGCGGCACGTGCAGACCGTGGTGCGCGATTCCGGCACCAAGGCGCCGCGCGACGAGGGCTGGCTCGGCGCCGCGCGCCGCTGCACCGTCGGCAGCCTGGAAGCCTCGCTGGCCATGATCGAGGCCGGCTTGGGCTACGGCTGGATTCCCGAACACCTGATCGCCGCCTCGCTGCGCAAGCGCTCGCTGCGGCCACTGCCGTTGGCAGCGGGCGGAACGCGCAAGATGCCCCTGCACTTGGTGCTGGTGCGCCCCGAGCTCTCCGGTCCCGCCGCGCGCGCGGCGGTCGAGTGCTTCGAGCGCCATCGGCCGGCCACGAGGCGGCGCTGAGCATGGCCGGGGTGTTCGCGCAGCTGTTTCCGAGCGGGCCCGCGCTGCAACGCGTTCTGCTGCGCACCGATACCGGCCGTGTCATGCGCTATGGCGATGCGCTGGAACAGTCCGGGCGCCTGGCGCACAGGCTCGTGGCTGCGGGCGTGCGCGCCGGGGATCGTGTGGCCGTGCAGGTCGAGAAGAGCCCCGAGGCCGTGCTGCTGTATCTGGCGACGTTGCGAGTCGGGGCGGTCTACCTGCCGCTCAACAGCGGCTATACCCCGGCTGAACTCGAATACTTCCTGTCCGATTCCGAGCCCGCGCTGTTCGTGTGCACGCCGGAAAGATACGATCTGCTGCAGCCGATGGCGCAGCGCCTCGGTGTGCGCGCCGTGCTTACGCTCGGCGCCGATGGCGGCGATGGCTCATTGCTGGCGGGCACCGGCTCGTTGCCGGCGCATTTCGAAGACGTGCCGCGAGCGCAGGATGATCTCGCCGCCATTCTCTACACCTCGGGTACCACCGGGCGCTCCAAGGGCGCCATGCTCTCGCAGGGCAATCTGGTGTCCAACGCCCGCACGCTGGCCGCCCAATGGCACTTCACGCAGCAAGATGTGCTGCTGCATGCGCTGCCGATATTTCACATCCACGGTTTGTTCGTCGCCATCAACGTGACGCTGGCCGCGGGCAGCAGCATGATTTTCCTGCCGCGGTTCGATGTCGAACTGCTGCTGCGGCACCTGCCCGACGCCAGTGTCATGATGGGGGTGCCGACCTTTTACGTACGCTTACTCAAGGATGCACGGCTGGACCGTGAGCTCGCGGCGCGCTGCCGGCTGTTCATCTCCGGCTCCGCGCCGCTGCTGATCGACACGCATCACGAATGGTTGGCGCGTACCGGGCACACGCTGCTCGAGCGCTACGGCATGTCGGAAACCGGCATGAACACCTCCAATCCTTACGCCGGCGAGCGCGTCCCAGGGTCGGTGGGCCTGCCGCTGCCCGGCGTGAGCCTGCGCATCGCCCCGGCGGGGGAAATCGGCATGGGGGAAGTCGGTATGATCGAAGTCAAGGGGCCCAATGTCTTCGCCGGCTACTGGCGCCAGCCCGAGAAGACGCGCGCGCTGTTTCGAGACGACGGCTATTTCATGACCGGCGATCTGGGCCGAATCGATGCGCGCGGCTACCTGTACATCGTCGGCCGCAGCACGGATCTGGTCATCAGCGGCGGCTACAACATCTATCCGAAAGAGATCGAAGCGGAGATCGATGCCTTGCCCGGAGTGCTCGAGTCCGCGGTGTTCGGCCTGCCGCATCCGGATTTCGGCGAAGCCGTGACTGCCGTGATCGTGCGGGCCGAGGCAGCAGCGCAGCAGCCCACGCAAGCCGAGGTGATTGCGGCTCTGCGCCAGCGACTGGCGGCCTACAAGTTGCCGAAACGGGTGTTATGGGTCGACGAGCTGCCCCGCAACAGCATGGGCAAGGTGCAAAAAAAACTTCTGCGCGAGCGCTACGCGAGTCTGTACGGTGCGTGAGCGCTCAGGTGCGCCAGGGCTGCATATCTCGGGCCTGCGGCTGCTGGTATGATCGGCGCCCCTGACGGAGAACCGTAATGAATCGATGGCTATGGGGAAGCGTGTGCGCCGCTCTGATCGCCGGCTGCGGCCAGCAGGCCCCGCCAGCACCGCCGCCGCCACCGATGGCCGCCGCGCCACCGGCGCTGGTCTCCGGCATCGACACCCAGTACATCGACGACAGCGTCCGCGCCCAGGATGATCTGTATCAGCACGTCAATGGCAAATGGCTGGCGAGCACCGAGATCCCGGCCGACAAGGGCAGCTACGATCAATTCAACAAGGTGTTCGACGCGGTCCAGGATCAGCTGCGCAGCGTGGTCGAAGCACTGCAGAAGTCGGTCGATGCCGCCGACCCCGATCAGCAGAAGATTGCCGATCTCTACTCCAGTTTCATGGACGAGGCGGCGCTCGAGCCGCTCGGGCTCAAGCCGCTCGCCGAGGAATTCGCCAGGATCGACGCCTTGACGGACAAGAGCCAGATTCCCTCGCTGATCGCACACTACAATCAGATCGGCGTTTCCTCGCCGTATACCCCGCAAGTGCACCAGGATGCGAAGGATGCGACCAAGTACGTATTCGATCTCGGCCAGGATGGCCTCGGCATGCCGGATCGTGATTACTATCTGCAGAATGACGAGCGGCTGAAGACGATCCGGGCGAACTACGCCAAGCACGTCGAGAAAATGCTGACCCTGGCGCAGGACAAGAACGCCACGCAGGACGCCCGCGATATCGTCGCGCTCGAGACCTCGCTGGCAAAGGTGCAATGGACCAAGGTCGAGAACCGAGATCCGGTAAAGACCTATAACAAGGTCGAATTTCCCAAGCTGGCCGGCCTGGCGCCGGGCTACAACTGGAAGGCCTATCTGGTGGACTCGGGCGTTCAGGGCAAGATCGACTACCTGGTCATCAGCCAGCCCAGCTACATCACCGGCTTCAATAAACTGCTGCAGCAAACCCCACTGGCCATCTGGAAGTCCTATTTCCGCTGGCGCCTGCTGACCGAGTGCGCGCCGTTTTTGAGCAAGGCTTTCGTCGACGAGAACTTCGCCTTCTATGGCACCGGCTTGCGCGGCGTGAAGGAGAACGAACCGCGCTGGAAGCGCGGCCTGGAGCTCGTGGACGCCTCGATCGGTGAGGGCCTTGGCAAGCTCTACGTCGCCAAATATTTCCCGCCGCAGGCCAAGCAGCGCATGGATCAGCTGGTCAAGAACCTGCTGGCCGCCTACAAGGCCGATATCGACACGCTCGACTGGATGGGTCGAGAGACCAAGCAGAAGGCGCAGGACAAGCTGGCCCAGTTCACCACCAAGATCGGCTACCCGCTCAAGCCACGCGATTACAGCGCCCTGCAGATCGTCAAGGGCGACCTTCTCGGGGATGTGATTCGTGCCAACTCGTTCGAGTACCGCCGCAATCTCAACAAGCTCGGCCAGCCCATCGATCGCGCCGAATGGGATATGAGCGCGCAGACGGTCAATGCCTATTACAACCCTGAGTTGAATGAGATCGTGTTTCCGGCCGCCATCCTGCAACCGCCGTTCTTCAATGCCGCAGCGGACGATGCCGCGAACTACGGCGGCATTGGCGCCGTCATCGGCCACGAGATCAGTCATGGCTTCGACGATCAGGGCAGCCAATATGACGGCAAAGGCAACCTGCTCAATCCGCCCGGCTGGTTCACGCGCGCGGATCTCGAGCATTTCAAGGCCAAGACCCACTCGCTGGTGCAGCAGTATTCGGCGTTCTCGCCGCTGCCCGGATTTCCGATCAATGGCGAGCTGACCCTGGGCGAGAACATTGCCGACAACTCCGGCCTCGCGATCGCCTACAAGGCCTACCAGCTGTCCTTGGGCGGCAAGCCGGCGCCTGTCCTGGACGGGCTCACCGGCGATCAGCGCTTCTACATGGGCTGGGCGCAGGTCTGGCGTGGCAAGGCGCGCGAGAACGAGACCATCATGCGCATCAAGGCCGATCCGCATTCGCCGGATCGATTCCGCGGCACGGTACCGGAGATGAATCAGGCCCCGTTCTACGGTGCCTTCGATGTCAAGACCGGCGACAAGATGTACCTGGCGCCTGAGAAGCGCGTGAGCCTGTGGTAGCCGCCGCGGCCCGCGCAGCGCCTCAGGCTCTGCGCGGCGCCGGTGCGACCATGACGATATTCACGCTTTGCGACTCGGGTTCAAACACGACCTGAGCCAGGCCGCGCTCGAGCTGCGCCAGCACATGCGCCACCTTCTCGTCCAGCGTGAAGTCGCGCTCGCCGTACTCCGTACCCTCGCGCAGCACGAAGGATTCGACCACCGCCCGCAACGTCTGTGCCGGCAGCTGCGAATGAGGCACCACGATGGGCTCGCCAGGCTCGTGCATGGCGATAAAGTACACGCAATGCAGTCAGCGGCGTCCTCAACATGCAAGCGATGGTATTGAAGCGGCCCGGTTCGGCGCTGGAGTGGACCGAACTGGCGGATCGACAACCCGGGGCGGGCGAGATTCGAGTACGTGTGGGCGCCTGCGGCGTTTGCCGCACGGACCTGCACGTGCTCGACGGAGAGCTGCCCGATCCCAAGCTGCCTATCATCCCCGGCCACGAGATCGTCGGGCGCGTTGAAGCGCTCGGTGCCGGTGTCGACGCGCTGCATGTCGGCCAGCGCGTGGGCATCCCCTGGCTCGGTCACACCTGCGGGGTCTGCCTGTATTGCCGCGAGCGCCAGGAGAATCTGTGCGACCGGCCGCTGTTCACCGGTTATACGCGCGACGGCGGGTTCGCGACCGCCACGATTGCCGATGCGCGTTATGCCTTCCCGCTCGGCGAGGACGGCACGGATGTGGCGTTGGCGCCGCTGCTGTGCGCCGGCCTGATCGGCTGGCGTTCGCTGGCAATGGCGGGCGACGGCAAGGCGCTCGGACTCTATGGCTTCGGCGCCGCCGGTCATATCGTGGCCCAGATCGCAAACTGGCAGGGACGTTCCGTTTTCGCCTTCACCCGCCCGGGGGACCTGGCCAGTCAGGATTTCGCGCGCCGGCTGGGCGTGAGCTGGGCCGGCGGATCCGATCAGCTGCCGCCGCGGCCGCTCGATGCCGCCATCATCTATGCCACGCTCGGCGAACTGGTGCCCATGGCGCTCAAGGCCGTGCGCAAGGGCGGGCGCGTGGTCTGTGCCGGCATCCATATGAGCGACATCCCGAGTTTTCCTTATCGGCTGCTGTGGGAGGAGCGGCACCTGCTGTCGGTCGCCAATCTCACGCGCCAGGATGGGATCGAGTTCCTGCGCCTGGCGCCGCAGATCGGCATCGTCACCCAAACCACGCGCTATGCGCTGGCGCAAGCCAACCACGCTCTGGCTGATCTGCGTGCCGGGCGCTTCGAGGGTGCCGCGGTGCTGGTACCGTAACGGCAGCGTTCAGGCCTGCGCGACGCGCACCAGCAGCTTGCCGAAGTTCTTACCCTGCAGCAGTCCGATGAAGGCCTGCGGCGCCTGCTCGAGCCCATCGACGACGTCTTCTCGGCTCTTGAGCTTGCCTTGGCTGACCCATTCATTCATCTGACTCAGGAATTCGCGGTAACGTGGGCCGTAATAATCGAAGATGATGAAGCCCTGTATCTTGATGCGTTTGACCAGCAGCGCGCGGGCCAGCAGCGGCAGGCGGTCGCGAACCGGCCCCGAGGCCGACGCCGCGGCCGCGGCCGCGGCCGGCGCCGCGGCGTCATAGTGCGCGATCAATCCGCACAATGGCACGCGCGCATGCACGTTCAGCAGCGGCAGCACGGCATCGAACACGGCGCCGCCCACGCTTTCGAAGTACACATCGATGCCTCGCGGGCAGACCGCTGCCAGGCGCGTGGGCAGATCGTCCCCGCGACGGTCGATGCATTCATCGAAACCGAGCTCATCGACAACGTAGCGGCACTTGTCGGCGCCGCCGGCGATGCCCACGGCGCGGCAACCCTTGAGCTTGGCGATCTGGCCGACCACGGCGCCGACCGCGCCGCTGGCGGCGGCGACCACCACGGTTTCCCCCGCCCGCGGCCGGCCGATGTCGAGCAGGCCCACATAAGCGGTGAACCCGGGCATGCCGAGGATTCCCAGCGCCAACGAGGGTCGCGCCATCTGCGCATCGAGTTTGCTCAGGCCCGTACCGTCCGACAGCGCATAGTCCTGCCAGCCGGCCATCGCCAGCACCAGCTCGCCGGGCGCATAGTCCGGATGCCGCGAGGCCTGCACGCGCGAGACGGTAGCGCCCACCATGGGCTCGCCGAGTGCCACGGACGGCGCGTACGAGGGCGCATCGCTCATGCGGCCGCGCATGTACGGGTCGAGCGACAGATACAGCGTGCGCAGCAGCACCTGTCCGGCTTGCAGATCCGGAACGCCGAGTTGCTCGAGGCGGAAATCATCCACCGTCGCGGCCCCGGTGGGCCGGGAATTCAAAACGATCCGACGATTGACCGTGTTGCTTTGGCTCATGGTGCTGCAGATCCGTGCCGCTGACTCTGGGCGTCCTGCCGCAATCGCAGCCAGTCGGCGCGATCCATCCGGTAGATCACGTTTTGATTGCTGGGCTCACCGTAGTAGCTGATGGCCGCCTCGCCGATCAGTACCGCGCCCAACTTCTGCATGGCCATGCGTGAGCGCATGTTGTTGGCGCCCACGTGAAACACGACCGTGTCGACGAATTGAAAGGCGTGATCGAGCATCAGCGTCTTGAGCTGGCGATTAGTGTTGCGGCCCCAATGGCTTCTGGCGATGAAGGTGTAGCCGATCGCGACGCTGCGCTTGGACTCGTCCCATTCGTAGTAGCGCGAGCTGCCCAGTGCCTGCCCGCTTTCGCCGTCGAGGATCAGCAGAGCGCCACCGGATTCCATGGCGCCCTTGAAGTAATTCTCGAACACAGGCCGTCGATATCGATCTCTGCTGGGGTGTTGCTCCCAGATCAACGGATCCGATGCCACCGCGTACAAATCCTCGAAGTCCTCGGACCGTAGTGGCTGCAGCCTGAGCCATGAGTTCTGCAGCAAGGGCTGTAATTCAAATGGCATTGGGGGCGCGAGCAGACATAAGTGGCGGTGCTCGGCAGTATAAGCGCCGGATTGCCGACCGGGACGCCGTGCTTTCGCGAGCGCTGGAATGTCTCTACAATGGCCAGCAGGGGTTGCAGAAGGGCGTTTTGGTCGAGTCCCAGCGTACCTCGGATACATCAATAAGTTAGCCGATCATTGACGCGGATGGCCGCTGCACGACAACGAGACGGCCGCGAAGCTCACTGCCGAAGCCACGACGGCTGTGGGAACAATTTGGAGGAAACATGACAACCCAGGGCGAAATGGGCATGGCTGCTTCTTCAGGTGGACTGCTGTCGCGGGAACGAAGCATCGCCGGGCCGCGCTTCAATCGCTGGCTGGTCCCCCCGGCCGCGCTCGCGATTCATTTGTGCATCGGCATGGCTTATGGCTTCTCGGTGTTCTGGCTGCCGATGAGCCACCTGCTGCCGGTGACCAATGCCACGAGCTGCGCGGCGCAGGACTTCAGCTCGCTGCTGGTCTCGACCGCCTGCAACTGGTCGGTTCCCACGGTCACCCATATCTTTGAGATTTTCATCGCCTTTCTGGGTATTTCCGCTGCCATCTGGGGTGGCTGGCTCGAGCACGCCGGTCCTCGCAAGGCTGGCGTGATTTCGGCCACCTGCTGGGGCGGCGGCCTGGTGCTGCTGGGCGGCGCGGTCTCGTTGCATCAGCTTTGGCTGGTGTATCTGGTGGCCGTGCTGTGCGGGGTCGGTCAGGGTCTGGGCTACATCACGCCGGTATCGACGCTGGTCAAATGGTTTCCCGATCGCCGCGGCATGGCGACCGGCTTTGCAATCATGGGCTATGGCGGCGGGGCGATGATCGGAGCCCCGCTGGCGGTTTGGCTGATGAGCCACTTCAGCGGCGGCGGCTCGGCGGGCGTGCCACAGACATTGATCGCGATGGGCATCATCTACTTCGTGGTCATGATGGCCGGCGCATTCGGCTTCCGCGTGACTCCGCCGGGCTGGCGGCCGGCAGGCTGGACGCCGCGCGCCAGCGATCAAAGCAACACCTTGATCACACGGCACAACGTGCATCTGAACGAAGCCTGGAAAACACCCCAATTCTGGCTGATCTGGGGCGTGCTGGGCCTCAACGTAACGGCCGGCATTGGTGTCATTTCGATGGCCAGTCCGATGCTGCAGGACGTGTTCGGCGCCAAGCTTTTGGGGGTCGATTCAGCCGTGGCGCTGACCACGGCGCAGAAAGCCGCAGTAGTCGCCGCCGCCGCGGGTCTGGTGGGCCTGATCAGTCTGTTCAACTGTCTCGGACGCATCTTCTGGGCGTCCCTGTCGGACAAGATCGGTCGCAAGAACATGTATTACACGATCTTCATTCTGGGCATCGTGCTCTACTGCCTGCTGCCGACCTGGGGTCATCTCGGGGCGCCGATGCTGTTCGTGCTGTCGATCTGCATCATTCTGACCATGTACGGCGGCGGCTTTGCCACGGTGCCGGCCTATCTGGCCGACATCTTCGGCACACAGATGGTGGGCGCGATCCACGGGCGTCTGATCACCTCCTGGTCGGTGGCCGGCGTGGTCGGCCCGGCGCTGATTGCCGGCTTGCGCCAGACACAGATCGATCATGGCGTCGCCCATGCGCTGGTGTACGACATCACTTTGTACATCATGGCCTTCCTGCTGTTCTGCGGGTTGGTGTGCAACTTCTTCATCAAGCCGGTGGACAGCAAGCACTGGATGAGTGATGAGGCGCTGGCGCGCGAGCGCTCGCTGCAGCACGAGGATCGCATCGCCGCTGCCGCCGAGACGGCAGCGCGCGGCAGCTTCGGTCTGGGCGGTGTGCTGGCCTGGGCGGCGGTCGGCATTCCGTTCTTCATCGGTCTCTACATCGCCCTGCAGAAAGCTGCGGCCCTGTTTTAGAGCGCCGTCAGCCGCAGCGACGCCGGGCTGCCACGCCGCGGTTTGGGCGTGACACGTCCGAGACCGGTGTGTTAATGCTGCGCTCATGAACGACACGCGCTTCAGCGGCAGCGATCGCTATATCGCCACCGAGGACCTGAGCCTGGCGGTGAATGCCGCCGTCATACTACAGCGGCCGCTGTTGATCAAAGGCGAGCCGGGTACCGGCAAGACCCAGCTGGCGCAGGAGATCGCCCGCTCGCTGGATCGGCCGCTGCTCGAGTGGCACATCAAGTCGACCAGCAAGGCGCAGCAGGGTCTGTACGAATACGACGCGGTCGCACGCCTGCGCGATTCGCAGCTCGGGGATGCGCGCGTGCACGACATCCGCAATTACATCGTCAAGGGCAAGCTTTGGGAAGCCTTTGAACTCGAGCTGCAGCCGGTGGTGCTGATCGACGAGATCGACAAGGCCGATATCGAGTTCCCGAACGATCTGCTGCGCGAGCTCGACCGCATGGAGTTCTACGTCTACGAGACGCACGAGCTGGTGCAGGCGAAACATCGACCCATCATCATCATCACCAGCAACAACGAGAAGGAGCTCCCGGACGCATTCCTGCGGCGTTGCTTCTTTCATTACATTCGCTTTCCCGACGAGGCCACCATGCGCCGCATCGTCGAGATCCACTTTCCCAGGCTCAAGCAGGAGCTGCTGTCCGAGGCGCTGTCGACGTTCTTCAGCATCCGCGACACACCGGGGCTCAAGAAGAAGCCGTCCACCTCCGAACTGCTGGATTGGATCAAGCTGCTGGTGGCCGAGGACATCTCGCCCGAGGCGCTGCGGGCCGAGGATTCAAAACGCAGCCTGCCGCTGCTGCACGGCGCGCTGCTGAAGAACGAGCAGGACGTGATGCTGTTCGAGCAGCTGGTGTTCCTGCATCGCCGTGCTCGTTAAGTTCTTCTTTGCGCTGCGCGCGGCGGGCGTGCCGGTCACGCTCAGCGAGCTGTTGATGCTGCTCGAGGGCCTGAGCGCGCGCGTGGCGTGGCTCTCGGCCGAGCAGTTCTATTACTTCGCGCGGCTCGCGCTGGTCAAGGACGAACGCTACTACGATCGCTTCGATCGGGCATTTGCCGAACATTTCAAGGGTGCCGAGCGCCTGTTCGCGGCGCTCGAGCCGCAGCTGCCGGCCGAGTGGCTGCGCGCCATGAGCGAGCGGCTGCTGTCGGATCAGGAGCGGCGCAAGGTGGCTGCGCTGGGTGGCTGGGACAAGCTGATCGATAGGCTGCGCCAGCGCCTGGCCGAGCAACGCGAGCGGCACGAGGGCGGCAGCAAGTGGATCGGCACGGCCGGCACTTCCCCGTTTGGTCACGCTGGCTATCATCCCGAGGGCTCAGCGCTCGGCGGTCCGGGCCGCGAGCATCGCGCGCTCAAGGTCTGGGAGCAGCGTGAGTTCCGCAACTTCGATGATGCGGTGGAACTGGGAACGCGCAATCTGAAGATGGCCTTGCGCAAGCTGCGGCGCTTTGCGCGCGAAGGGGCCCCCGAGCAGCTGGATCTGGAACGCACCATCGATGCCACCGCCCGCAACGCCGGGCTGCTCGATTTGAAACTGATTCCCGAAAGGCACAACGCGGTCAAGGTGCTGCTGTTTCTCGACGTCGGTGGCTCGATGGACGAGCATGTGCGCCTATGCGAGGAAATGTTCTCGGCCGCGCGCAGCGAGTTCAAGCATCTGGAGCACTTCTACTTTCACAATTGTCCCTACCAGACTCTGTGGAAGGACAACCGCTCCCCGCAGGCGCAGCGCATCGCCACGCACGAGGTGCTGCGCACGTACGGGGCGGACTATCGCGCCATCCTGGTCGGCGATGCCAGCATGAGTCCCTATGAAATCACCCACGCCGGCGCCGGCATCGACCAGTGGAACGACGAGGCCGGAGCGCTGTGGCTGCAACGTCTGAGCCGCGCGTTCCCGCATCTGGTCTGGCTCAATCCGGAGCCGAGCGAGCGCTGGCAGTACACCGCCTCGATTCGCATCGTGCGCGAACTGGTGGGCGGGCGTATGTTTCCCCTGACGATCGCCGGACTGGACCAGGCCATCGCCTCGCTGAAGCGGCGCGATGCGCTGCGGCAGGCGGCGATCGAGTATGGGGAAGCCTGAAGATGGCTCGCGGCAGGCGTTTCGGGACTATATGGGTATATAAACCGCTCGCGCGGTCGCGGCAACCGTGCAATTAAATCTTGACCGGACGGGGCCGCTTCATACATTGTGCAGTTATATGGGCATATAGCGCGGCCACTTGGAGCGCGTTGCGCACACGGGGAATCGACGGGAGAGCGCCATGAACGCGAGCACAGTCACGTGCACACAGCGGGATCGACCATATGCCGGCGCGGCCGCGCGCCTCGTGCTCGGGGCGGCGCTCACAGGCGGTGCCTGCGGCATGGCGCTCGGCCAGAGTGCCGCGCCGTCGGATACCTCTGCGGCGGATAACACCCCGGGTCTGCAGGAGATCGTGGTCACGGCCACGCGGCGCGAGGAATCGCTCAGCAAGGTACCCATCAGCGTCAGCGCCTACACCCAGGAGACCATGGACGATAAGGGGGTCAAGGACATGACCGACCTGGTGCGCTACATCCCCGGCGTGTCCATCGATCAGACCGGTACCAATGCGATTTCGATTCGAGGCATTTCTTCCTCGGGCGGTGCCGGTACGACCGGCATCTATATCGATGACACGCCGATCCAGATGCGCTCGGTCGGCTTCAACCCGGATGATGCGCTGCCCAAGACCTTCGATCTGCAACGCGTCGAGGTGCTGCGCGGACCGCAGGGCACGCTGTTCGGAGCCGGTTCCGAGGGCGGCACGGTGCGTTACATCATGACCCCACCGAGCCTGACGCAGGACAGCACCTACGCGCGCAGCGAGGTCTCGTACACCCAGTATGGCGACCCGAGCTACGAGGCGGGCGTGGCGCACGGCGGGCCGATCATTGATGGCGAGCTCGGTTATCGCATCAGCGCCTGGTACCGGCATGACGGCGGCTGGATCGATCGAGTGGATCCGACCACGGGCGCGGTCGTCGACTCAAATGCCAACCGCGAAGGCGACGTCGCACTGCGGGCGGCGGCCATCTGGCAGCCGATCGGCGCGCTGACCATTACACCCAGTATTTTCTATCAGAATGATCAGAAGCACGACGTGTCGACCTATTGGCCCGCGTATTCCAACCCCTCGGCCGGGGTCTTCAACGATGCCAATCCGGACCGCACGCCGGTGCCCGACCGGTTCTACCTGCCGGCGCTCAAGATCGAGGCGGATCTGGGTCGGGCACGGCTGGTGTCCAACACCTCCTATTACAACCGCAATGAGTTGACCGGCTACGAAGGCACCGTCTACAACCTGAGCTACTACCAGACGATTGGCTGGCCGGCTTCCGGTTACGGTATCACGCCATTCCTAAACCCAGCGGAATACCCGCTGATCGATACCTCGGGTGTGCACCTGCCGGCGGGACTGACGAATTACCGCTCCCCGGCGACGGTACAGAACGAGCAGAGCAGCGTGACCCAGGAAGTGCGTCTGGAATCCAACGATCCCTCGAGTCGCCTGACCTGGACGGCGGGGCTCTTCTTGCAGGTCAGCCGCGAGGTCAGTGTCGAGCAGATCAACGATCCGATGGCCAATGCGTTGCTCGAAAACCTGTACGGTTTGGACGTCGAGGACATCTTCACGGTGCCATTGCTGCCCAACGGTGATGACTACTACAACATCAATACCACCCACGACCACCAGCTGGCTGGATTTGGCGAGGCGACCTACGCGCTGACCGATCAGTGGAAGCTCACGCTCGGCGGCCGCGTGGCGCGCACATCGTTCGACATCGTTCATTTTGCCGACGGACCGGAGAATTTCGGCCCGCAGAACGGCCAGGGCAGCGTAGCGCAGAGCGAGACGCCCTTTACGCCTAAGGCCAGCGTGAGCTTCGCGCCCAATGGAGATAACCTGTTCTATGCCACCTACTCCAAGGGGTTCCGCGTGGGCGGTGGTAATGCACCGCTGCCGCCCTATTGCTCGGCGGGGCTGATGGAGGAGGGCTATACGAGCGGGCAGGCGCCGCCGACTTACAAGTCCGATTCGACCCAAAGTTACGAGATCGGCGCCAAGGACAACTTCAACAATGTGCTCAAGCTCGCTTCGAGCGTCTACTACATCCGCTGGAACGACATTCAGCAGAACGTGTACGTCCCCGGCGGTTGCGGGCTGCAGTTCACGGACAATCTCGGCACGGCGGTGGCCAAAGGCTTCGATCTACAGGCCGATGCCGCGCTCGGTCCGATCGGGCTCGAGGCGGCCATCGGCTATACCGACGCGCGCTACACGGCCACTTCGAAATATGATCTGGCGATCGACGGCGATGCCATTTCGGGTCAGGCCGCGATCAACGGCAGTCCTGGTACCAATCCACCCTGGAATGTGACGCTCGGTGCGCAGTACAACCTCGTGGTCTCGAGCCACAAGAGCTTCGTGCGCTTCGACTATGAATTCGAGAGCCGCAACCCCTGGCTGGCGGCGATTCAGGACCCGCGCTCATCGCAGTACACGGCCTTCCCCACCCCGATCTCGCCGACGCTGCCCTCGACCACATTCGTGCAGTTTCGCGCCGGGACGTCTTTTGGCGCGTGGCAGACATCGTTTTTCATCGACAATCTGCTGAACTCGCAGACCACGACCAACTACGAGAGATCCTTTCTCGACACCTACAATCCGACCTATCCGCCGCCGGGTCCGCAGTACAACTATTACACCTTCAGGCCGCGCACCTTCGGTATCACGGCGACCCTGCATATGTAGCCTTCAGGCGAGCGGCAGATGATGCGGCCGCACGAGCATGTGCCAATCCTGGTGCTCTTCGAGGATCAGGGCGATCGCGGCTTCAATCGATGCCTTGAGCGCCGCGGTGTCGGGCTGCGCGCGTCCGGCACTGAGCGTGCCTTCGATGCGATCGATGGCCCCTTGCAGGTCGACCACCAGCCGCTCGGAGGTCGCGCCGAGCCGATAGGCCTCGGATTGCGCCAGCGCGCCATGCAGCGAGGCGCCGAGTGCGGGAAAGAAGGTCGTAATCAAAGACAGATACAGCGTATGCAGCAGCAGATGAATGAGCGCGCCGACCGCCGTGAGTCCGAACAGCCAGCTGTTGAGGCCATGGATCCGGTGCAGCAAGGCATGCTGCTTGATCGCGATGCACTGGTGGTAGTGCTTCTGCCCCGCGAGAATGTCGATCGTCCAGTGCGCGTAGCTTGAGCTGAATTCCGGATCGGACCAGGCGTGCTGCAGCGTCGTGCGTGCCAGCGCCTCGTTCTGCGTGCACAGCGTGGCGACGTCGCCGGCGCCGCGCAGGTGCTGGCCCGGATCGAGCACACGCAGATACCAGTTGGGCTCGGAGTACGTTCGCGTCAGGTCGAGCAGCGGCGCAAGCAAGGGCAGATACCAGGTCAGTTCCGCGGTCGTGCGCGCGCGCAACCACTGGCCTTGCCAGTCGCGCCGAATGCCCAGCCAGTAGATGGCGCTGACGCTGCCGATGATGCCCACCTCGCCAACCGCCCACAGGCCGGAGTAGGGATGTAGCGCGTGGCGCGGGCTGTCCCAGCCCAGCGCAAGCGGCAGGATCGCGAACAGCACGGCCAGCGCGCTGAGCAGGTAGATGGCCCAGAAGCCGCTGCGGTAGCGGTGTCCGAAGTGAATCGCGCGTTCATCGAAGCGCTGGTGCGCCGGGGCTATGGATTCGATCAGCGGCAACAGCTGCGGCGGCGGCCGCGGCGCCGGTGGCGGCGCCGGCAGGGGCAGGCGAGCACCGATCAGCAACAAGCGTTGTATGGCTTGATGCAGGGCCATGCGTGCCTCAGTCGAGGACTTCGTAGGTGACGGCGAATATGGCGTCGCTGACCACGCCCAGGCTGCCATCGCCATAATCGACCAGCCAATCCCCGGCATGTCCGGTCAGCCGCGATTCGCCATCGGCCAGCAGCACGCTGAATGTCTCGTTCATGCGCATGGCCAGGATGCGATTGCGCAGGCTGGCATAGGTCCCCGCTTGCCCGGACTGCGTTGGCGGCACGGGCCGATATTTATCAGCAAAATGCGCCCGCGAGACGCGCCAGCGTTCGCCGGCGATGCCGGTGACGATGGCGTCCCCGGGCTTGGCGTGAACCAGTCCCTCGGGGGTCTGCACGGTACAGGCCGTGGGCGTGAACACGACCTGCACCTCGCGCTCGAACTTGCGGGCGACGATGTGGCGCGGGTCATCGGCGATTGGACTGGAGTAGCCGCGCTGTCCACTCGAGCGAAACAGCGGCGACTGCGCGGCGCTCACCCCGCGCCCCGGATCGAGACGGCCGGCCCCGCCGAGGCGCTGCTGGCGCGCTGGGCCTCGCGGATGCGTTCGCGCCAGAAGCGCACACGGCGCACGGGCTGCATGGCTGGCGGCACGGCATCCATCAACGCCGCGGCCTCGCGCAGTGCTGCCGAGTTCGCTGGCTTGACGCTGAGCGCCTGCACATACAGCGCGCTGGCCAATTCTACCGGCTGCCAGCGATCACCGTGGTTTTGCAGCGCGAGCTGCCGTTGAAATTTGATCACGGGGTCAATCACCTGCGCGGCCTCAGCCAGGTGGCCCTGCCGGGCAAGAGCCATGGCGAGCCAGGTGGAAAGCTCGGCTTGGTCGCGTCGATCGGAGATGGATTGAACCGGCCAGCTATTGCGCGCCTCGAGAGCGCCGCGCATGCCGCGTTCGCTGGCGACGAAGTTACCGAGCAGATATTCGGCCTGTCCGGCGATATCGGAGGCGATGTACAGAGTTTCGTATTTATGGAATTCCTGCAAGCCCCCGTTAGGCTTTACGGCCTGCAGCCGATTGATGGCCTCCCAGGCGATGCGCCGCGCGGTCGCGGCATCGCTACGCTCCAGAGCCGCGCCCGCCCGGCCGATGTTCCCCAGCACTTCGACGAACACGGGCGGGATGCTGCCTTTGGGTTCGTCGGCTTGCAGCTTGGCCAGAGCCGGCGCGCCTGCCGCCAGTGTCGCCTCGGCTGCGGCGCTGTCACCGAGCTGCGCCTGATGGTAAGCGGTCAGGACCATGAAATAAGCTCGGACAATGGCAAATCCCGCTCCGCCGATGCTGGCTGCGCCAACATCATCGATCGATTTGAGATAGTACGGAATAGCCTCGCGCAGCTGCCCGCCTGCCCAGAGCGCATCTCCCAGATCGACATGGGCGACCCCTAGATTGTTCAACGTCGTGACATTGCCCGGATCGAGATTGAGCAGCGTCAGCGAGGTCGCCTCCACCAGTTTGCCCATCTTCAGCGCTTGCGCGGGATCCAGGTCATTGGAGGCGACATTGACCAGGCTGGATTCATTGACCTGTTGCGCATGCAGGGCCAGGCGGTAACCGGGGCGTTGCGCGAGCACGTTGTTGGTGATGGCGACGGCTTCTTCGCCGATCCGGCGGCTCTCATCGTTGTGTCCCAGCCCATTGAGCGCTTCGGTCAGCCACGCGCCGGCTTCTGCGTACAGCGCTCCCATGGCAAAGTTTTTGGGGTTGCGTGCTCCGAGGTCCACGGCGAGTTGCTGCGCATGGCGCAAGGTGCGTACGGCTTGCTCCTTTTGATTGCTATTTACCTGCTCCCAGCCGACTCGAACCAGCACCTCGGCATAGGTGCGCTGAGCAGCCACCGAGGCGTTCGGCACGTCCGCCAGGGGCTGCATTAGTTCCGCGGCGCGGTTTCCGGCCGCCGGTCCGCCCGGATCATCCTTGTTGTCGAGTATCGCCGCCTCGGCGAGCTCGGCCTGCGCCAGCGCGATCGTGGTCGCGTCGGAGCGATCGCCGGTGGCTTGCAGCTGCTCGAGCAACTGAACGGCCTCGGTGGCAGCACCGCTCGCCGCATCCAGCTTGCCCAGTGTGCGCATCGACCTGGCGTAGTACGCCATGGCCAGCGCGCCGTTGCGCGTGGTCTCAGTGTCCTTGAGCGAAGGCGGCAAGGCATGAAAGTAGTCGATCTGCCGCTTGGCGAACTCCGCCACCAGATCGAGACGGCCAAAGGTCTCGAGTTCGCGCGTGAAGTCGTCAGTCAGGTATCCGAGCAAAGTCTCCGCCTGAGCGCGTCCCTGCTCGGCGACGGCGCGCGTCTCCTGAGCCACGCGTTCGGCGCGCCGGGCGCGCTCAGTGCTCAGATAGGCGAGTACCGCTGCAGCGATGGCGCCGATGGCCAGCACGATGCAGACGCTCGCGACCTGTCGTGCGCGTACCAGCGCGCGCCGCGCCGCGAGTTCACGCGCGCGCTGTTCGGCGAGCAATCGTTCGGTGGCCTCGCGCCCCTCACGTTCACGTCGCTGATCGCGGCTGTTCTTGACCACGCTGCACAGCACATCGTGCGTGAGTTCCACCCGGCGCACGTCGAGCCGTTCTTCGATGCGCAGCAAGCGACGGTTCACCAGCACCGCGAGAGTTTCCGGGGCGGCGCCGGCGCTGTTGAAACTGCTGAGCAGGCGCTCCTCGGCGATGTTTTCGCGAAAGCCCGAGGCGGTCAGCAGCTCGTCCTCGATGATGCGCCGCACCGCCGGCGGCTGATCGGCAAGCGAGCGCTCGTAGAAGCTGCTCAGGATACTGGCGTGGGAGCCGGCGAGCAGATCGAGCGAGATTTCGCTGCGGCCCTGGGCGATCCGGGTATCGTTCAACTCACGGCATATCAGACTCAGTAACGAGGGCTCGACCTCGGCGTTGGCGATCTCGGCGCCGCCGGCGACGAAGCGCACAATGGCCGCCGCGACATCCTCCGACACCAATCTCTTGCCGGGCCGCATGACCGCGGCCAGAGCCTGCGTGCCGGTCATCGGCGCCAGCCGCAGGCGGTTTTGCGTGATGCTCGGCATCGCGCCCTTCAGGCCTTCGAGCGGCGCGAGGTAATCCTCGCGCAGCGCAATCACCACGCGATAGTCGCTGCGCGCGAAGTCGAAGCGCTCGGCGGCCGATTCGTCCTGCTCGAGCGCGGCCTCCAATGCCTTGGGCGGCCGATTCTCCACCAGATCGGCCAGATCGGCGATAAAGCGCGCGGCGCGCGCGCGACCGAAGTCGTCGCTCTGCGCCAGCGTGAAGATCTCCTCGAATTGATCGAAGATCAGCAGCGGAATCAGCGTCGCACCGCTGTCATCGCGCAGCACGTCGCCGCGATGGTGCAGGTACTCCCACAGCGACTCGCCCTGAACCGCGACGCCCACCTGGCTCCACTGCCCCGAGGTATGCGCCGTGCGCGCGATGGCCTGCTTGATCTGTTCGGCCGGCTCAGGGGCTTCGCGCGAGTAATCGATGCGAACATAGATCGGACAATAGCCCTGGCCACGCAGCCGCGGCACCAGGCCGGCGCGCAGAATCGAGGTCTTGCCCAGGCCCGACTGGCCAAACAATACCGTCAGCAGCTTGCGCTGCACACGCCGCGCGAGTTCGGCGACCTCCTCTTCACGGCCGTAAAAGTACTGCCGCGTCTCTTCCGTGAAGGACGCCAGCCCAAGCCAGGGATTGCGCTCATCGACCGCATTCTGCGGTTGCGCGTTCATTGCCGGCGCGCCCGCATGAAGTCCGCCACGCGCTGCGCGAACTCGGCCGGCACGATGCCTCCGGGCAGCTGAGTGAAATGCAGCGCCTTGAACTTATCCGGCACCAGTGCCTCGGCCGCGCTGGTGGCATCGATGCTGACCGGCAGGATGAACAGCGCGCCGTCGGCCATGTTGCGCACGCGATCGATGGCGTAGCTCCACTCGCGACGGAAATAGCCCTCGTGCCGACGCTGCGTGGTGGCCGAGACCACCGGAATGAAATACGAGCAGCGGGCGATGTTGCGTTGAATCTTGCGATCGTAATCATCACCGACTTCCAGCCGGTCGATATCGAACCAGGTGGTGATGCCGGCGGCCTCTAACCCGGCCTTGATCTGCTGCACGGCCGGCAGGTCCTCGCGCGCGTAGCTGATGAACACGGCATTGTCCGGCATTTCGCGCGCCGGTGGCAGGAAACGCGCGGCGGCGCTGACCGGCGCCGCGGCCGAGGCGGGCTTGCGGCGCGCCTGCCAGCGCTGATGCAACTCCTCGACAAAGCGCTCGGCGCCCATGTAGATGCGCGTGCGCACGCTGACCTGCTGCAGGAAGGCCATGAGCCGCTCGTCCTGGCCGGTGTGATCATCGGCCATGACCTCACCGACGTCGCGCGGATCGGACAGGCGCTGGCGTTTCGCCATGCGCAGGAACAGCCGTGCCAGCCAGTTGGTGAAATTGCTGCCAATGAACAGCAGGTGATTGTGCTCGAGCTCGTGGAACAGCTTTTCGGGCGCCAGGTGCTCATTCTGCAGCGCGCAGATGAACTCCAGCAGATCCTCATCGGAGATCACGTAGGTTGGCGATGCCGAGAGCCGTCCGAACAGATGATAGACCAGCGGCCGCTGCAGCCGGTCGCGTTCGGAGGGCAGGTCAGCGACTCGATTGGGTGCGTACGAGAGCACATCGGTCGAGGAAGCGCCGCCGAAGCGCTCGAGGTTGATCGCGCTCTCGAGCAGCGCATCGAAGGTCGTGGAGACGAACAGGTCGAAGTCGGTGATGGCCGCCAGATGCCGCAGCGCCTGCGGGGGCTCGAACTGTGCCTCCTTGAGGATGCTGCGCACGCGCACGTAGGCCTCTTCACGCCGGCCGCGCGCGGCCAGGAACCAGCAGATCACATCGTTGAGCGTGTAGGCCGGCGGCAGCTGCGTGGTGTCGACGTTCAGCCGGGCAGCGAGTTTCTCCGCCAGCCAGTCGTAGAGCAGTCGCGGGCCACGTTCGGTGGAGACCTGCAGCAGCTCGGGTCCGACGATCGGAATGACCCGCCGCTCCTCGATGAAGCTCAGCAGATCCTCCCAGGCATCGTCATCGAGCGTGCTGACAGGCATCCGAGCCGATGAGAGGCTGTTCATGAGACGCCACGGCGCAGAGTACGCACTACTTCCATATGCTGATCATCGAATGTGTGGCGTTCCCTTAGGCTGCCGCCGAGCGCAGCACCGTCACCCGCCCCGTGATGGCCCCGGGAGCCAGGCATGAAATCTTATTGAGTGCTCTCTTGATCTGTCGCACTGCAGTATAGCCCGAGCGCCGAGGCCGGTACAGGCGAGGGCGCCCCGCCGCGGCGGCAATGTCGCTGTCCTTTTTGACGGGTTCGTCAAAGTAAATCAAGATGCGGTCGATGCAATCAGGGCTTTCGCAGACCGACAGCGGGCGTGGGCTCGTCGATGAAAATCGCCGCTTTTACGACGGACTCTGGTCCACCGCCCGCCTGGTCGAGCCCGAGCGGTTCAATACCTGGCCGCTGGTGCAATCCCTATTGCCCGAAGGCGGCCAACGCCTTGAGGTCGCGCCGGGCCTGCGACCGCGCCTGCCCATCCAGGGTACGCAGTTCCTCGACATCAGCGTGCAGGCGCTCGCCAAGCTTCAAGGTCGCGGCGCGCGGGTGGCACTCGGCCAGGTCAGCGCACTGCCGTTCGGTGCCGAGGCGTTCGATCTGGTCTGCGCGCTCGACATCATCGAACATGTCGAGGACGAGGACGGCGCGCTCTCGGAGCTGTCCCGAGTGGCGAAGTCGGGGGCAACGCTGCTGCTGTCGACACCGCTGCACCCGTCGCTGTGGAGCGCGTTCGATGACTTCGTGGGCCACAAGCGGCGCTACGAGCCGGAGCGGCTGCTCAGCAAGCTGAGCCAGCATGAGCTTGCCGTGGAACGCAGCGCCGTGTTTGGCATGGCGCCGC
>Ga0302324_100003239_pt1 | contig 36856 bp, 31 predicted proteins | sample Palsa_T0_1_FD_201949 | JGI IMG/M metagenome (GOLD analysis project Ga0302324, IMG submission 201949) | Peat permafrost microbial communities from Stordalen Mire near Abisko, Sweden - Palsa_T0_1 | ecosystem: Environmental > Terrestrial > Soil > Palsa > Peat permafrost | place: Sweden: Abisko... | reverse complement strand
TCGCTCGAAGGAAAAGTTTCGATCTATTACGCAGAGAACAAACTCCGTCTCGCCGACGGATAAATTCACTCAATGGGGTGACATTTTCATCGGGCTATTGGGGTGACATTTTCATGTTGCTACAACACCCTGCGCCGGGTTCCTTGACGGCGCTCCTCCACACCACATAATATCAACCGGCCAAGATGAACCAGGATCCCATCATCGGTCAGTCCCTCCTGCATTACACGATCCAACGAAAATTGGGCTCCGGCGGCATGGGTGTGGTATACGAAGCCCAGGATACCCAGCTCGGCCGTCGCGTGGCCTTGAAATTTCTTCCCCCGGAAATGGCCCAGGATAGCCAGTTGCTGGACCGCTTCCAGCGAGAAGCGCGCGCCGCCTCCTCCCTCAACCATCCCAACATCTGCACCATCCACGCGATTGAGCAGTACGAGCGCCGCCACTTCATCGTCATGGAGCTGCTCGAGGGCGAGACCCTGGCACAGAAGATGACTCGCCGGCCCATGGAAATGGAAAAAATATTGCCGCTGGCCATTCAGATCGCCGACGCCCTGGAATCGGCCCACGCCAAGGGGATCGTGCACCGGGACATCAAGCCCGCGAATCTCTTCCTCACCGAGCGCGGACAGCTGAAGATTCTGGATTTCGGCCTGGCCAAAATGGGCCTGGGCGGGGAAGTTGCGCAGGCGGCTTCCATTGCACAGGGAGAGACTCTGGTATCCGGAAACGAGCTTACATCGCCGGGCGCGGCCATCGGCACAGTGTCCTACATGTCTCCGGAACAGGCCCGGGGGCAGCTCGTGGATGCTCGCACGGACCTGTTTTCCGCCGGAACCGTGCTCTACGAGATGTCCACGGGAACGCTGCCCTTTCCGGGGGACACCTCAGCGGTCATCTTTGACGCCATCTTTAACCGCGACCCCAAGCCGCCCGCGGAGCTGAATCCCTCTCTGCCAGCAGATTTTGTGCGCATCCTCGAGAAGGCCCTGGAAAAAGACCGCAATCTGCGCTGCCAGACGGCGACCGAACTGAAAACGGATCTGAGCCGGCTGAAGCGCGATCTGGAATCGGGAAAGCGGCGCGCGAAGGAAAAATCCGACTCGGATCATGGCCTCCAGAAGCACACGGCGAAATCCGTTGCCGTCCTCTATTTCGAAAATTTGAGCGGCGCAAAGGAAGACGAATACCTGCGCGACGGTATAACCGAAGATGTGATCACCGAACTCTGCAAGATTCGGGGACTGAACACTTTTTCGCGGCCCACAGTTCTGGCCTTCCGGGATCGGCCGGTCACCCCGGCGCAGGTCGGCCAGCAGCTGGGAGCGGCCTATGTTCTCACCGGGACCTTGCGCCGAGCCGGCGCCCGGCTGCGCATCAACGCCCAGCTCGTGGATACGCGCACCGATTTCCCGCTCTGGTCGGAGCGCTTCGACCGCGAGATGAAGGACGTTTTCGAAGTGCAAGACGAAATGGCCCGCAAGATCGCCGAGGCCCTGCGCGTGACGCTCTCCCCGGAAGAACTGGAGGCGTTGGCCGTAAAGCCCACGGAAAATCTTCAGGCCTACGACCTCTATCTGCGCGGCAAGCGCTACGCGCGGCGCCAGACCCGCCAGGATCTCGAGTTCGCACTGCAGATGTTCGAAAACGCGGTGGCCATGGACGCGAGCTTCGCCCTGGCGCATGCGGCTTGCGCCAACGCCTGCGCGATGTTCTTCTGTAACTACAGCCGCGATCCTGTGTGGGTGGAACGAGCGCGGGAGTCTTCCGGCAAGGCCGTGGCACTGCGCTGGGACCTGCCCGAGGTGCTGGTCAGCCAGGCCTGGGTGCTGTACGCGGCCGAGCTGCATGATGAAGCGGTTCGAATGGTCAGAAAGGCCATCGAACGCAAGCGCGATTGCGAGGGCGCGTATTACATGCTCTGCCGCGCCCTGTTTGCCGCGGGACGCTACCAGGAAGTTCTGGATGTGGCCGAAGCGGCCATCGAAGCCAGCGGCGAAGACTACAACGTGTATATACCTATCAGTAATTCTCTCGGCGCCATGGGCAAGGAAGAAGCCATGCGCAACATGACCCAGAGAAGGATGGCGGCGCTCGAAAACCACCTGAAACAAGTGCCCGAAGACGCCCGGGCCCGCATCCTGCTGGGCGGCGACTACGCCGAGTTGGGACGGCCGGAGGACGCCATGCGCGAACTGAACATGGCCGTTACCCTGCGCGCTAACGAGGCCTCGATTCTTTACAATGCCGCTTGTTTGTACTGCAACCTGAAGAAAAAAGCCGAAGCCCTGGATACGCTGCGCAAAGCCTGGGAAGCGGGCTTCAAGGACTCCTCGTGGGCGCGCCGCGACCCGGACCTGATCCTTCTTCATGACGAACCGGAGTTTCACCGCATGTATCCGCAAAAGCCGGGGTCATTTCCCGCCGCCGGTTCCCGCTAATTCGATGAGGAACTGGCTAATCGGCAGGAGGCCGGTCTCGAATTGGGGAGGCTCCTGTGAGATTGCCTGGCGATCCCCCGATTCCTCACCCTCACTCGGCGCTGAACGCCAGCAGCACGTTTCCGGGAACGCCGCCGTTGCGCGGGTAACCGGAAGTGATGAACACCATGCCGTTGACGACTACGGGGCCTGGACCGTCGATCGAGCCTCCGTGGCTTTTCGCGCCGTTCACACTATTGAACTCGCGCATGGTGTCGAAATCCCACAACAACTGGCCATCTTCCACGGAGTGCGCCCGAATATGCCCGTCGGTCGAGGTCGCAAATACCACACCCGGAATTTCCGTCACCGCGCCCGGTTGGGACGGACTGCAGCCCGAAGGCGCGCCCTCAGGGCAGGGCGCTGGCGCAACATGCCACTCCTGGCTGCCGTCAGCGACGCGTAGGGCTGTGAGGCCGCCGCCAATACTTGGATCCACGATGTTCCGGCGCGGGTCGGTCAGGCTGGTCTGCGGCATCCGCTTGACGTCCGATACCGTCGCGAAGACATTCACCCCATCCGTGGCCATGCCCCATTGCACGCCGCCGTTGGTGCCGCCCTTGCCCACGCGCGTCTGCCACACGACCTCGCCCTTCTTCGCGGGATCGAGCGCCCAGACAATTCCCGATTTCTGTCCAGCCAGCAGCAGTTCACGGCCATCGGGAGTGTGCGTCAGAATCGGCGAAGAGCCGAAATCGAAGTCCGGGCCGCAGCCTTCGGGGTGGGCGACGCACGCCCCGTTAAAGACATCCCGCGCGGTCAACTGGTGCGACCAGACAATGTGTCCGGTCGCCATATCGAGCGCGAGGACCGCGTCGCTCGTATGCGTGGCGGGCTCCGAATAATTGTCTCCGGTGCCAATGTAGAGAAGCTTGCGCTTTTCGTCCACAGTAGGCCTGGACCAGACGCCAACTCCCGAAGGCCCAAAAATCTTGGCCCCGCGTGGAGTCACGCCCCTCTCGGTCGGAACGTCGGTCATCCAAGTTTTCCAAAGCTGCTTGCCGTCGCGGATGCGCAGTGCTACAACGCTGCCGCGGAAGGTGCAGCAGGGATACAGCGCATCGGCGGAGCGGGTTTCTTCCCACGATGAGACCGGCACGTACACTGTTCCATGGTAGGCCACAGCTCCGCCCGTGAGCCGCGTGGAATCGTGCGTTTCCACGTGGACCTTCCAAAGTAATTTGCCCGTTTCGGCCTTTACCGCATAAAACCAGCCCGTCATATCCCCGAAAAGAAGCGCGTGCTGGCCGCCGAGCGGCACTTCCAGGATCGAGGACCGCACCGGCCCATTCGCCTGAAACACCCATTGCAGGCAGCCCGTCTCGGCGCGCATGGCGTGGACCATTCCGCCGGCGCTTCCGACGAACACCTGGCCATCGATTACCGTGGGCGGCGCGAACGCCGTGTAGTCTCCATCGAAACCAAACGCCCATTTCAGCTTGAGGCCGCGCACCTGATCCGTGCTCAATCGTGCCGAGTCGACCGGCTGGAATCGCGCATTGTCCGACCCGGGGCTCCATCCGTTCCATGAAGCCTTTGGAGTAGCGGCTAGCATGACCTTGCGGTCGGCGCAGAACGCAGCAGCAGGCGGCCCTTCCACGGCCACGTTTGTCCCCAGATAGGAAGCCACGGCGATTCGGTCTTCCCTGCTGATGGTGAATGCGACGGCCATCATCGGGCCCGCATTGAGCGCGCGGAGGATGCGCGCCGCGGGCATTTTCTGGAGCGTTTCGCGAGGAGGAATGCGCTCGTTGACCTGCTCGTGACACACCGCGCAATGGCTCTGATAGACCGCCTCACCTGAGGAAGCAGCTGACAAAACACTGGGGCACACGGACACGAATAGCAGGAGGGCAATATGTTTCATGGACGGAAAATATCATAGCGGCAGAATCCGTGTCCAGAAAAGGGCACAGGACGTATGGTCCAAATTTTGAGAGTATCCGTTTTGAAGAGAGCGAGCTTCCTTATCTTGGCACTTAACACGGAAGTCCGGCCCACCAAGGGAATCTAAAATTTTGTCGCGCCACAGAGAGAATTTACTGACCAGAAGTACGGGCAAACAGCCAAAGCGTATTGCGTTCCATGGGCCGTCCGCTGGCTGTGCTAAAATGATGTCCGGATGCACCCACACCTCAAATCACTTATTGAATTGCAGGCAGTTGATTTTCGCCTGATCGGAATTCGCGAACGCCTGAGCCGGTTTCCAAAGCGCTTGGCCGAGGTGGAAGGGCGCGTGACCGCGGCGCGGCAGCAAGTCGCCGCGGCCAAGGAATCGCTCCTTACCGGCCAGAAAGAGCGCAAGACGTACGAAATGGACGTCGAGCAGTGGAAAGAGCGGGCTAAGAAATACCGGAATCAGAGCGGCGAAGTAAAAACAAACGAAGCCTATAAAGCCCTGCTGCACGAAATCCAGAACGCCGAGGACGAAGTGGCCAAGGCCGAAGACCGCCTGCTCGAGCGCATGGTCTCCGGTGAGGAGTACGACCGGCAAGTGAAGGCCGCCGAGGCGTCGGTGAAGGAGATCGAAGCGGCCGCCGGGAAAGAGCGCCAGGCGATCCAAGCCGAATACAACGCCGCGCAAAAGGAATTGACCGCCGCCGAGGCGGTGCGAGCCGCCGCGATCGCCACTGTTCCGGAAGATTTGGTGGACCACTACGAGCGCATCGCCAAGCGCCACGGGGGCATTGCCCTTGCGGAAATTCGCGGCGAGGGCTGCGGCCAGTGCGGCGTCCACATCCGCCCGCACGTGATCCAGCAATTGCAGCGCGATAGCAATGAGGGATTTTTCCATTGCGAGACATGCACCCGGATCCTGTACTACGCGCATCACGGCGCGGGGCCAGAACCCTCCGCCGCGTCCGCCGCAGCCTCCGCTGGGGATCCGCCAATCACGCCCGCCCGTGAAAATTAAACGCACCGCATCGTTTCGATGATTAAACCCACGCACAAAGCGTCCGGGAAATTGTTCGAGGAACCGGAAACTCCCTCGGCGCGGCTCGAAGGATCGTACACAGCGAACATCGACGGCGCGGCGCGCGGCAATCCCGGCCCCGCTTCCTACGGCGTGGTGATTCGCCGCCCCGACGGCGCGACGCATGATTCCCTCGGAAAATATATCGGCCGCCACACCAACAACGTCGCTGAATACTACGCGCTGATCGCGGCCCTCGATTACGCGGCGGCGAACGGGATCAAGCGGCTGCGCGTGTACAGCGATTCGCAATTGATCGTGAATCAGATCAAGGGCCTGTACAAAGTGAAGCATCCGGATTTGCGCCCGCTGCACGAGCGCGCGAAGAAACAGGCTTCCTCCCTGGAAGCCTTCACGATTCAATACGTGCCGCGCGAACAAAACCGCGACGCCGACGACCTGGCCAACGCCGCGCTCGACAACACCAGCGGCGTCAAGCCGGCGTACGGCTCAACTCCTGCTCTTGCCCCTGCACCGCCGCCGGCAAAAGCCCCGAGTCCAGTCAACGGGGTCTATCTGGATGATTTGCACGTCGGCCAGAAATTTTCCTCCGGCACCTACCGCATGGATGCTGCCAGGATGAAATCGTTCGCCGCCGAGTTTGACCCGCAGCCCTTTCACCTGGACGATGCGGCGGCCCGGGAAAGCCGCTTTCTCGGGCTTGCCGCGAGCGGCTGGCATACTGCGGCGGCCACGATGCGTCTTCTGGTTACCGGTGGCTTGCCGTTTGCCGGAGGGATGGTCGGCTTGGGTGGCGAAATCACGTGGCCGAACCCGACGCGTCCCGGCGATACACTGCGGGTGGAAAGCGAAATTCTCGAAATACGGCCCTCGCGGTCCAAGCCGAATCAAGGCATTGTGACGGTGCGCAGCACGACCTTCAATCAGAACGGCGAGCAAGTGCAGGTCCTGATTTCAAAAATTCTTATTTTCAAGCGCAAAGAGAATCCGCCGACGGCGGATTGAGTTTTAGTAGGACGGGCTTCAGCCTGTCGGTTTTTGTTTGGCGAGCGCACAAAAAACCGACAGGCTGAAGCCCGTCCTACTAAGAGGCCTTTTTGAGCACGTAGGAACGATACAGCGTATCGCGCTGCTCGGGGCGGTAGCCGGCGTCTTGAATGATGCGGCGCAGCTCGCCTTCCTTCGTGCGGTTGCGCACACCGGCGGCGAAGACCACGTTTTCCTCGATCAGGATGCTGCCCACATCGTCGGCGCCGAATTGCAGGCCCACTTGGCAGACCTTGATTCCCGGCGTGAGCCAGCTCGATTGGATGTGATCGATGTTGTCCAGATACAAGCGGCTGATGGCCAGCGTCTTTAGGTAATCGACGGCGGTGGCTTGCGGGATTTTCTTTCCTAGCGGCGTGTTGTCCGGCGCGAACATCCAGGGGATAAACGCGGTGAACCCGCCGGTATCTTCCTGAATGCGGCGCAGACGCTCGAAGTGGTTGACGCGGTGGCGGTACTCCTCGCCGCAGCCGAACATCATGGTGGCGGTGGTGCGCATGCCGAGCGAGTGCGCCACGCGGTGCATGTCTTCCCATTCGTCGGAGGTGCACTTGAGGCGCGAGATGCGCGCGCGAATTTCGTCGTCTAGAATTTCCGCGCCGCCGCCTGGGATCGAATCGAGGCCCGCGTCCATCAGGCGCGCGATCGTGTCGTGCACGCTCAGCCCGGAAACTTCCGCGATGCAGCCGATTTCCGGCGCGGAGAAACAGTGCAGATGGACCCGCGGAAAACGCTGCTTGAGCGAACGCAGCAGATTTTCGTAATACTCGACGCGCAAGTCCGGGTGCAGTCCGCCTTGCAGCAGGATGCCGGTGCCGCCCAGCTCGATCATCTCTTCGATCTTTTCGTAGATGGACTCGAACGAGAGCAGGTAGCCTTCCTTCGAGCCGAGCGGGCGGTAGAACGCGCAGAACGAGCAATATTCCGTGCAGAAATTCGTGTAGTTGATGTTGCGGTCGATTTGGTAGGTGACCACCCGCGGGTCGGTTTTCTTGCGGCGCACTTCCATCGCCGCCATGCCGATGCCCACCAAGTCATCGGAGCGAAACAGGTCCAGCGCTTCTTGTTGTGTCAGTCCCATCGCGATCCCATCCTTTACGAATGACGCGCCTGCTCCATTTTCGATCTTCGTCCGGAGCGCGGGATTTGCTGTAGCCCGCCTCTTCAGAGGCGGGGGTTTTCGTCGCCGCCCGCGGGATACGTTGCGGCGGGCGGCAAAACCTCGCCTCTGAAGAGGCGAGCTACAAAAGGCCTCGGAAAAACCTAACGCGCCACGCTTGCGCTATTTACAAACTCCAATTCGCGCACACGCGGGATAAGTCCAGCCAGCGCGCACTCCTCATAATACCGCCGCAGACCCGCCAGATTCTCCTCGTCGAGCGAAAAATTAATGTTCTCGGTCAGGTAGCGCTCCAGTTCCCGCGGCGGAAGATCGAGCTTCAACGCGGCGCCCTCGGCGATTTCGCCGATGCGCGCCAAGCCATATTCGCGCGAGGCCTGAAAATCCGAGGCGATTTCCGGAGTGAGCACGCCGCGCCGCGCCACCCAAATCGCCAGCACGGAGGGAAGCCCGGTCATCTCGCGCCACTGCTGCGCGATGTCGTACACAAACAACGTTTCGACGCCCTGGATGGGCTGCTCGTCCTCGCCGCCGCAGCAACCGCATTCCTGCGCTTGCGGCACTTTCGCTTGTAGGGCATCCACCTTGAGCCGCAAGCGCAGCGCGGGGTCGCCGATCACGAGCGCGGCATCGGCGCGGGCCAGCATCTTGTCCGGGTCGGGCGGCATGTCGATGAATTCGGGATCGATATTCCAGTGGCGCCGGCTGAGAATTCGCGCGAGACCCACGGAGCTGCGCGAATTCGTGTCCAGCGCAAAGCTTTCCGCCATTTCGATCGGCACTTTCGACACAACCAAAAGGCTACGGACTTCCTGTTTGGATGCGATTGCCATACCCGGCAACGCGACGACATCGTCCATGCGCTGGTATTCGATGGACGGGATGATGCCCACATCGGCGCGCCCGGCGCGCAAGTCTTCCGCGCACTGCGAAGGCACGGCAAACGACAGATCGTACTTGCCCGCTAGCGGCCCGTCCGTAAAACCCCAGACCAGCGGCGCGGTATTCAGGAATTCCACGATGGAGATGCGCAGTTTGCCCATAATCGTCGAAGCCAGGGGACGATTCAATATAGCACAGCCCGGGTGGCGCCCAGGCACGTTCGAACACGCCAAAATGATCGGCTTGGATCGGCCGGGTAGCGAGTCATTTCCTGATGAAACAAGCCACCCAGCGCCTTTGGATGAATCGCTCCAGCGATCTCTAACGGGCGGGCGAATAAGTAATCGCCTGTGACATTCCTTTGGTTCATCGTTAAGCCAACTGAGTTTCGGCGGAAGGCCTGCGATAGTGCAGCAGCACGCTTCCCTGTCGGTTCAACTCGCGGACGGCAACGAGGCGGAACTTTCTGGTCGCCTGGTCTTTGCAGTGGAAGAGGTCTAATCCTTGGCCAAAGACGATCGGTTCGATCGTGAGATAAACCTCATCGATCAGATCGCGTTCGAGGAAATAACTGTAGATTTGCATTCCTCCTAGCACGGAGACGAGCCGGTGAGGTTCAAGAATCGCTTCGATGGACGATTTTCCATCGCCGTTGTAATAGAGCAGGTTGCTGCCGCGCCGCTCCGTGTCCTGCACACTGCGAGTGAAGACGATGCAATTCCGCTTCGATAGCGGGCCCTCCGCCGTTTTGTATGTGTTATTTCCGACCACGACGGCATCGCTTTGATCCAACATCGAGCGCAGGAAAGTCTTGTCCTCCGGACTCGTCCAATCGGTGAATTGCCCGGGGTGCCGGGCGATTTTGCCGTCAATGGTGACCGCGGCAATGGCAATGATGTTCGGTTTTATTGGAACGCCCTCCCCGGCGGCGCGCGACGGCACGCGATTCTAGCGCACACTGCGAAGGCGCGGCAAACGATACGCCCTGTTTTCCTGGCAGTGCCGCGGCATTCGGACGCCAGTGTAACGGTCAGCTGCCTGTGGGTATGATCCCGGCGTTTTCGACCATCAGAATCACGGTTCGTTGCTGAGCGCGCGTACGATGTTTCACTCCCTTGGGCACCACAAATCCTTGCCGCGGCGAAAGTTCCACCGTCCGATCTTCTAGGTCGATCAACAGCTGGCCCTCGACCACATAGAAAAATTCGTCGTCTTCGTCGTGCTTGTGCCAGTGATACTCTCCTTGAATGACACCGAGGCGGACCACGGAATCGTTTACCTTGCACAAAGTCTGGTTGTACCAGGTAAATTCGCATCCGTTGGCAAGAGCCTTTTCGTCGATGACTTCCAAGGGCTGGTGCAAAATATTGAGGCGTGTCTCGTAAGGATAGCTAGGAGTTGCTGCCATGGGGATCGGTTCTCCTTTCCTGTAGAACAGCGCGCGCTCTGACGCTGCGTAAGATGCCAGTATAGAACATCGCCACGCCGGGCGAAGACATCCAAGAGCGGCTGGCTTAGTGACAAATTGGCCCACCCCGTTCCTCGTTGCGTCTCCTTGACTTCCATCGCGCCAAGGGGTTTACTTACGGCAATTCAATCAACTAGTGACGTAGGTTGAACAATTCATCTCAACCACTCCCCTATCGTGGATGGACCAAGCGTCGCCCACCTTGCGGGGAAGGCGGAATGGAGCGAACCATGCGAAATCGCCGGGATTTTTTGAAGACCGTCGCGGGCGCAACGGCCGGAACACTTTTGACGGGGCGCGCGTTCGCCGGATCCGCGCTGCAGGGCGGCGGGGCCGCGCCGGCTGGTCCGGGGAAGCGGCGGGAAGTTTTTGTGGGTGGCAAGCGTATAAAAGTCGTCGACGTGCACGCCCACTGCGTGATTCCGGAAGTGGCGGACCTCGCTAAGGATTCGCACCTCACCGCGAATCCCGGCCTGAGAGCCGCCGGTCCGAACGTTATGGGGCCGGACCGCGTGCACGCGATCGATCAGCTGGGGATTGATGTTCAAGTGCTGAGCATCAACGGCTACTGGTTCTACGCTGCGGACCGAGATCTCGCCGCCAAGATCGTCAGGCTGCAGGATGAAAAACTCGCGGAATGGTGTGCCGCGCACCCGGACCGCTACGTGGCGCTCTGCTCCGTAGCTCTGCAATATCCAGACCTGGCGGCCGAACAGCTCGAGTACGCCGTCAAGAAGCTCGGCGCGCGCGGCGCCGCCATCGGCGGCCACGTCGAGGGAGAAGACATCTCCTTGCCCAAATACGATCCCTTCTGGGCCAAAGCGCAGGAACTTGGCGTCGTGGTTTTCATGCATCCTCAAGGCGCGGAGAATGTTCTCCAAAAAGATGCGCTCAAGGGACGGGGCGATCTGGGCAACATCATCGGCAATCCCCTCGAGACCACGATTTTCCTCACGCGCATGATGTTCAACGGAACGTTCGACCGTTTTCCCGGCTTGAAAATCTGCGCGGCGCACGGCGGCGGCTACCTGCCGTCCTATCTCGGCCGCACCGAAGTCGCGTGCGATGTGCGACCCGATGCCAACTGCGCGAACAAGAAGCAGCCGAGCGATTACCTGAAGAACCAAATTCTGGTCGACACGATCATCCTTTCCGAAGAAGGCTTGCGCCACCTCACCGCGGAAGCCGGGGTCGGCCAAGTCGTCTTTGGAACCGATATGCCCTTCAATTGGCATTCCAATGTGGATCTGGTTCTGAACGCGCCGTTCCTCAGCGACGCCGAAAAGGAAGCCATCCTCGGCGGCACGCTGGTCAAATTGCTTCGGATCTGATCGAACCAGCCTTTATGGCTGCCTTTCCCACGAGCGATGAACACCCACTCGAGAGTGAAAGCGTGGCCGCTCGCGAAGCCTCTGCGCCGCGCCGCGACCGTGGGTGGACCACATGTCGCGTCCCTACGGCTGCGGTTGCGGAAGAGGCCATGCTAAACTAAAAAATCCAACCAATGGACACGCCAAAGAAAATAGGACGCTACGAAATCCTGGAAGAGTTGGGCCACGGCGCGATGGGGACCGTGTATCGCGCGAAGGACCCGGCCATGGACCGCGTCGTCGCGCTAAAGACGATCATTTCCCTCGTTCTAGCCGGAGACCAAGGGAATGAATTTCGCGAGCGCTTCCTCCGCGAGGCGCGCGCCGCGGGAGCCTTGACGCATCCGGGGATCGTTCCCGTGTTCGATGTGGGCGAACACGAAGGCTTGCCCTTTCTGGTGATGGAGTTCATCAGCGGAAAGACGCTGGCCGACACGGTAAAAAAAGGCGAGCGGCTGACGATCGACCGCGTCTGCGAGATTGGCCAGAAAATCGCCGACGCGCTGGGCTACGCGCACCAGCACGGAGTCGTCCACCGCGACATCAAGCCCGCCAATATCCTACTCACTTCCAAGGAAACGCACGGCATCGAACGGCCAAAGATCACCGATTTCGGCGTGGCCAAGCTGGCGGCGGGACACACGACGCTTACCGGGCAGATTCTCGGGACGCCCGCGTTCATGCCCCCAGAGCAATTCACCGGGGCGCCGATCGACGGGCGCGCGGATATTTTTTCCCTGGGCGTGGTGCTGTATTGGTTGGCCACGGGCGAGCAGGCGTTCCCCGGCGAAAGCGTCACCGCGGTTTCCTATAAAGTGGTGCACACCGACCCCGTGCCGCCGCGCAAGCTGAATCCATCCGTCCCCGCGAATCTCGAAAGCATCATTCTCAAATGCCTAGCGAAGAGTCCGGACGAGCGATATCAGACCGGCGAAGACCTGGCGCGCGATCTCGGCGAGCTGCGGACGTCAAGCACAGCGGCGGCTGCCGCGAGCGCCGCTACGTATGCGGCAGCCGCTGGGAGCGACCCGAATGCCACGTTGGTTGAAACTCCTCCCGCACTGCAAACCGGGAGGACAGCGGCAGCGCAGCCTCCCGAGCGGGCTGCTGCCCCTAATAGCAAATCTAGCACCCTACTTGTCTTGACAGCGGTAGTGATCGCGGCGATCGCAGGCGGAAGCTGGTACATCTTGCGTCACAAGGAAACACCAGTGGCCAACGCGCCGCCGCCCGCCGCAGCCGCAAGCGAAACACAGTCGGCGCGACTAGCGCCGCCGGAAAGCGCAACGACAGCCCCCGTAGCGCCGCCCGCAGCCGTTCCCAACAAAAGAGAAACAAAGCCTGCCGCGGCGGAAAATGCCCCGCCCACGAAGGTGGAGGCCGCTGCACCGGCACCACCTGCGCTGGACTTCAATCCCAAATCGCTCGATCCCAAGGCCAATGCGAGGTTGAAGATCGAGGCCGGTCAGATGCCCGCAAACCTTGATTTTTCCGTGGAAATGAATGGAAAACTTTATTTGCGGAGAAGCGACGAGGGCGATAAAAAGGATTTTGACGACCTATACGTCCCGCCCGGTGTGCAGGAGTTTCGCGTCATCGCGGAGAGCGGCTCGGTGCGCAAAAGTTCGAATACGGTGAGCGCTGAATTCAAGGCCAAAAAGCGCCATACGCTGAAGGTCGAGCTGCGAACGCAAGGCGCCTCCCAGGGGGCGGGGACGCCGCAAGGGCTTTATGCGGACACGCAGATCGTTCTAACGCTAAAATGACGGAAATGAACGCTGTAACAATCCTGTAATATCTGGTGGAGTATGATCGCCCTTACCCTGAGATATCGTTGCGCGGATCGGTAGGGAATTCCCATGGTGTATTTCGCTCTTCGAATGAATCGAATAGGGTAGGGGGCTGACAAAATGCCGATTTCGACGGAAGAGATCGAAGGAGGAATCACGCGGGTAATTCTGGATGGACGCCTGGACATTGAGGGCGCCACCGCCGTGGATACGCGCATGAACGTGCTCGCGGGCACCGAGAAGACCCTGCTTATCGACCTGCAAAAAGTATCGTTCCTCGGATCGATGGGACTTCGGGCCCTAGTCGCCCCGGCGCGCATCATCAAGGGCCGCGGGGGCAAAGTCGTGATTTTTGGCCCAAACGACTTAATCGAAAAAGTCTTGAAGGCAAGTGGAGTGGACAACATGATTCCCATCCATCACGACCTCCAAAATGCTATCGCGGCGCTGCGGTAAGCCTCGCGCCACATGATTTGCGAGAGCTCGCAATTCGCCATTAAACTTTGCCTCTGATCGAGTGACCGCCGAAATTTATGCCTCCCTACAATGTAGCCGGCAAGTGCGGGAAAGAAATCACACATGACAGGCTGCGGAAAAAGCCCCCGCACCATTTTGTGATTCCGAGCGAAGCGAGGAATCTGTCCTTTTTTTGATGGCACAAATCCACGAGAAATTCCTCGCTTCGCTCGGAATGACAAAATTTTCTCCTTTTTCCGCAATTTGATGAATGTGAGGCATCCTAGACGATGGATAACGATGGCGTCAGAAGCGTGGTGGTTCGCGGCAGCGCCGCCGGCTTCGTGCAGGAAATTCACGCCGGTCCGCATCGATTTCATGCGGACGAACCCGTATCCGCCGGCGGCACGGATTCCGGCCCGTCGCCCTACGATCTTCTGCTCGCCGCTCTGGGAGCCTGTACTTCGATGACCGTGGGCATGTATGCTCGCCGCAAAGCTTGGCCGCTCGAGGAGGTCACGGTCCATCTGCGCCACTCGAGGATTCACGCCGACGATTGCGCCGATTGCGAAACCAAGGAAGGAATGCTCGATCGAATCGAGCGCGACATTCATTTTACCGGCCCGCTGACGGAAGAACAGCGGTCCAAGCTCCTGGAAATCGCGAACAAATGCCCGGTCCATCGCACACTCAAGTCGGAAATTGATATAGTGACGCGTCCGGTTTGAGCCGGTTCGTAGCTGCCATTTCACGGCCGAAGGAGACATACATGGCTCCCGCATTGGTGCTGCTTCTGGCATTTTTGATTGGCTTTGTCAGCGGGCTGCGTTCTTTCACTGCCCCTGCCGGCGTGGCTTGGGCCGCTCACCGAAACTGGATGAATCTCGCTTTCACGCCACTCCGTTTCCTCGGTTCGACCGCCGCTGTCGTGATCTTCACGCTGCTGGCGGCCGTCGAGCTCGTGGCCGATCAGCTTCCTTCCACGCCCAGCCGGACGCAACCTGTGGGCCTGATTGCGCGCATCGTCCTCGGCGCACTGTCCGGAGGAGCCGTCGCGTTGTCGGGCGCGCAATCCATCGCCGCGGGAGCTGTCTTGGGCGCAGTGGGCGGCGTTGCCGGAGCGTTTGGCGGCTACCAGGTTCGCGCCCGTCTGGTAAAAGCGCTGAAGGTGCCGGATTTCGTGATTGCTACTTTGGAAGACGCGGTGGCGATCGGCGCGGCATTTTTCCTCGTCTCGCGATTCTAGAGGCGCGTTTGTTTTGCCACGGTCAGGGATGCTGTGTTACGGTCTGTGTGTGACTCAGGAGAAATTTTCGGGTGTGCGGCGCTTTTTCCGGCTTGTGTCTCCTTGGAACCATACCACTAGGGATAGACAGTTAGAACACGCGCCAACAAGATTTTGTGCTTTGGGACGCATTTCCCCCTTGACATAATTTTCGCTCTTGATTACATTGCGCCCTCAGATTCGCGGACCGTGATTCGACGAGCGGGCGGAACTACTACCCCAGGGAACACCGCAAAGTCGATTGACGCATCCTGTCGGGTTTCAAAGAGACATCGAGGAGGCTCTCTTTTACTCCCCGTGGCCGGCGCTCCCAGCGCTGCCGGCGAGGATTCGCATAATGCCAGAGGCCGCCAGCGGCCGGGGCAATGTGCAGGGGAGGTTTTTTTCTTTTTCGGGTGCGGACTTTGTTTTTCTCGCGGAACGCGTCACCCCCTCGGGGATCGACGCGAAGGGGATCGACGCGAAATAGATAGCCTGCAGCCGCAACAAGAAGACTCGTGAATTCCCGGCTCTAAAAATTCGAATCGAGCAGTGGCCTGCTGAGAATCAGGCCGTTGCGTGCTCCCAGCCACGCATTTTTGGGAGTAAAATATAAGGGTTCCCTCTGCGCGGGGGAGCCTACCTGCGCGGAGGCGAGAATGGCATTTACGAAAATGGCTTTGAACGAAAAGACGGCGCTCCAAACCAGCACGGCTACACCCGCGGACGTCGAGGTCCGTACCGGCCTCGAATTCGAGCGGTATTTCACCGACGGACGCACGGCCCCGTTTGACGCGGTCGAGTGGGAACGCCGCGTGGCGCTCATCGGCAACGAAAAGGGCAAGACGATTTTCCGCCAGGAAAATGTGGAAGTGCCGAAGGGCTGGTCGCAGACCGCGACCAACATCGTCGCGTCGAAATATTTTCACGGCAAGATGAATACGCCCGAGCGCGAAAATTCGGTTCGCCAGCTCATTGGCCGCGTGGTGAACACGATTGTCGGCTGGGGCGAAAAGGGCGGTTACTTCGCCAGCGCTCCCTCGCGAGACGCCTTCCGCGACGAACTGACCCACTTGCTCGTCGAGCAAAAGATGGCCTTCAATTCGCCGGTTTGGTTCAACGTCGGCGTGCAGCCCAAGCCGCAATGCTCGGCCTGCTTCATCAATTCGGTGCAGGACAGCATGGAATCGATCATGAACCTGGCCAAGATCGAAGGCATGCTCTTCAAGTGGGGCTCGGGCACGGGCACGAATTTTTCCTCGCTGCGCGGCAGCCGCGAAACGCTTTCCGGCGGCGGCATCGCCTCCGGCCCCGTGAGTTTCATGAAGGGCTTTGACGCGTTTGCCGGCGTGATCAAGTCCGGCGGCAAGACGCGCCGCGCCGCCAAGATGGTGATCCTGAACGCGGATCATCCGGACATCGTCGACTTCATCGACTCGAAGATGAAGGAAGAGCGCAAAGCGCGCGTCCTCATCGAGCAGGGCTATGACCCTTCGATCGACGGCGAAGCCTACTCGTCGATCTTTTTCCAGAACGCCAATCACTCCGTCCGCGTCACCGACGAGTTCATGCGGGCAGTGGAGGAAGATCGCGACTGGTGGACCCGCAACGTCAACGACGGAAATCCCGTCGAGAAATTCAGCGCGCGCGAGCTGCTGCATCGCATGGCTGAATCCGCCTGGCAGTGCGGCGATCCCGGCATGCAGTATGACACTACGGTAAACCGCTGGCACACGTGCAAAAGCACGGCGCGCATCAACGCCTCGAACCCTTGCTCGGAATACATGTTCCTGGACGACACGGCCTGCAACCTCGCGTCGCTCAATCTGATGAAGTACCTCAACTCCAACGGCTCCTTTGACGTCGAAGCGTTCCGCCGCGCCGTGGACATCACCATCACGGCTCAGGAAATCCTGGTGGACAACGCCAGCTACCCGACGCCGCGCATCGCCGAAAATTCGCACAAGTTCCGCCCGCTGGGCCTCGGCTACGCCAATCTGGGCGCGCTCTTGATGTCCATGGCGCTCCCGTACGACTCTGACGGAGGCCGCGACATGGCCGGCGCGGTCACCGCGCTGATGTGCGGCGAAGCCTACGCCCAGTCCGCCCGCATTGCCGAACGCCTCGGGCCTTTCGCCGGCTACGCCGCCAATCGCGAGCCGATGCTCGAGGTGGTTCGCATGCACCGCGATTCGCTGCGCCCCATCAAGGCCGAAAACGTGCAGCCTTCGCTGCTCGGCGCCGCGCAAACTTCCTGGGATCAGGCGCTGGCCCTCGGCGAAAAATCCGGCTACAAGAATTCGCAGGTCACCGTGCTCGCGCCCACCGGCACCATCGGCTTCATGATGGATTGCGACACCACCGGCATCGAGCCCGACCTTGCGCTCGTGAAGTACAAAAAGCTGGTCGGCGGCGGGGTTATTAAAATAGTAAATAACACCGTTCCCGCCGCGCTCATGAAACTCGGCTACTCGCCCGAGGAAACCTCGCAAATCGTTTCCTATGTGGACCGCAACGGTAAGGTCGAGGGCGCCCCCGGCTTCAAGCCCGAGCACCTCCCGATCTTCGATTGTTCCCTGGCCGCCGCGGGCGGGCGCTCCATCGCCTGGCGCGGCCACTTGAATATGATGGCGGCGGCGCAGCCCTTTCTCTCCGGCGCCATTAGCAAGACCATTAACATGCCCGAGGATTCCACCGTCGAGGACATCATGCAGGCGTATATTGAGTCCTGGAAACTCGGCGTGAAGGCCGTGGCCATCTATCGCGACAACTCGAAAGGTTCGCAGCCGCTTTCCGCCGCCGGCGATAAGAAAGACACCGCGCAGCAGACGCAGCCCGCGGCGGCGCCCGCCAAGCAAGCCGAGCCCGCATCCGGCCTGGCGGAACAGCGCGAACTTTTCGTGCGCTCCATCCGCAGGAAAATGCCCAGCGAGCGCCAGTCCATCACCCACAAGTTTTCCATTGGCGGCCACGAAGGCTACATCACCGTCGGTATGTACGAGACGGGCGAGCCCGGCGAAATCTTCATCAAGATGGCCAAGGAAGGCTCGACGCTTTCCGGCTTCATGGACGGTTTCGCGCTTTCCGTTTCCATCGGCTTGCAGTACGGCGTTCCGCTCAAGGCCCTGGTTGACAAGTTCATTAACACGCGTTTCGAGCCCGCTGGCTACACCGGCCATCCGGCCATCCCGTACGCCAAATCCGTGCTCGACTACCTCGCGCGCTGGCTCGGCGGCCGTTTCATTTCACCCGACTATCTCACGCACAACGGCGACGCCGCGTTGCCCGTGGCCACCGTGGCGGCGACGCCCGCCGTGCCCCCGGCCTTCGTCGCCACCGCCGATGACGATCCGGAGCCCGCAAGCTCGGCATCGCGCCCGATGTTCGACGGCGCCCCCACCTGCTCCGAGTGCGGCATGCTCATGACGCCCAACGGCGCCTGCTACAAATGCGAAAATTGCGGCGGCACGTCCGGCTGCAGCTAGGCCCAATCATTTCAATTCATTTCACCAAAGGGCGCGGTTCACCGCGCCCTTTGCTTTTAAGTAGCACAGACTTCAGTCTGTGGGTTTTCTGCCAACACGCCCAGGCCGCTCGCGCGAGCCACCATCAAACCCACAGACTGAAGTCTGTGCTACTCGAGGCCACCTTGCCCGGCGCTTATCCCTATGCTCCAATGTTTGAGCGGTATGCCCCGGGAGTAGGAAAAAGCAACGGGAGAACAAATGAAAGAATTGAGCGAAAAGTTGGTGCAAACGGTCCACTCGGCCGAGGGAAAACTTCGAAAGGTTTCCGAAGCCGAGAGCAGCAAGCCGGTCTTGAAAGGCGGCTGGTCCCGCAAGCAAGTCATCGGGCATCTGATCGACTCCGCCTCCAACAATCACCAGCGATTTGTCCGCGCGTCATTGCAGGGCTCCCTTGAATTTCCTCACTACGATCAGGACGGCTGCGTGCGAGTGCAAGCCGTGCAAGCCGCGCCCTGGCCCCTCGTCGTCTCCCTCTGGACGGATTACAATCTCTACCTCGCGCACGTCATCGCGCACCTGCCCGCGGACAAGCTCGCAGCGCATTGCCGAATCGGCGAAGATGAGCCCGTGACGCTGCGATTTCTCGCCGAGGACTATCTGACCCACCTCTTGCACCATTTGGGGCAAATTGGGGCCACGGCTTAGCAGTGAAGAAAGGCGCGAACACGTTCCGCTGCCGCTGCTTCGCGTTTCTTGACTTTCATGCGAACCGCTGTCTAGACTGAATCTTCCCGCGCAAACCATGAGTCAGGCGGAACATAAGACGATCGTTGTAGGTGTCACTGGAGCTTCGGGGGCGGTGCTGGCGCAGGCGGCGCTGCGGATGCTCGAAGCCGATGCGCGCGTGGCGCGGATTCACCTCGTGGTCACAGAAACGGGCGCGCGCCTCATCGCGCACGAATTGAGCATCGGCACGAGCGACGCGAAAAAGCTGCCGTCCCTGCTCATCGGCGGGCACGCGGAGAAGACGGAAGTGCTGCCGAACAAGGACGTGGGCGCGTCGATTGCATCGGGCAGCTATGCGGTGGACGCGATGGTGGTGATCCCCTGCTCGATGGGCACGCTGGCGACGATCGCTGCGGGTATGAGCGACGATTTGATCGCGCGCGCAGCCGACGTTTGCCTCAAGGAAGGACGGCGGCTCGTGCTGTGCGTGCGCGACACGCCGTTCAGCCGGATCCATCTCGAAAACATGTTGCGCGCGCAGCAGGCGGGCGCCGTGATCATGCCGGCGATTCCGTCGTTCTATCATCAGCCGAAAACCATCGACGATCTCGTCAAGCAATACGTTTATCGCGTCCTCGCGCAGATGGGATTGCCGCAGGAAGAGATGTACCGCTGGGAAGGGCAGGCAAAAGCGCGAGGCGTGTGAGTAGGACGGGCTTCAGCCTGTCTGCTTTTGATTTCTGCCCGTGCTGCAAAAGTCAAAAGCAGACAGGCTGAAGCCCGTCCTACACGAAATCAGGAGATAAGAAGTGGGCCGCACCCGCACCATTCTCGAGATGATCAAGTTTGAGCACTCCGTGTTCGCGCTGCCCTTCGCGCTAACGGGAGCCTTGCTGGCGGCGCGCTATGCACGGATTGCGGGCACTGCACCGGGCTGGCCTTCCTGGCGACAAATTGCGTGGATCGTCGTGGCAATGGTCGGAGCCCGCTCCTTCGCGATGACCATGAATCGCATCATCGACTTGCGCTACGACCGCGAAAATCCGCGCACCCGCACGCGCGCCCTGGCCACCGGTGCACTAACCGTCCAATTCGCGTGGATCTTCGCCGCCGGATCCGCCGCGGTGCTGGCGATCGCCGCGTGGCAGTTGAATCCGCTGGCGCTGAAGCTTTCCCCCGTTGCGCTCGCCGTCCTGTTCTTCTATTCCTACACCAAGCGGTTCACAACTTGGTCGCACCTGGTGCTGGGATTCTGCCTGGGAATGTCCCCCGCGGCAGCGTGGATCGCCATCGCCGGCTCGCTCGATGAGCGCATGCTGATTCTCTGCGCGGCGGTGACGCTGTGGGTCGGCGGCTTCGACGTGCTTTACGCCTGCCAGGACCTCGATTACGACAAATCGGTAAACCTTTTTTCCGTGCCCAAGCGTTTCGGCGTCGCCAAGGCGCTGGCCATCGCCCGAGCCATGCACATCCTGATGATCGCTCTCCTCGCCTGGCTCGCGTGGAGTTTCCATTTGCCGTGGCCTGCGTGGGCGGGAATTGTCGTGGTCGCGGCGCTCCTCGCCTATGAGCACTCGCTCGTTTCGCCGAATGATTTGACGCGGATGAATGCTGCGTTTTTCACCGTGAACGGTTATATTAGTCTCTTGTTCCTGCTGTTCTGGGGCGCGGCAGTGGCCGTAGCGCGCCGGTGATTTTAAGTAGCACAGACTTCAGTCTGTGGGTTTTTGACCTAGCGTGGACTAAAACCCACAGACTGAAGTCTGTGCCACACAAAGCGATGCAACACGAAGAATGAGCGACCTTCATATCAACGACGAGCAATTGAAGACGATTGCGGAAAAAGTCTTCGCTGGCGAGCGTCTCACCGCCGAAGACGGCGTCGCGCTCTACCGCTCCCCCGACTTGCTAGCCACCGGCTGGCTTGCCAATTACGTGCGAGAGAAGCGCCACGGCAACACCTGTTTCTTCAACGTGAATCGCCACATCAATCCCACGAATGTCTGCGTCGCGCACTGCAAGCTGTGCGCCTTCGGCCGCGATCCGAACGCCCCTGGCGCGTACACGTTCGCGCTCGAGGAAATCTACCAGCGTGCGGAACAGGGCATGCGCGAGGGCGCGACGGAATTCCACATGGTCGGCGGCCTGCATCCCGATCTGCCGTTTGAATATTTTCTCGACTTGATGCGCGGCCTGAAAAAACGCTGTCCGTCCGTGCACCTCAAGGCGTTTACGATGGTCGAGGTGGGGTACTTCTCGCGCATCTCGAAGCTTTCGATTCGCGACACGCTGCTCGCGCTCAAGGAAGCGGGCGTGGATTCGCTCCCCGGCGGCGGCGCGGAAATTTTCAACCCGCGCGTGCGAAAAATTATCTGCGACCACAAAGTCAGCGGCCAGCAGTGGCTGAATATCGCCCGCACCGCACACGAAATCGGCCTGCGCTCCAACGCCACGATGCTCTACGGCCACGTCGAAAGCGAAGAAGAACGCGTCGAGCACTTGCTTCTGCTGCGCGAATTGCAGGATGAGACGCGCGGCTTCTCGGCCTTCATTCCGCTGGCGTTTCACCCCGCCAACACGGGCCTAGCGCACCTGCCACCACCCACCGGCTACCACGACCTGAAATCGATCGCGATTTCGCGCCTCCTGCTCGACAATTTCGACCACATCAAAGCCTACTGGGTGATGCTCACCCCAGCCATCGCCCAAATCGCCCTGCGCTTCGGCGCCGACGACCTCGACGGCACCGTCGTCGAAGAAAAGATCTATCACGACGCCGGCGCCAAAACCGCCGAGTTCACCCCGCGCACCGAACTCGAGCGCCTGATCCGCGAAGCCGGCCGCAACCCCGTCGAGCGCGACACCCTGTATCGCCCGGTCGACCGCTCGAAAATGCCTCCCCCGCCCGGCCCCCGCCCTGACGTGACGCTTTCGATCAATCTTTAAGTTCCGGCCGCAGACGATGCCCATCCTTTCAACACCATTCATGAATGGTGTTGAATCCGCGATCCGGGCGTAATAGATTAGAGTTCGAGGCCAACCATGCGGCATCAATTTGTTTTGGACAAGAAATCGAACCGACTTCTAAATGAGCTGGCGGAATCCCGGGGCGGGAATCGAAGCCGCGTCGTGCGCGAAGCCATTTTCCTATTCGCTGACCGAGAGGCCTATCTCGATAAGGTCGAGTCCGATCAAAAGTTTATTAGAATGATGGAAAGGTCGGCGGCAGACATTCGAGCAGGTCGCGTCTCCGAACAAGCGGAGGTCGAGCGCCGTTTTGCGAAGAAGAGAAAGCGGAAATAGTGGCCAAGATTGACTGGCCCGATTACATCCGTGATTTGTTGGACGAGCTCGATTCTGAGGAAGTCCAACTCATTCTTGAGAAAACGCGCATTCTCAGAAGGTTTCCGCGACTGTATCCCATTCGCGCGAGGGGAAGATTTCACCGTCACCGGCGCATTCTGGCCGGTCGCTGGATGGTCTACTACAAAGTGGTAGGCGATACAGTTTACATTCGCGGCTTGTGGCCGGCCCAAATTCCTTAGCTGTCGCGTGCTGCAACCTCTTTCTTGCGCAAGACCTCCCGCCCCAGCAACACGTAAAATGGCGCGTAGCAGAGCCATTGAAACAGCGGATCGAAATGCCACACGCCGAGCGCGCGATAGTCGATGAAAATTTTGTACGAGAGAAATTCCAGGATCGTCAGCAGCAGCCACGCCGGGCTCGGATAGAAGCACAGGAGCGGCACGATCCAGGTGAAATACCACGGATAGCCGTTTGGCGCGAAGAGCAGCACCGTGCCGATCAGCAGAAACGCGGCGCGAGTCGGGTCCGCGCGTCGCACTGCCAGCCACACAGCCAGTCCAATAACGACGCCTTCGCCCACGCCGGCGGCGATTTCATGCGAGCCGGTAAGCCACAGCAAGCCCGGATAAACGCTCGAATGGTAGTTCCGGAAAATAAATTGATAATACTTGAGCATCCCCAGAAATTCCCGCCAGCCATGCCGGTACGGCCAAACGCACACGCCCCCCAGAGCCGCGCAGCCGCCGGCCGCCAGCCATCCGCGCAATTTCCCAGGCCAGCCTGCGCGACAAAGTGCAAGCGGCAACAGCGTGGCGGGAAACGCTTTGGCCAGCGCGCCGGCGGTCAGCGTAAGCGTTGACATTGCCGGAAAGCGCCGTATAATCAATAGCGTAGCGACGACAGCGGCGATGGCGAGAGTGTCGTTGTGGCCGCTCGATGCGAATTCGACCACAACCAGCGGATTCCAGGCGTAAATGGCTACCTGGTAGTTCCGTCCCCCAGTCGAACGGATCCACCCGGCCAGCAGCGCCGCGACCGCCAGATCGGCGAGCAGAAACGGCAGCTTGAAACCAACCGGGTCTGGCAGCAGGCGCCACGTCGCGCGAAATACTAGCTGAGAAAGCGGCGGGTACATCGTGGGTATTTCCGGAACAGGCATGACGTACCAGCCGGAGTCGCGCAGCGGCGCAAGCCGCGGATCGGTCGGGGCTACCGCATAGGGATTCCAGCCTTCGTTCTGGACGTGGCCGTCCCAGCGATAGCGATACAGATCGGTGGAGAGCGATGGCGGCTGCGGAAACAGAGTAAGGCGAAAGGCCAGCGACCCCAGCAGGACGAGCCAAAGGACAGCCCGGTTGTCTCTCGTGTGTTCCAGGGCGTACAGCGCGATGAAGTACAACACGCCCCCGCCCAGCGCCAGGGCCATGAATTCGGGAATGTGAACTGAAAGATCTCCGAGACGCGCCATCGCGGCAAAAACCGCTTCGAGCGCTACGGCGGCAACGAGCGCGACGAGGACCTGCGGCTCGAGACGGCGGCTAGGAAACGCGCTCAACGCCGGCACGCTAGTGATCGGATGTTTCGCGGACTGATTTTTAGCAAGGGGGGCTGTCCGTTTTGATTTTCGCGCAACATGCTCTCAATTTGTTGGCGGTGGCGGCGCAAAATCCGCTCTCCAATTATTGGACCAAGCTCACCGATCCGAGCCGCAATCCCTTTCGCGGCCTCTATCAACTCAACACGTTTGACCTGGCCATCATGATTCCGTATTTCCTGGTCCTGGTGATTCTGGCCGCGTACGGCATGCACCGCTATTACCTGGTGTATTCCTTCTTCAAGTATCGCCAAAATGTCCCCGGCCCGCCGCCTGCCGTCGCTGAGTGGCCCAAGGTTACCATACAGCTTCCCATCTACAACGAGCGCTACGTGATCGAGCGCCTGGTGGACGCCGTCGCGCGTTTCGATTACCCGCGCGAGCTGCTCGACATTCAGGTGCTCGACGACTCGACCGACGAAACGCAGCAAGTCGCCCGCGCCTGCGTCGAGCGCTACCAGTCGCTAGGTTTACGAATCCATTATCTACACCGCAGGGACCGCACCGGCTACAAAGCCGGCGCGCTAGCCGAGGGTCTGAAATCCGCCACGGGTGAATTCATCTCCATCTTCGACGCCGATTTCCTGCCCTCGCCCGATTTTCTGCGACGCACGCTGCCCTATTTCACCGATCCCAAAATCGGCATGGTGCAGGGACGCTGGACGTACCTGAACCGCCATTATTCCGTGCTCACCGAGATCGAGACCATCCTGCTCGACGGCCACTTCGTCATGGAGCACGGCGCGCGCTCGCGCAGCGGCAGCTTCTTCAACTTCAACGGCACCGCCGGCGTATGGCGCCGCCGCGCCATCGACGAAGCCGGCGGCTGGCAGCACGACACGCTCACCGAAGACACCGACCTTTCCTACCGCGCGCAGCTCGTCGGCTGGAAATTTCTCTACTTGCCGGACATCGAATGCGCCTCCGAACTGCCCGTCGAGATGAACGCCTTCAAGGCGCAGCAGGCGCGCTGGGCCAAGGGCCTCATGCAGACGGCCATCAAAATCTTGCCGCGCGTGATGCGCTCCAAGGAATCCACGCAAATCAAAGCGGAAGCCGTTTTTCACCTCACCGCCAACATCAGCTACCCTTTCATGGTGGTTCTCTCGACGCTGCTCCTGCCCGCGATGATCGTGCGCTTCTACCAGGGCTGGTTCCAGATGCTGTTCATCGATTTGCCGCTTTTCATCGCATCGAGCTGCTCCATTTCCGGTTTCTACCTCACTTCGCAGCGCGTCCTCTATCCGAAAACGTGGACGCGCTCGATCCTCTACCTCCCGTTCGTCATGGCCGTTGGCATCGGCCTTTCCGTGCGCAACGCCAAAGCCGTGATCGAAGCGCTCCTCGGCGTCAAATCCGAATTCGTGCGCACCCCAAAATTCAAGATCGAAGGCCACGCCGGCACCTGGAAGAAAAAAGGATATCGCAACCGCTCCGGCTGGATGCCGTACCTCGAAATCGCGCTCGGCCTCTACTTCGCCGCGACGATCGTCTATTCCATCCAAAACGAAAATTACGCCACCGCACCGTTCCTCTTCCTCTTTGTCTGGGGTTTCCTCTACACCGGCGTAATGTCCATCGCGCAAGGCTGGATCGAACGCCTCCGCTTCGGCGTGCAACCTTCCGCCGCGTCAGCCGAAGCACGAGCATCCGCTTCCGGCGCGCCTGGGTTTTAGTAGGACGGGCTTCAGCCTGTCTGCTTTTGACTTCCGTCACCACAACAATAACTAAAACCAGACAGGCTGAAGCCCGTCCTACCAAATTCACCGTTCCTCGATCGGCTCAGGGTGAATCGTGACCCGGGCGATTTGCGGGAATTTTTCTTTCACTCGATCTTCCAACGCGCCGGTGACGTCGTGGATTTGGGTAATGGGCAGGCTGCCGTCCATGGCGCAGTGGCAGGACGCCAGGATTTTGTGCTCGACCTGGCGGACGTGGACTTCGTGGCAGTCCACCAGCTCGTGAAATTCGCGGGGCAGTGTGTTGATGTAGTTTTCGATGGCGCGGCCGAGGCCGGTCATTTCGCCGCGCTGGCCGTCCACAGAGGCGATATGCGTGCCGAGCGGCTCGATGTGGATGTTCACTTTGGCGTGGGCGCGGTCCGAGGATGCGGCCACGCCGGGAAGTTTGCGGATTTCCTCCTCGAGCTCGGTGGCGCGGCGATGCGCTTCCTTCAAGCTTAAGTGTTCGTCGACTTCCAGGTGCATCTCGATGAACAGGCGCCCCTCGAGCTGGTCGGCGGAAATTTCGTGCACGGCGAGGCCGAGGCGCGCGGCGATCACGCGGATGGCGTCAAACAAATGCTCGCCCGCCACGGCGCGCGGCTCCATGTGCACCATCACGTCCGCGGGGATAATTTCGCCGACGCGCCGCTCGACGGCGTCGGAAATCGCGTGCACCTGCTCGAAGCTGGCCGAGCGCGGCACGCTAATCGTCACGTCCACGAAGTGCTGGTTCCCGGCGCGCCGCACCCGCACGCGCTCGGTGGAAATCACACCTTCGAGCCCTTCCACTTCTTTCGTCACGCGCTCCTGCAAGCCGGCGGGCGCCACGTCCAAGAGCGCGTCCAGCGTGCGTTTTCCGAGACGCGATCCCACCCAGATCACGATCGCGGCCACCACAAGCGCGGCGATCGGATCGGCGCTCTGCAGCCATCTCACGCCGTATTGCTGGCCGATCCAGACTGTCCCCATGCCCAGAATGACCACCAGCGTGCTCCACACGTCGGTCGAGAAATGCAGCGCGTCCGCTTCGAGTGCTTCGCTCGGAAATTCCCTCGCCACGCGAGACAGTGCCCGCGAGCGGACCAGATCGATGCACATTGCCAGACCAAGAATCACCATGGCCAGCGCGCTCGGTTGCAAATGCACCTGCTTGAACAGGAGTCGCACAAACGCCTCGAAGATGATGTATGCCGAAGTTGTAAGAAGCAGTCCCGTTTCGACGAATGCGGAGAAATTTTCAAATTTTCCATGGCCGTAAGTGTGCCCGGAATCCGCGGGCCGGTCCGATATACGCACCGATAGCCATGTCAGAACAGCCGCGATCAAATCCAGCCCCGAATGCAGCGCTTCGGACAGCACGCCCAGGCTGCCCGTGGCGACGGCCAGAAACACTTTTAAGCCGACGAGGATCAACGCGGAGGCGATGGATCCAAGTGCCGCCATCTGTTTCACTGAAGTAGGGGATCGAGTGATGGAGAAAACCTCGGCTGGGATTATACGATGGCGCGGGAACGAGTGGAGCAGGCTTCAGCCTGTGGGTTTTAGGGCGCAGCGCAAATGATCGCGCTCGAACTAAAACCCACAGGCTGAAGCCTGCTCCACTGAATGCCTTTTCGTCAGTTAATCGGCGGCGGAGGAACGAGCGGGAGACGTTCCGGCTCGCCGCGCGCGCCGTGGACTTCCACGTCTTCCAGCAGAATCGACGGCGCGATCACGGTGGAAGGCACGCCGGAATCAGCCGAGCCGAACGCGGCCAGCGCCGTCCCTGCGAAACCGGCCTGCTGGCTCTGCATGAAATCGAAGGCCGTGGCATCGTTTCCCACCGCGGCGATATTGCGGACCGCGCGAAGCGTCAGCCCGGTGAGGCGCGCCCCGCGAATCAGCGATTCCCGCCCGTCCGCGACATCGACGCGGTACACCAGCAACGGCAGCCGGTCGCCGGTGGCCGCGCCGGAAGCGGCGCCCATGACGATTTCGGAAAGATCTTCCTGTTCGCGCACGCCTAGCACCGGATTATCCATGGCGCGAACAATCAGGCACCATCGGTTCCCGTTCTGTTTGCACGCATCCATGAATTTTTTCTTCATCTCGTCGGGAGAGATGCCGTCCGAAGAGGTGAAAAACAGATTGCTGGCCATCGGGCGCGGATCGCCCAAATAGGCGGCGCGACCGTGGCCATTGGAATGGTCGAGATCGGGCCCCGGGCGGCGCGACATCAAAAAATTCAGCAACAAGCCGCTGTTGACGAGCTCGACGCGCTGCGCCTTCACGCCTTCTTCGTCCACCTCGTAGGAGCCCAGCAAATCCCGTCCCTGAAGCTGCTTCGCGGTCGGATCGTCCAGCAGGGAAACCGAGCCAGGCAAAACGCGCGAGCCGAGTTTTCCCGTCCACTCGCTGCGCCCGCCCAGCCGGTCCATCAACTGATCGAAAGCCGTTTGCATCGCCAGCGGCCCGCGCGCGCCTGAGAGGGACGGCCCCAGCATCTGCGCGAGCAAGGAACCCGCAGCAGGCGCTTCAAACAGCACCGGGCCATCGTAATCGGCCGCGGGAGGCGAAACGCGCAGCGTGATCAATTGCTCCCCGGCATTCTCGAGGCTCTTGCGAACGGCATCGGCAGCCGGCAACTGGTCGGGGTGATGGCGGTAGACGGCGTAGAAATTGTGCAGGGCCATGCCGTCGTCGGATTCGGTTTCGAGGCTGGCTTCGATGGCCGCCAAGCTGTGATTGGCGCGAATCTTGGTTCCGTCGCTATTGAGCAGATAGCTCGTGGTGTAGATCAAGTGGTAAGTGACGCGCGAACTATACAACTGTGGAAACTGTCGCAGCGCAGCGGAAACCGTCCTGGCTTCCTGCTCCCAATTTCGCGTGGTCCAATCCGATGCCTGGAGCGGCTCGACGGAAACGGTGGGGTCCGCGGGAGAAAAATCGGGAATGCTGGGGGCCTTGGCCAAGCGGGACATGAACGCCTGCTTCTTGGAAAAATTCTCGACGGCAGCTTTGAACGCCTGATCGGTGGCGAGCCAGAGATCCTGGCGCAAGGAATCGTAATCGCGATCGATCCCGATCGTGCCCGTCGATCCGAGAAATCCGCTGAAGCCTTCATCGGTGATGAAGTTTGAGCTGTCGAGATTGTCGTTTCCGACGCGGACATCCACGCTCATGATGCGATTGCGGCCGGCGGTGGAGGAAACCAGTGCGCCAAATTCGGCGACGATTGTGTGCACGTCCAGATCGAGAACGCGATACTGGATGAAGTATGGGCGCGCGGGTTCGTTGGTGCCCGGGATGGTCAATTCGAGGCGCGTGCGCGCGCGGTCCAGCTCGTCCTGCATGGCCACGAGTGTGTGGTCGGAATCCGCGGGGGCAGCTTGAGACGGTTGGGCCAGCGTCGCCGCGGGATGCGGCTGGGGAGCTGCCGAAGTTGTGGGACCAGTCAAAATCAGGATTAAGGCAGCAATAACGGCAGATGCCAGCAAACCATTACGGATGGAAATTTTCACTGCGCTCTTCCTCTGCATTCTCACGGCAAATTTGAACATTAGCGCACCGCCTGCTCGTCATGCGCGGGCGGCGGCAAGATCGGCGGCTTGTCGGTGGAGGTTTCTTTTTTCTGGACTTCCATCTCTGAGATCAGAATGGCCGGAGCCGAAGCGGAAACGGGCACGGAACCCGATTCCGCTCCGCAGTATCCGTTGAAGGTTTCCATAGTGTCGCCGGTGGCCACAATTTTGGTGAGCGAAACGAGCGGAGTGCCCACGATGTCCACGCCGCGAACGAGTTCGTCGGGCCGTCCGTCCGCGTACACTTTGTAAACCACGAGGGGCTGCACCTGGAAGGCTTGCGGCTGGCCGCGCCCAGTAAACGTAAATCCGCCGGCGATGTCGTCAATCATCAGACCGAAGGGTTTTCCCTGGCGCTTGATTTCCTCGATCAGTTTTTTGCGCAGTTCGGCGTTGGTTACGGTGAGGCTGCTCTGGACGATCAGGTTCCCCTGTCGCGAAACCGGCTGCGCGCCGATCTGGCGCCGTCCGTGACCGTTGGAGACGGGAAAGCCGGTGAGCGGCTGGCGCGACATTTCAAAGTTTTTCAGGATGCCGTGATCGACCAGCGTGACGCGCTCGGAGGGAGTCCCCTCATCGTCGAACGGATAGTAACCGATCAGTATATCTTTGCCGAGTTTTCGCTCCGTCGGATCGTCGTAGATCGAAAGAAAATTCGGAAGGATCGGCTCGCCGACCTTGCGCGCGAATGTCTGTCCTTCGTTGATGTCCTTCTGGCGGAAACCTTCGGCGCGATGGCCGAAAACTTCGTGGAAGAAAACGGCGGTAGCGCGTCCGGTCAAGAGCGCGGGCCCGGCGTAGGGCTCGACCAGCGGCGCGGCCACCAGCGCTTCGAGTTCCTTGCGCAGGACTAGGCCCTCGGCGAGCACGGTCTTGTCGTCCGGCGCGTCGGCCGGATTGGCCCAGTCAAAATTGTAATAGCGGTTGATGTCCATTCCGTCCGGCGCTTTTCCCTGAATGAACAATTCCAGCCGGTAGTGCACTTGACCAAATTGCAGGCGCGAGCCTTCGCTCGTGACCTGGTACTGATTGTCACCTGTCGCGCTGAACGTCACGATCGAATTCAGGATTTGCGGCGACGCGCGGAAGGCCTTCGTGTACAGGCGAACTTTTTCTTCCCAAGGCTTGCGGTCGGGATGGACGGAAACTTCGGGGCCATAAAAGGTGTGCGGCTTTTCTTGCGCAAAATCCGGGGCATGCTCCTCGGCCGTTTGCACCTGCACTTCCTTGCTGGTATTGATCTTGATGAGGCCTTCCGAGGCGGAGCGGAATTGCTCGTCAGTCTCCTGCCACATGGCGCGGCGGAGCACGTCAGGAGCGTCGTCAATCGGGACAGAGACGCCGAAGCTGCCCTGGCTGGGCGCGGAATTGCCGACCTTGTGCGTGTTGTCGAGAGCGTAGCTGCCCACACGCACCTGCGTTTCGAGCCACCGCGAACGGCTATCCTCACTCGAGAGCAGCGCCCCGTTCGAGCCCATCACTTCGGAGCGGTCCGTGGAAGTCAGGATGTAGCTGATAAAGTACGCGGGCGGATTGGCCTTGGAAAGAATCGGCAGCTCGCGGTCCAACTCCTGGCTCATCGTCGCGATTACGGGTGACGGCGCTGTCTGCGCCGGTTGTTGCTCCGCGGTCGCGGGCAAGGGGCGCGCGGCGGGCTTATTTGCCGCCAGTACGTTCCAAGACAGAAGGGAAAAAAGGGTCGCCAAAACGAAAGTTTTCACAGAACTGCTCCATTCCGTCGATTCAAGACGCAAAAGTTAAGGTGACTAGTGTATGCCTATGAGCCGCTGATCTCAATGTGCGCGTTTCAGAACAGACCCCCAGCGGCAATCCGGTCAGCGAAGTTCTCCAAATTCCTTAGATGCGAGAATGAGGCCATGTGTCGCCACACATCCCAACTGTGTTTGACGTGGGGAAATGGGACTTGGTGACCGAAAAGAAGGCGCGGGCTCCTGCGGTGGTGTTACCGCTTAATTTTCCTCCCTCGCCAAAGGGCCACTCGAAACTCCCGATTGCGCCCGTGATACGATTTCAGAGTCATGAAAACAATCTTACTTCTTCTTTGTTCCAATTTATTCATGACCGTCGCCTGGTACGGTCACCTGAAGTACCGCCAGGCTCCGCTTTTCGCCGCCATCGTCGTGAGTTGGCTGATTGCGTTCGCCGAATACTGTTTTCAAGTTCCCGCGAACCGCATCGGCTACGGCGAATTCACGGCGTTTCAGCTGAAAATCATCCAGGAAGTGATCACCTTGAGCGTGTTCGTTGTATTCGCGTGGTGGTATCTCGGCGAGAGGGTCAAATGGAATCACGCTGTCTCGTTCCTGTTTCTGGTCGGCGCCGTAGCCTTCGCGTTCTGGGGAAAATTATAATCGCGCGTGTGTTTGGCTCGCGTCAGTAGGGAGGGTCCTCGGAGGTGGCGGCGCGGCTTTCCCTGGTGGAGCGCAGGACTCCAGTGTCATCCAAATAGAAATTCCGGAAGCCATAATTCCCGGCGCGAGCTTGAAGGGCAAACGTGCGGATCGTTCCATTGGCGTCGACCGTGCCCGGGGTGTACTGGACTTGGTAGTTAACGCTCTGGGCCAGCTGCGCAGCCGTGCGTACGCCATCTCCCGCGGCCTCAAACTGCCGCGGGTAGGCGCCGCCTTGCGCGGACGCGAAATCGACCAGCGCGGCGCGCACTTCCCGCAAAGACTCGGCGGCCCGCGCTTCCGCCTGTGCCGTGGGATTGCCTTGCCGCTCGGGAACGATGAACCACAGAAAACTCCAAATAGCCGCCAGCAGCACTCCCAGCAGCACGCCCCAGCGCAGGAGGATTTTACCGATGCCCGGCTTTGTTTTGGACGCCTCCGCGCCCGGGATAGGCGCGGTCAGGTCCGCGCCGCAATGCGGACATAGCTCGGTCGCTTGGTTGATTTCATTCTCGCATTCGCGACACGTGTACATGGATGGAAATCAAGAACTCGCCCTGGGTGCGATCGGCAATCCCGCGCGCGGCTCGTCGCCACTCATCCTATCGAAACGCCAGGACGCGAGTCAATTCGGGCAGTTGGCGTCAACCATGCCTGGCGCGGGGAATGGAAAGCTCAAAATTGTGGGAAGCTAATGGGTTGGACGGGTTTCGTTACGGGCAAAAAAAGGGAGAAAGCTGCGGATGCTTCCTCCCCCTGTAATTCGACGCTTAAAAATTCTTGCTTATTGGAGCGGTTGGTCGGTCGACGCGGCGGTCGTAGTCAGGTTATAGCGGATCACGCCGGTCTGGTCGGTGTAGAAATACCTCTGGCCAGTTATATTTTGAGAGGTTGGGCTGGCAATGATCGAGTACGTTTGATACGTAGAGGGGGCCGTAAATGAGAACTTATAGCCGCTCTTCGTGCCTGACGCTACAGGGGCGTCGACCATGTCCGCGGCCGTGGAAGTCGGCGAGGTCGATGGTCCCAAATCAGTTAACGACGGGGGATAATTGCCATAAACTGTGGAATACATGACTGATGCAGTGTTAATGGTGCGCAGCGTGCCGACCGCGGACGCTTCGTTGGCCGCCATCTTCGAACGTAGAAGGTTCGGGATAGCGATGGCTGCGATGATCAAAATGATCGCAACCACGATCAACAACTCGATTAACGAAAAACCCTCATTTCTCTTCCTCATCGCCATTCTCCTCCGACGGGTGAACACGGATCAAATTTTTTCCCAGTTCGCTAAAGCGCTGCCCTAATTTGTGCAATCTCCGATCCAAACACCCCCCGAGATGTAAATTTGGAGTAAATGGCTTAAGTTTCACTAAATAGAACACTTAACGTATTTTGGCAGGGGAGGGCATCGGTGTAGTGGCATGTTCATGTCGTACAAACCCAATTGAAACTGACAAATTACGTCATCCGTGGATAAGAAATGCGCCATTTTGCGTCTCAGGGTTCCCATATGAATTCTTTATGTCCGACTCCTAAGTTAGCCCTGTGGCTGGGAAGGACCCCCTCCCGAATCGGCTAGGAGTCGAGGGACGGTCCGATGTCTTGTTCCGAGGGCCTTGCTTTTTACGAGATAGGAGGACTGGTGGAGTCCGCAGTGCCGTTGGTGGTATTCCGAATCGTGCCGCTTTGATCGGTGTAGAACGATCGCTGGCCGGTCGATCCCTGCACTACGGGAGTGGCGGTAACTGTATAGCTGAGGACATTGCCGCCAGGATCGATCGTCCCGGCCATATACGTGAATCTGTACCCGCTCTTGATGCCGCTGGCGAGCACTGAGTCAATCAGATCGGCGGACGTCGAGCTAGGAGCTGTCCCGCCCGCAGCGGGTCCGAGATCGGACAGGGCGTGCGGAAATCCGCCGTAGGTGTTCGAGTACAAGAGAGCGCTTTCCGTCAGAGCCTTGAGCGCTCCCACCGCCGCGGTCTCGTTGGCTTGAATCTTGGATCGCATCAGGTTGGGGATGGCGATGGCCGCGATGATCAAAATAATCGTCACGACGATCAAAAGTTCGATGAGGGAGAAACCGTTCCGCTTATCGTGACGTGTGATCATGCGATCTCCTCTATCCTCTCGCGAGGTTCTTCTCGGAACTTCGCTCAGGATAAACTCCCCTTCGTAGCGGAACGCGGGAGCGGGGAACTCCGGTCTGCTCGAAACGCAAAGTTGAATCGGTATTCTACACCGCTTGAAGAAGAATAGGTGCACGAGAAAGTACCTTTTTCAATCACCCCCGGGCTATGGTAGTCCTGAGCCGGCCATGACGCATCGAAGAAGGTGAAGCCGACCGAATTCATGCTCAAAGAATCGTCCCTTTCGTCGCTCGATCGATTCCTGATGCAACATCAGCATCTTGCTGATGTGCTGTACGCAGAGGCTACGGGCGCGCAATGGGGATTGTCTCAGCGAGCGTTCGCCGAAAGCCTGCGTCGCAGCGCCGAAAAGCGATTTGCTGGCGCGTCACCCGACCCGCGCGAAGTCGAGGCCTACCTCAAATCGCTTCACCTTGAGGATCTGGCGCTCGCTTGCGCTTGCACCGAGGGGATCGAGAAAGCCTGGGATTTTTTCATCGCTCATTTTCGGCAGGACCTGCGGCATGCCGCGAGCGCGATGCTTCGAGCCTCGGGCCGGCCCGACGACGTGCGCGCCGAGGAGCTGGCGGATTCCCTCTATGCGGAACTGTACGGGTTGCGATCCACCGGCGGCGGCCAGCGGAAATCCCTGTTCGAATATTTCCACGGGCGCAGCAAACTATCCACGTGGCTGCGCGCCGTGCTCGCCCAGAAACAGGTAGACCTGTTTCGAACGAGCGGCAAAACGGTTTCCCGGGAAGCCGAGATGGAAAGGGAGGCGCCGTACGAATTCACCGGCCGCACCGAATCTGTCACCGCCGATCCATATCGCGAGAAGTATCTTGGCCGGTTTGACAGGGCGCTCTCCGCGGCGCTGGCGAGCCTCACGCCGCGCGAACGCATGATTCTGGCCTGTTACTACGTGGATCAGATCACGCTCGCGGAAATCGGCTGTATGCTGCGCGAACATGAGTCGACGGTATCTCGGCACCTCGAACGCCTGCGGCGCGCACTGCGCGACCGCGTGACGCAAGCTCTGCGGAGCGAAATGCCTGCGTGTAACGGCCGCCCTGCCGAACCGCCGCTCGACTCGGCGCAAGTGGAATTGGCGTTCGAATATGCTGTCCAGGATTGGCCGTTTGATCTTTCGGGGGCGCTTTCGGTAGCGGAGCCTGCCGAGGACCCGCCGGAAAAATGACGCGCGGCCGGCCAATAACGGGCCATACATGCTGACGCAAGACTTTTGCAGTGATACGTTCTAAAGAAGGAAGAAATTCGATGGACTCACTGGATAGAGATCGAAATAAAGACAAAGATCGCTTCAAAATACGTCGCCCCGACGAAACCCTCGCCCGGCGCCTGGGCGAAGCCCTCGACGAGATGGATGAGCGCAATGCAAGCGATTGCCCGGACGGGGAGATCCTCGCTAGCTATGCGGAGCAGGGCCTCGGCCAGGCGGAAACCGAGAAATGGGAGAGCCACTTCGCCTCGTGCCCGCGCTGCAGAAAAATTCTCCTCGTGCTCACCGTTTCGGCGGACACGCCGCTGGCCGCGAAGGAAGTCGCTCACCTGGGAGAACGCTCTTCCGGTGGCCGTTCTCTGGCGGAAATATCACGGGGAGCCGAAGGATTCACTCGCTCCAGATTCGCGGATTGGCGAACGCGCTGGCTGGCGCCGGCGCTCGGTGTGGCGGCCGTGATGGCTATGTGGTTCGCCATACGGCCGCACTGGCGCGCATCGGATCGAGGCGCCTCGGGAAATCTTGTCGCTCTGGCGCACAAGGAAGAAACCCCGCCGAGCGAAGCGCCGGCGCAGGTGGACAAACTTTCGAAGCCCGCGCTTCAGCAAGACCAAATCACGCAACCCACGTCTTCGCCGGACCGTTCCACCACGAATGCTCCGTCGCTCCGTTCACCCTCGAAAGCGCCGGCACAGCGCCCCGCGGAGTCCGGCGAGGCGGACAAGAAAGTCTCGCCAAGCGTTGGGGCCCTCGCGGGAAGCGCTCTCCAGAAGGAAAAGAATTTGGGGAACGGGTCGCAGGAACGTGAAATCCTGGTGCCGACAAATGTTGTACCCGCGCCGGCTCTTCCGCAGGCAAAGGCTGAACCGGAAGCGCCTTTGCCAGCGCCGCTCCCACCGACTCGCGCCCAGGCCAATATGGCAGCCCCGTCCGCTCCGGAGGCTCCTCGCTCGACGGCGCAAACCGTAACGGTTGCCGGTGAGGCGCCGGTTGTTCAGACAAATGACGGAATCCTTGGCGGGCCTATTCCGCCTCAGGTTTCCGCGAATCTGCCGTTAAACGGGAGGAAATATCAAGCGCTCGCTACCTTACATCCAGCAAGCGACTACACGGTTTTGTTGAAGGCGCCCTCCGCCTCGACCCTATGGCGCGGCGGGAAAGGGGGGATCATCGAGCGCTCCACCAACGCAGGAAGCGCATGGGCGCCGCAGAACAGCCCTTCCCAGGACGATTGGCTGGCGGGGGCGGCCGTTTCCGATACGGTTTGCTGGTTGGCGGGCCGCAATGGCGCGATCGCGCGAACCGTGGATGGAAATCAATGGGAGCGAATTGCGCCGCCAGCGCAAGCCGCGGCGCCGGCGGGCAAGTCTCCGGATTGGATCGGCGTCGTGGCGCGCGACGCGTTGAATGCGACGATCGCCGCCGGGGATGGCCGGCATTTCACAACGCAAGACGGCGGAAAAACCTGGCAGGCGCGATAGGACGAATCGCGTGCAAGAAATCGGAGCAGCCCCGTTCTAAGCGATGAAGGATGAAATCAGATCCTCATTGGAGGCTGCACATGAAAATCGTTACGTTTTCCAGGTTTCCGGCCGCCGCTGCTCTGGCGGCGTTTCTCGTTGCACTGCCGTTATTTCACCTCCGGGTTTCGGCAAACTCCGCGAGCCAGCCTCCCGCACGGGCGGGCGACGGGACATTGAGCACAACGCTTGCGGATCAGAGCGACCTTGCTCTCACCGTTTACAACTCGAATCTTTCGCTCGTTCGCGACGTTCGCCAGATCACCTTGCCCGCCGGAGAAACGCGCCTGCGGTTTATGGACATCGCTGCGTCGATCAAACCGGCGACCGTGCATTTCCGTTCCCTCACCGAACCCGCCAAGCT
>Ga0302324_100003237_pt1 | contig 36861 bp, 25 predicted proteins | sample Palsa_T0_1_FD_201949 | JGI IMG/M metagenome (GOLD analysis project Ga0302324, IMG submission 201949) | Peat permafrost microbial communities from Stordalen Mire near Abisko, Sweden - Palsa_T0_1 | ecosystem: Environmental > Terrestrial > Soil > Palsa > Peat permafrost | place: Sweden: Abisko... | reverse complement strand
GTTATATTTTCCTGTGGGTTTAGCATATTTGCTTGTGGTTCGTGGTGCTGGGGGGGGGGGCCCCCCCCCACGACAGCCGGTACCACCCCGGCGACGAGGACCTGTCGCCGGGGGCCGGGTTCGGAGACCGGCGCTACTGTTTTCGGCGCCGGATGAGGATTGCGCCTTAGAACTGAATTCGACCCATGAATTCAATTACACGGCCGGCGTCGGCTCCTTGCGCGTACCCGAAGTACTGATTGTTGATGTTGGCTCCCGGGTTTGCGTTTCCGTTGGTGATGGGTTGCAGTTGCAGAATGTTGAACGGGTTGTACATGTTCGCCTGGATGCGCAGCACCGTGTGGTGATCGCCAAAATCGTGAGCGAACTGCTTGGCGAAGCTCATATCGACATCCTGAAAGCAAGGGCCGCTGAAGCTGTTGCGGTTGATGCCGGGCACATAGGCGTGAGAGTTTGCAGGAGATGTGACGTCGAAGTAGGCGAGGCCGCCGTTCGTCCCGCCACTGCCGCGGTTGGGGAAGTCGCCTCCTCCGGTATAGAGACTGTTGGAGCAGCCATAGACCGCGCCGCCGTAGTATGCCAATGGACGGGTGGGACTTACCACTCCCGATCCGAGAACGAAGGCTGAGGTTGTGAGGTTGTAGGTCACCGGTGTGTATGGAAAGCTCGTGTGGAAAGTATAGGTACCGTTGATTTGCCAGCCGTTTATGAGAGTGTCTGCAAGAGCACTACTGGAATGGACGTGCGGTACTTCCCACAGGGCCGTAGCGACTACGCGGTGCCTGGTGTCGTAATCCGAAGGCCCCCACTCTGACTTGTTGTTGGCAGGATTGGTCTGGTTGGCGTCCGAGTCGGCCAGGTCGCCGTTCGACACCTCATCGAGACCCTTCGAATAGGTGTAAACCACGCTGGTTGCGAGCCCATGCTGCAAGGTGTGCCTGAGTTGTACATTCAGCGCGTTGTAGTTCTGGTCGGAGTCGGTCTGCGCAAAGTAGGCAGCGTACACCGGCGAATTGGCGTTGTTGAAGAGGAAATTCTGATTCACGAGGCGGGCGAAGTGATGTCCTTCGCTGCCCGCGTAACCGGTCGTCCACGTTAGATTCCAGGGCAGCTGGTATTCGACTTCAAACGAATACAAAGCGGCTACGGGAGGCCTGGTTGTGGGAAGCGCTCCGTATACTTCTACGCTGGGTGTGCCGCCACCGTAAGGGTTGGGAAAGCCGTTGGCGTTCGTACCCGTGGCCAGGGCCGGATTGATTGGGAAGCTGAAGGGAGAATTGGTGGTTCCAATTTCATACTTGATTTGCCCGCCATCAAACGGCGTAGAAAAATCCAACGCGTTGGTGCCGCAGCAAGGGCCGAAGTTGGCGATGCCCGGACCATCTTCTAACGCGTTATTAAACAGCGCGACGTCCAGGTGGTTGTAGGCAATGGCGAAACCGCCGCGGACCACAACTTTCCCACTTGTCCCGGCCGGTTGCCAGGCAAACCCGATCTTTGGAGCAAAAAGGTCATTCTTTGCGTTCCAAAGATGATTGTGGGGCACGAGGGTCATGCCGCTCAGTTCCGATCCCGGAGGCCCCAGAACGGGGTAGTTGATTTCAAACCCAGCATTCCGCAGTGGCGTGTAATCTTCCCAGCGCAGGCCTGCGTTGAATGTGAAATTCGGCGTGACCTTCCAGTCATGCTGTCCGTAGATTGAGATATCTTCATCGCGGAAGTATCGCTGCGTGTTCGGAACGCTGCCAGTGTTTGGATTTACGTCGACGGACTCGTAGATAGGCGCGTCATTGACCATTGACCACAATCCCTGCATGGAATATACGGGGCGGTCATCGCCATAGAGATTGTCGTTATCCTGCTCCAGGCGCACCTCTCCGCCCATGCGCAGCGAATGATTGCCCCAAGTATGGGTGACCATGTCGCGGCCTTCGTAGGTGTTCTCCGCGAATACCGCGGGGGTGGTGCTGGACTGAGCCACACCATATTGCGGATCGTTGCTGACCGGCAGGGTCTGCACGTTGATGTACGGGATGCCGTAGTCGACCGTACCGCCCGCATCCTTAATGCCGTTCTCTGCAAAACGGGTTCCGTTGACGCGAAACTCATTGAGCCAGGTGGGTGAAAACGTGTGGATATAGATAAGGGTCGCGGCGGAGTTCAGCGGTTTGAAGGGAACATCGTCTGCTGGGCGCGCGCCATTTGTGGCGCTGGCGCCATCGCTATCGAGCTTGGTGAAGTAGACGCTGCCGGCTAGTGTGTCTCTTGAAGTCAGAAAATAGTCGCCGCGCGCATTGAACTGGTTGCCGCGGGCGTTACTTGGAATGGCGATTGCGGCATTGTAAATGTCAGGAATACCATCCAGGCCGCCGCCGGTGACTGCATTCGAGAGAGGATTAGACGAGTAGCTAAGTCGCGGATAAACTCCGAGCTGCGATGCGCCACCCGCGGTTGGAGAGCCAATGTCGAGTCCGTCGCCGACTGTTTGACAGTAGGGGCCAGAGGTGTCTGTCTGGGTTACTACGGGGCCAACGCCATTGACGGATGTAGGCGGAAATTCGCCCTGGTTGTTAGCCCATGGGCTGCAGTTGGTGAGTGATGAGTTAATCGCAACTACGCGAGGCGCCATGCCGGGCATGCTAAGGATTTTTGCGCTGATACCTCCCGGCCGATCCGTGGCTACCAGGCTGCGGAAATCCGGAGTTTCTACCCACTGGTTGGCGATGGTGGTGTTGTGAACGCTGAAGCCGGAGTAAGAGAGGAAGTAAAAGAGTTTGTCTTTGACGACCCGGCCGCCAAGCGATCCCGCCCAGGTGCGTTGAGCATTTTGCACACGCGTGGGCATGCCCGCGGCGGGCCCCGCGTACTTGTTGTAGGCATTCAGGCCAGGCTGGTCGTAGAGGAAGAATGCACCGCCATGCAGTGAATTCGATCCGCTCTTGGTGACGACCTTGACCTGCGCTCCGGTATTGCGGCCGTCGGAGGCGTCATAGGACGTCGAAATCACAGTCATCTGACCTACGGCCTCTTCATTGGGCGTGACCACAGCATTGCCGCCATGGGTTAGCGAGTTCACGCTGACGCCGTCGATCATGAAGTTGTTGTCTGCCTGGCGTTGACCGTCGGCGACAATCTGCACACCGTTTTCGGTCTGGAAAGTACCGGAATTGGAACCGCCCGGGCCGGCGCCGTTGGGGAGGAAAACAGCTTCGCCGTTGCCGGCGCGCGCGCCATCTCCGGTGATGCCTGGGGCGGTGCGAAGCAGTTCGTATGGATCGCCGCCAACGATCGGCAGCCTCTGAATCTCGTCGCTGGTAATGGTGGAACCGATGCTGGCGTCGGCGGTTTGAAGTTGCTCAACCTGGTCGGCTGTGACCGTCACCGATTCGGCGGCGCCACCGGGTTTGAGGGTGACGACCAAATCGCGAGGCGTTTCTGCTTCGAGCGTCACATCGCTCAGATCGCTCTCCTTGAAACCTGCAGCGGTAATTTTAACGGAGTATTTCCCGGGCCCCAATTCGCTGAAGTGATAAGCGCCGGTAGCGTTGGTTGTGGAGACTTGTTGTTGCTGCGTTGCGGCATTGGTCAGCGTGACGGTGGCGTTGGGAATGGCTGCCCCGCTGGGGTCCAGCACGGTGCCGGAGAGGCTGGAACCGAACTGCGCATGGACAGGCAGGGCAATCAGGATGAGGAAGGACAACACCCACATCCAATGCCGAGAAACGGAAGGCAAATTTCCAGGTAGCTTTTGGAAGTTACTTGCTACACTCTTTAATCCGATTCGTTGCATGAGACCTCCTCAAGAACATTGCTTTGTCCGAATTGGCACGTTGGCTTTCTTTTGACAAGGGGAAGCCCGTCGTTTGCGCACCGCAAATCAAGCGAAGGACGGGTGTGGCAACCTGCCACTGCCGAGAAGCCGCATGGAAATCTGCGCTTCACCGGTAATCTATACACCCCTAACATGCGCAATGGGAAGGGGCAATGAAAGCCGTTTCGCGTTCATTTCCGGTACATTAGACATTCTTAGGGGCGAAACTGGTTGCCTTCTGTCCAAAATAGCTCAGTGCCGACATAGGTTCTGGCGCCCTACACCAGACCCAGGAATCGCACACGTCGGACGTGACTCTTCTGATCCCGGGGGCATGGTCAAGTACCGGTCATAAGGAGCGATTCCAGGGTGGGTATGCCCTTTTTTGTATTGTGAAAGCTCGCCGCTTCCTGGGGACGCGTCGTCTTGATGATAATGACAGACAGTGCAGCTACCCTGGGACCGCCCGCAGGCGAACGGCTGGTCGCAGAAAACGGTTCGCAAAATCAAAGGAGAATGAGAATGTGCAGCCTGCTGACTGAGGCCTACCTGAATACACGCAACGATGAGTTCTTCCGGTTTCTGGGACTGCCGACGCTGATGCGGTCGACAGCGGAGACCACCAACGGAGCGTTTGGCCTGATGGAGCACTGGGAGATGCCGGTGGGATTTCAATCGCCCTACCACAAACACCATCGCGAGGATGAGGCGTTCTACGTGATCGAAGGGGAGATGGCGTTTGTTTGCGGGGAGAAGTGGCTGAAGGGCGGGCCGGGGACTTATGTCTTCGGGCCGCGCGAGATAGCGCATGGGTTCAAAGTGATTGGCAATTGGCCGGCCCGGATGTTGCTGATGTGCGCGCCGGGAGGGTTTGAGAAGTTTGTGCTGGAGCTTGGACAACCGGCATCGGCGCCGCCGGGGCCGCCGGATTTTGGCAAGCTGGCCGCAGTGGCAGCGAAGTATGAGATTGACCTGCTGGGGCCGTTGCCAGAGTCACCGAAGCAGTGGGAATAAGCGGAGCTGGCCCTCAAGTGAGTGGCGCCGCCGACCGGCAAAATGGCCGGGATGGACAAGAAATACACAGCCGATCCGTTGCGGAGGTTTTTATACTCAATGCATGGCCAACTCCCCGGTCTGCGGAATGAAATTTGAAAGGGCGGCTCGCAAGAACGGCGCGCTGAGGATTGCGGGACTGGACGAAGTGGGGCGCGGGCCGATGTTCGGGCCGGTGGTGGCGGCGGCTGTGATTCTTGCGCCGAAGTGCCGGATCGAGGGCCTGACGGATTCGAAAAAGCTGACCGAGAAGAGGCGGAACGAGCTGGACGTGGAGATTCGGGCGAATGCCGTGGCTTGGGCGATTGCGGCAGTGGACGCGGCGACGATCGACCAAATCAACATTCTGCGGGCGAGTCTGCTGGCGATGCGAATGGCTGTTGAACAGCTGGCGCTTACGCCAGATTATCTGCTGATTGACGGGCGGGACACGATCGACTGGCCATGCCCGCAACAGGCTGTAATTCAGGGCGACGGGCTGTCGCTTTCGATTGCGGCGGCGAGCGTGCTGGCCAAGGTGTATCGCGACGGAATTCTGGTGGAGTTGGATCGGGAGTTCCCCGGTTACGGGCTGGCACGGCACAAGGGATACTGCTGTCCGGAGCACTTTGAGGCGCTGGCGCGTCTGGGGCCGACGCCGCTGCACCGGAAGAGCTTCAGCCCGGTGGCGCAGAAGATGCTGGAATTCCCGGAGTCCCTTGAAGTTGGAGACTTCTTGTAATGAAGGCGCTGCTTGCATTGGTTCTTGCGTTTGCGGTACTGCCGTTCTCGCAGGATTGCGCTGGTCAGGAGCCTTCGGCCGAACCGCAGCCAAAAGAAGCCAAGGCGAAGCCGCCGACGGGGATCGTGACTGGAACGGCTTATTGCGCGGACACCAATCTTCCGGCTCGGCTTGCGCGAATTGGTTTGGTTCCGGTATCTGGCGACGATTTTCGGAACTTGCAGTTCACTGCCACCGATCTAAATGGACGATTTGCGCTCAGCAAAGTGCCCGAAGGCCGATATTATGTTGCCGCATCGCAACCTGGGTATGTCGATCCCCTCGGCCAGCTTTCGCCGCCGCGCTTTATGGCGATGACGGCTGAGGACCGAAAAAAGCTTGAAGCAAACGTGCCGACTGTAATGGTGTCCGCCAAATTGCCGGCAGAGGTTTCTCTTCGCCTGGAGCGAGGGACCGAGATAGACGGAACAGTAACCTATGACGACGGCAGCCCGGCAATCTCTCTCGAGATCGAGTTGACACCGAAGGCCGAGAAGGCCGATGGGGTTGAGCCCCAGGATGAGGCCGCTGTCTCGATGGACTCTTTCTTCGAGCACAATCCGCACACGTCAGATGATCACGGGCGCTTTCGAATTCTCGGCGTGCCACCGGGCGAATACCTGGTGAGTGTGAAGGTGCCGACGAGCTCTGCCGACTCTTCGCGCACATCTGGCTGGGTGCAGTTTCTAGAGTCGACTCGAATGGGCGGCCTGATCGTATACACCGGCGGCAGCCTGCGCGCCACGACGGCGAAGGCGATCAAGGTGACCACAGGAGGGGCGTCTTCCGACGCCGACATCATTATTCCGCTAAGCAAGCTGCACTCGATCCATGGAGACGTCGTGTTGAAGAGCACCGGCCAACCGCCGGCCTCCGCGTTTTTGCAGCTCGTCTATGCTGATACGCAAGAGCCGGCTCGTGTCGTGATGGCGCCCGGCGGCCACTTCGATCTCCCGTTTGTGCCGGAAGAAAGCTATCTTCTCCGAGCCATTGCGGCGCCCAATGGACTGCGAAATCTCGGAATTGGCGATGACGATGTCAATGAAGGGGGGATGATTGTCAGCGGATTTTACATAAAAGCACCAGGCCGATCGAAGGAGGAAGGGGCAGTTGAGATTCCACTGCTGGTGAAAGGCGATGTGGAGGACATAACGATTCGAGTGCCGGATCCGCAACCGCTAGAACACGCCGCGCCTTCTGAAGCGCCCGAACAGGGAGACGCATCTGCACCACCCCAATAGTTCATCGAAAGGGCGCAACCTTCGCGCAGACGGCGATACAATTTCCTGAGCTCTGAATCTGACCGGGGGCCCGCCCTTGCAACAGCTGCGCCGGTGCTGGTTGTCATTCTCGCTGCTCGGCTGCCTGCTGATGGCCGGCTGCGACAAGTATCAGCACAAGAAGCCGGACCCGACCAAGGGGGTGGTGGCGGGCGTAGTGCTGTGCGCGGATACGGGCAAGCCGGCGCGGTTTGCCACAGTGGTGTTGTCGGCCGCTCCCAAGGCTGGTGAAAAGAACGATCAGGGCGACCCTCTGCCCGCGGCGGAGATGACGGTGACCGATCTTGAGGGACGGTTCCGAATGGAAGCAGTGCAGCCGGGACGCTACTACGCATTTGCGACGCTGGACGGCTATCTGGACCCGGCTCTCGCGCTCGATCCGGACAAGCTGCAGTCGCTGGGGACGGACCGTGAGCGGCACCTTTACTCGATTCAGCAATGGAAGGACAACCTGGTGGAGGTCACCGTCTCAGTGCATCGCGCGGCGGAGATTTCGATTTCGATTCAGCGGGCGGCCGAGATCAGTGGCACAGTTACGTTTGACGACGGATCTCCGGCCATTGGGATGCGTTTCGAGCTTCAGCGGAAGACGGCCGCGGGAGAGTGGGCCGGAGTGGGCCTGCCGCTGATGGATACTTGGACGATTCAAGCCACCAGCGACAGCCACGGGCACTACCTGGTGACGAACCTGACGGCAGGCGAGTATAAGGTGTGCACGCTGATGCCCACCGACGCGGAGGAGGATGCGCCGCGGGTGTGCTTGGGAAACGTCTACCGTAGGAAGGACGCAAAGACGGTGAAGGTGGCTTCCGGCGAGAATGCGGCGGGCACCGACATCGAGATTCCTCTGAGCGGGTTGCACAAGGTTTCCGGGTCGGTCTCCGCTCTGATTGACGCTCACCCAATCGCACACGGAACGGTGCGGCTGCTCTATGCGGACGACCGGGAGCCGGTGCGGCAAACGGACCTCGACGACAACGGCGACTACGAATTCGACTACGTTCCGGAGGGCAAGTACATTCTCGCCGTCACAAGCGCGAGAGATGAAGAGAAGAAGGATCCTGCTATGGCGACGGGGCCGGGGGGTCAGCAGCAGCTGACCGTGCAGTCGGTCTCGACGCATATCTACGCAGACAAAGAGATCACCATCAACGTGATGAGCGATCAGGAGAATCTCAACTTGTCGTTACCGCTCGCTGTGCCTGGCGTCAATCCAGTGCCGAGCGCGCCGCTAGTTGCACAGCCGGCGCCGCAGTGAAATGCCGCGTCCTGGGCAGCCGTTGAATCCCACCCTAGCCGAAAAAACGAATGCGCGGCGAGGATGGGGCACCCACATATGGGCTGAACGAGAGACGGCGGGTTGGGGTTTGTGGTTTCCCACCCTAAACGCAAAGGGCGCGTTTAGGATGGGGCACCCACATATGGGCTGAACGAGAGACGGCGGGTTGGGGTTTGTGGTTTCCCACCCTAAACGCCAAGAGCGCGTTTAGGATGGGGCACCCACATATGGGCTGAACGAGAGACGGCGGGTTGGGGTTTGTGGTTTCCCACCCTGAACGCAAAGGGCGCGTTTAGGATGGGGCACCCGATGACAATGAGGGATCCATGCGTCTGATATTCATCTACGGCATGCCTGCAACGGGAAAGCTGACGGTGGCGCAGGAGCTGGCCAAACTGATCGGGTACAAGCTGTTTCACAACCACCTGGTCGTGGACCTGCTGCTGTTGACCAACGAGTTTGGCAGCGCGACGTTTGTTCGGCTGCGCGAGAAGATCTGGCTGGGGGTATTTCGCGAGGCTGCCCGGGCCGGAGAGCCTGGATTGATCTTCACTTTCAATCCGGAAAAGACCGTGCATGCGGAGTTTGTGGGGCAGGCGGTCGAGACTATCGAAAAGGAGGGCGGCCGGGTGGATTTTGTGGAGCTGGTTTGCCCGGTTGAGGAGCTGCGGCGGAGGCTGGCAAGTGAGTCGCGATTGAAGTATCGGAAGCTGAGCTCGCTGGAGCTGTTCGACAGGCTCGAGGCGGCGGGGGAATTCGATACGGCTCACATGCCGAGGGCGGCGGTGACGATTGATACAAGCGTTACCGAGCCCGCTGAGGCCGCAGAGCAGATTCGGAGTGCGCTGGGGATTGCCTGAAGCGCTCAGGCTTGCTTGACAGCTGCGGTCCGGCGTTTTTGCCACAAGGCGAGGACGGGGCGGGCGAGCAGCAACACAGCGACAATGATGGTGATGGACATGGGCGCGAGAACGCCGGGCTTGACCTGCCACCAGTAGTGAATGACTCCGCAGATGATGGCGAGATAGACGAGCTTGTGGAGGCGGTTCCAGTTCTTGCCGCCCAACTTGCGTATGGCCCAGTTTGTGGAGGTGAGCGCGAGCGGAAGAAGCAGGAGCCAGGCGAGAACGCCGGCGATGATGAAGCGGCGCCTGGTGACGTCGGTGATGATGGTGGGGATGTCGAAGTTGGCGTAGAGCGCGTCGTACGTGGCCATGTGAATCGTGCCGTAGAAGAAGGCGAAGAGGCCGAGCAGGCGGCGAAAGCGGATGAGCCAGCCGAGTTGCGGGATTAGCTTGCGAATGGGTGTGACGGCCAGCGTGATGGCGAGCAGGTTGAGAGTGGTTGAACCTGTGGCGAAGGCGATGGTCGCGGTAGGGTCGGGGCCAAGGGTGTTTGTGACCGCGCCGTAGACGAGGCGGGCGAGCGGCGCTAGGCAGGCGAGCCAGGTGAGGACTTTCAGCGAAATCTGTGTCGAGCGATTCATTGAATCCTTGGGTAGCGGAGTTAGCGGGGCTGGCGGGGTTAGGCAGAACCGCCGGTCTGGTGTACGCAAGCCGCTGACGGGTCAGATTATCATTCGCGGGCGAACCGCCAACAAGGTCGCGGCCCTTTCTCCTGTGCGGGAGGAAGCTCTCTCTGGCCGGATGTCTACGCGTACCGTTTGCAATTATGTTTCAAAATATCGGACAAATGATTCAAATTTCACGATGTACATGTTACAAAGCCGGGCGAAACAAGTTCGTACAACAAAATCGTGGACTCTCGCTGCGTTTCTTCGTATTATCCGCGGCGTTCAATGGGAGCAGTAATGCTGCTTCAGAAGGCAGAACAGGAAAAGGAGAATGTCACGGTCATGAGGATGATATGCCAACGTTTCCCCCTAATTGCAGTCGGCGTGCTCGCTCTCTGCGCAATCACTTCCGTGCCGGCACATGCCTACTCGTGGAGTTCGTGTAGTCAATACGCGACCTACACTGAAAACGGTTACAACCTCTATACCGACGAATGGGGCGCGTCCTCGGGCCAGTGCGTCTATGCCAACAGCTCCACCAATTGGTGGTCGGTGGCGGATTACCCCGATGGCACCAGTGTCCAGGCGTACCCCGACACAGAAATCGGCTTGGGCAACGTAAACCTAAGTTCCCTCAGCGCCGTAAACTCGTCCTTCAACTTCTCGGTGCCAAGCGGCGCATCTTTCGACGCAGCCTACGATCTCTGGACGAATAATAACGTGGACGAAGTGATGGTGTGGGAGGATTGGAACAACAACGGACCTATCGCCAGCTCGTACAGTTGCAACCAACTTGGTGTCAATGGCTGCCCCTTTGCCACCAACGTATCCATCGATGGCGTAAATTACGACGTCTTTCAGGGCTATACGAACCACAACGTCGTTTCCTTCCTGCGCATCTCAAAGACAACAAGCGGCAGTGTGAATCTTCTGGATCTAATGAACTGGCTTGCAAACGAGGGCAAGCTGACCAGCAAGACGTTCTCCACTGCGGATTTCGGCTTTGAGATCACAAAAACCGAAGGTTCTCAACAATTCACAGTGAATTCCTACAGCCTCAGCTATAGCTCGGGAGGCTGCACGCCCACCGCAATCACCCCATACATTTCGGTGAATAACGGCTCATCCTGGACTGAGGAAAACAGCGCCACCGTCAGCTCCACAAGCACGCAGGTGGACCTTGGCCCGCAGCCCACATCCGGCGGATCATGGAAATGGTCCGGACCGAACGGATATAGCTCCACCTCGCGCCAGATCGACGACATTCCGCTGAGCTCGGGCTCCAACGTGTACACGGCGACCTACACCAACTCCTCAGGCTGCAACAGCACGGAGACCTTTACCATCACGGTGAACTAGAAGTAATCCCCTAACCAGGGGCATCACGCCTCACACCCGGCATTGGCGCCGCTGTTCGCACAAAGCGACCACGGCGCCGAGGTCGCTTGAAACGGAGCCGGCCGGCACTGGGAGCATCCCGTGCAAAAGACGAGAAAACAAACACACCTTTGCCTGGCGACAACGAGCAGCCGTGCGGCGATCCTTGTCGTGGGCTATCTACTCGGTGGAGGGACTAGCGGGTTCCTTGCAGCGCAGACCGTGAACGTATCTGTCTGGCCGACGAAAATGGACCATAGTCTGGAGTCGGTTCTTGTGTTCCAATCTCAAAGCCGCGAGAAAACCGAGGCAAAAATCCAAGTCTATGACGATATTCCGGCTCAGCAGATTGCCCAAATCGATGTGGCGGCCCCATCCAGGGCTTCAGCCGCGAGTAAGGCTCAAGAGGCACCGCCCTCAATGGATGAAGAAGCGGATACCTTAATTGTGAACCCGCTGAAGTCCGGCGCGGAGGCCATTCGCTCTGCTCAGGGATCGAACATCGATTTCGTGTTGACGGCGCAGCTCTTCAGGGCCGTGAAGCCGGAGGCATATCTGATCGCTTCCGGAGTTACAGGGTCGGACGATCTCGAATGTCTTGCCTTCCGCAATCCTGACGGCACGTATGTACTCTTTACAGTGAACCACTCCAAGTCGCCTGTCAGCCTCGAAGCCTTTTGGAAAGACAGACTGTTTACCTATACACAGGCCGGCAGCTCCATTGGTCTATTTGCGTGGGATCCAAGGAGCCAGTTGGTCTCCCTGGTCTCGAGGGAGCCTGGAATATCGGCGAGGGTTCTGTTTCGATCGAGGCCAAATGTTCGAAGGCTTCCCCTTTGGGTGTCGATCTTCGATGTGAAAGCCAGGCCTCATACTGCTCCATCTTTCCCATCCGTTTTACCTGTAATTCGCGGCAAAATAGCGTAATGCTCAACGTTACGGTCTACCCTGCCGGCGAGAGCAATACCGACGGCATGAAGCCAGGTTTTGTAACCATTACGGCGGCTCCCGATGTGGGAGAGCCCACGAGTCTCCGCGTACCAAGCTGTAGCGCGGGTCGATAAGCTCGAAAGAACCCAGTTACTCTGGTTCCGCTCTAGAAGTCTCTCTTGAGGTTCATGCCGGTGTAGAGCGAGGCTACCTGGTCCTGGTAGCCGTTGAACATGAGGGTGTTGCGGCGCTGCGCATAGAAGGGCAGACCGATGCGGCGTTCGGTCTTTTGGCTCCAGCGGGGATGGTCGACATTCGGGTTGACGTTGGAATAGAAGCCGTATTCGTCCGGAGCCATCTCGTTCCAGGTGGTGTTTGGCTCATGATCGAGGAAGCGCACGGCCACGATGGACTTGGCGGACTTGAAGCCGTACTTCCAGGGAAGAACCACGCGGACCGGCGCGCCGTTCTGGTTGGGGAGGACCTCGCCGTAGAGTCCGAAGGTGAAAAGAGCGAGCGGATTCATGGCTTCGTCCATGCGAAGGCCTTCTTTGTAGGGCCAGTCGATATGGGCCTGGCCGGCCCAGGGTTCGACCTTGAAGTTGAAGTAGGAGAAGAACTGAACGTATTTGGCTTTGGAGAGCGGCTCGCAGCGGTTGACGAACTCGGAGAGCGAGTAGCCGACCCAGGGGATGACCATGCTCCAGGCTTCGACGCAGCGATGGCGATAGACGCGGTCTTCGAGCGGGTGAAGTTTGAGAAGGTCGTCAATGTCGAAGGTGAGGGGCTTTTTGACGAGGCCGTCGACCTTGACGGTCCAGGGGCGCGTGGGGAGCTTGCCGGCGTTCTGTGCGGGTTGGTCCTTCTGAACGCCAAACTCGTAGTAGTTGTTGTAGTGGGTGATGTCGTTCAGGCTGGTGAGGTCTTCGCCGGTGGTGGTCAGCGGGCTCTTGATGGTTTCGAGCTTGGTGTCAGCGTGGGCGGCGAGACTGGGGGCGACGATTTCGGCGGCGCGGTCGAGGCCGAGGGCGGCAACTCCAGCGGCGGCAGCGGTTCCGGCGGCGCGGCGCAGAAAGCTGCGGCGATTCAGATATTGATCCTTTGGCGTGATTGCGGACGAGGGGAATTCGGGCGGTTTTCCGATCAGCATTTCAGGTTGACCTCGCGCGGGGATGTTGCTGCGCACTTGTTAGACACGCGAAGGCATCCCTGCGTTACAAGATACGTTGGCGGGGGTGGGGCGGATTGCGGGGAAGCGCAGGACTCCGTTTGTTAAGTTCGTTCTATCCCAGGTCTCAAAGGCGAGACCCGGGGAGCCCGGGCACCCGGCTGATTGGTTCGTTCAGGACGGAGCCGGTTGAGATTGTTGGTCTCCCATCCTAAACGCAAGGAGCGCGTTTAGGATGGGGCACCCGGCTGATTGGTTGGTTCACGACAGAGCCGGTTGAGATTGTTGGTCTCCCACCCTAAAGGCAAAGAGCGCGTTTAGGATGGGGCACCCAATGTGTCGCGTCCCAACCTAGCCACAAAAACAACAACTTGGCGAGGGTGGGGCACCCAAATCAAACTGGCTGAGCGAACGGCCATTCGCGAAGGACGCGGGCGCGGATGAGGTAGATGAGGGTTCCGCTCAAGGCGATGCCTGCGGCGACGAGCAGGCCGATGATCGGGTCCTTGCGAAAAATGAGCAGGTAGAGGAAGCCTGCCATGGCGGCGAGTGGCGGCAGCGGAAAGAGAGGCATGCGGAAGGGGCGATCGAGCTCGGGGCGCTGGACGCGCAGAAGAATGACGCCTACGTGCTGGAGGAAAAACTGGAGCAGGATGCGCGTGATGACGAGCATGGTGATGACCTGCTGCAGAGAGAGGAAGCAGAAGGCTGTGGCCACAAGGCCCATGGCGACGAGCGAGCGGTGCGGGATGCCGTGGCGGGGATGGACAGCGTCGAGGAAGCGGAAGTAGTTGCCGTCGCGGGCGGCCGCGTAGGGGACGCGGGAATAGCCGAGCAGCAGCGAAAAGACTGATGCGAACGCGGTCCAGACGACGAGGGCGGCCATGAGCGCACCGGCCCAGCGGCCAAAGGCGGATTGGGCGATTTGCGCGACAAGCTGCAGGCGGATGAGGTTGGATTCCCCGGCGTGGACAGCTGCGTTGCGGAGTGAGGGTAGCGCGGCGAGGTTCATGGCGATGTAAAAGGTTGCGACGAAGAGAACGGAGAGCAGGATGGCGCGAGGGATGGTCTTTTCAGGGCGCTTCACTTCGCTGCCGAGGAAGGTGATGTTGTAGTAGCCCCAGTAATCGTAGGTGGTAATGAGTGTGGCCTGGGCGAGTCCGCCGAGAGCAATGGTCACGGATTGCGAGGGACCGGCGGGCATGTGCCATCCGCCTGTGGCGGCGGCGTGAGCGAATCCGGAGACGATTACGCCTGCGATGGCGGCCATTACGCCGGCAAAGAGGACCCAGGCGAGGCGAGTGACCTGGCTGAGATTGCGGTAGAGCAAGGCTGTGACCAGCAGGCAGGCGAAGGCTGCGGTAAAGCTGGACCAGTGGATGAAAGGGAGCGCGGCGAAGGGTGCGGCGTCTAGGCCGGGCCAGAACCAGGCGAGGAAGCTGGAGAGCCCGATGCATCCCGACGCGATGGAGAGCGGCGCGGAAAAAGAGAGCTGCCAAACATAGAGGAAGCTGAGCCAGTTCCCTGCCCGGCGCGGGCCGTAGATCTCTCGGAGAAATGCATAGGAACCCCCAGCGCGTGGAAAGGCAGCGCCGAGTTCGGCCCAGACAAGACCGTCGGCAACGGCGATGGCGGCGCCGAGAATCCAGGCCCAGACGGAGAGTTGGAAGCCCGCAGCAGCGATGACCAGCGGCAGCGTGATGAACGGGCCGACGCCGATCATCTCAAGCATGTTGAAGAGGACAGCGGAGCGCAGGCCGATGCGGCGGGTGAGGGCGGGGCCTGAGGCAATACCGGCGCGCGGCGACGACCCTGGAGAAGCGGCGGAAATTGGACCGGTAGTGGGGGTTGCTGGTTCCATGGGCCTCTTTTGCTCCCCGGATTGTACACTGACGGGAAGTATGGTCATTGATAAGAGAAGACAGGTCGGTGCGGGCTCCGCACTCGCACGGGGATTGGAAACAAGTCGTCCCTCAGGGGCTAAAGCCCGGACGTTTTACTTGGCTCTTGCGGCACGACTGAAGTCGTGCCCTGATACAAAGCCTGGGCTGCGAGGTTTTTCAGCGGAATGTGGGGCCGCACTCGCACGATGGATGAGAAACTTTGCGTTTCTGGCCGTGTTGGCAGGGGTCGCGTTGGCTGCGGTTACATCAGATGAAGATTCTTGCAGGGCTCAGCAGTCGGTGAGCGCACCAGACCGGCCGTTGGGCGTCTCTGACCCCCTGGCGGCGATTCCGCTGCCGGAGCCGGCGACGAAGCCTTTGCCGATTTGCGAAGACCGGGGCTATGCCGCACTGGAGCAGGATTTGAAGCGGCTGGGCACGACGGCGAGTGTGCTGGCGATTGTGGCTCATCCGGACGATGAGGACGGGGCGTTGCTGACGTATCTTTCGCGCGGGCTGGGCGTACGGGCGGCTTTGTTCACACTGAATCGCGGCGAAGGCGGACAGAATGCAATGTCGGCCGATAGCGGCGACGCACTGGGGATTATTCGCACGCAGGAACTGTTGAAGGCTGGCGAATACGACGGGCGGACGCAGCTGTGGGGTACAGAGGCGGATTTCGGCTTCTCGAAGACGCAGGAGGAGGCCTTTGCGAAGTGGACGCACGAGCGGGTGCTCTACGACGCGGTGCTGGCAGTCAGGCGCGAGCGGCCGCAGATTCTGGTGTCGACGTTTGTGGGGGGAATTACCGATGGGCACGGACACCACCAGGTGAGCGGCGAGATTATGCAGGAGGCGTTTAAGGCTGCGGGAGACCCGAAGGTGTTTCCGGAGCAGCTGAAAGATGGGCTGGAGCCATGGCAGCCGCTGGCCGTGTATTCGATGGTGCCGTTTGCGCCGGTGACGGATGGAAAGATGTTTGACTATGCGACCGGTAAATGGGCTCCGGCGCGGTTTCATAACTACGTGACGGACGAATGGATAACCGAGGTGCCTTCGACAGATGTGGTGCTGCCGGTGGGGACGTTCGACAAGTATCTAGGGCGGAGCTACGCACAGATTGCGTGGGAGGGATGGGGGCAGCAGAAGTCGCAGAACGGCGGGGCGAACCCGACGCTGAGCGGACCTACGACGACGCGGTATCACCTGTGGGCGGTGGATAAGGCAGCGAGCATTGCGCCCGAAAACAAGGGGCCAGCTGGCGCTGTGCCGGCAAGTGCAGGGTCGAAGGACAGCAGCCTGTTTCACAATCGCCGCGTCGCGGTGGATACGAGCATTTCAGGATTGGCGCGGCTCGCAGGCCCTGGCGCACCGGCATGGCTTGGCGCAGAGTTGAGCAAGATCGACGCGGGGGTGAAGGCCTTCGGGCCGACGGCGCTGGCCGAGCCGAATGCGAGCGCGGCGCACAAAGTGGTGCCGATTTACAAGCAGGCGCTCGATCTTCGGGCGAAAGTTGCGGCAAGCACGATTGAGCCGGCAGCCAAGGCGAATCTGCTGTTCGAGCTCGATACCAAGATCGAACAGTTCCAGACCGTGCTGAAGGATTTGCTCGGCATCGAGATGATTGCGTTCACGACGCACGCGAGCCGGGTGGAAGAGGGTGGATTTCGTGGCAGCTCAGCCGACGAGACCCCACGAAGCGTGACGCCGGGCGAAGAGTTCAACGTGAGGATTCACGCGTCGATGGCGGCTACGGAGGCGCACGTCGAAAAAATGTGGTTTGTGAGCGAGACTGGGGACAGGAGCTGGAAGGCGGGCGAAGCGATCGGGACGGCAAGCTCCGCAACAACCAGCGATGCGATCTTCAAGCTGCGCGTGCCGGAGAATGCCGAGCCGACCGAGCCTTACTTTACGCGGCCCAGTACCGAGCAGCCCTACTACGATTTGCTGCACCCGGAATATCGCGAGCGCTCGTTTGCGCCGTGGCCGCTGGCGGCGTGGGTGGAGTTCACGTTTGACGGCGCTCCGGTGCGGTTGGGACAGGTGGTGCAGACGCTGGGACGAGAGCTGGGGCCGGGCGGAGTTTACGAACCACTCGTAGTTACGCCGAAAATTGGGATTCGCGTGGAACCGGAGGCACGGATTTTGCCGCTCGACGGCTCGCCACTGCCGGTGCGCGTGACGGTGCACTCGCAGGGCCCGGCCGACGGGACGGTGGAGCTGAAGCTGCCGGCGGGATGGATTTCCGAGCCGAGCGGAACGCAGGCGGGTTTTCATTTCCATGTGGGAGGCGACAGCGAACCGATTGTGTTTCAGGTGACGCCTGCGCCGGGGCAGACCGGGGCGTTCACGCTGGAAGCTGTGGCGCACTCGGGCGGGCACGACTACAGCACGGGATGGCAGCGGATCGGCTACTCGGGACTTCCGCCCTACAATCTGTACCGCGCCGCCGAGATGAAGACGCGCAAGGTGGACGTCAAGCTGGCGCCGGGGCTCAAGGTTGCATACGTGATGGGCACGGGCGACACGGTTCCCGAGGCGATTGAGGCGCTGGGCATCGAGCCGCATCTGCTTTCGCCGGCGGAATTGACGATGGGCGATCTCTCGGCGTGGAATGTGATCGTCATTGGGATTCGGGCGTATTCAGCTCGTCCAGAGCTCGCGGGGGCGGCCGGACGGCTGCGGCAGTTTGTCGAAAACGGCGGGACGGTTGTGGTGCAGTATCAGAGCGGGAACTTCCCTGCCCCGCTTCCGCTCTCGATGGGCGGACCGCCGGAGCGCGTGGTGGTGGAGGACGACCCAGTGAAGCTGCTGGAGCCGGAAAACCCGCTGCTGAGCTGGCCGAATAAGATCACAACGGCCGACTTCGACGGATGGGTGGAGGAGCGGGGGCACTCGTTCGTTAATTCGTGGGATCCGGGCTACACGGCACTAACGGAGACGGCCGATCCGGGGCAGGATCCGCAGCGGGGCGGCCTGCTTGTGGCGCATGTCGGCAAGGGCACCTATATTTACGCAGCCTACGCGCTCTATCGGCAGTTTCCGGAGCTGGTTCCGGGCGCATACAGGATTCTGGCGAACTTGTTGAGCGCCGGCAAAGAGGGGCGGTAGGGGCTGGGATCGGGTGTCGGGGATCGGGTGTAGGGTGTCGGGTTTGGGGTTTAGGGTTTGGGAACGACGAGAAAGAGCCCTGCATTTCCCGACGCCATCAAGCGTCCGATCATGCATCAAGTGTCCGATCATGCATCAAGCGTCCGATGAAGAAGGGACTCGCCCGAAGATCCGATGAAGAAGGGACTCGCCGAAGATTCGTTGCGGCCGGGTTTTCTGCGGGTTCGATCCTCGGTCATGCAGCGTCGCATTCATCATGGGTCTGCTGTTCTGTTTCGTCATCCGGCGCGGGGGGCACCGTGTGGGACTTCCTGCTGGGCACATAGGTTTCAAGCTGCGCTATCAGCACGGTAACGAGAAACAGGACTGTGGAGAAGCCGGTAAATAGCGCCAGAAAGATCCAGCGGTCACGGGGTCCCATTGGAATTGCTCTCCTGGGAAGGGAAAATAGGCATAGGTCCGCTGAGGTAAGTGCAGTCAACGGGCCAGTCGCATTGATAAGAAAAGATGCAGGTTAAAGGGGATTCGATGCCTGACAGGGCGCGCAAAAATTGCGCGAGCAGGTAAAAATGACCGGCTGAGTGCTGGGCCTGATTCGATCGACGCGAGGAATCCGGTGGGGTTTAGGAAAGTGTCGCGCCAGCTTGGTCGCGGATCTGGTCAAGGACCCACTCGAGGGCCCGCTGCCAGGGCTGCAGAGTCACTCCGAAGGTCTCACAGAGAAGGTCACACGAGAGCCGCGAGTTGGCTGGGCGGCGTGCAGGACGGGGAAACTCGCTGGTGGAGATGGGGATGAGCGTTGGGGCGGGAGAGCCCGTGGCGTGGGCAGTGCAGGTGAGGAACTCTTTGGCAAAGCCGAACCATGAGATTGCTCCCGAGCAGGTCAAGTGATAAATGCCACTCCAGTCAGCAGGGAGGGTTGGGAACGGAACATTCGAGGGCGGCTGCGAACTTGTCCCGGTCGGAGAGTCGGCGGCGAATACGCGGGCGAGAACGGCGGCTGTTGCCTGGGCGATGGCTTCGCTTGAGGTGGGCGCGCCAATTTGATCGTCAACGATGCGGAGCTCGCTGCGCTCATTTGCGAGGCGAAGGATGGTGAGCAAGAAGTTGCTGCCGCGCGCGCCATACACCCAGCTGGTGCGGAAGATCAGCCAGCGGCCATTGGAGCCGGCCATGGCGCGAGCGATTGCCTGCTCGCCACCGAGTTTGGCTTTACCGTAGACGTTGATCGGGTTGGTGAGGTCGGTTTCGACGTAGGGCGCGGGCTTGGCGCCGTCGAAGACGTAGTCTGTGGAATAGTGGACGAGCAAGCTCCCCGTGCGGGCGGCTTCTTCGGCAAGGACTCCGGGGGCTTCGGCGTTGATGGCCCAGGCAAGATCTGGCTCGGACTCGGCCTTATCGACAGCCGTGTAGGCTGCGGCGTTGACGATCAGCGAAGGCTGAACGGCGCGGACTGCGGCGCGAATCGCTTCGGGCCGTGCAAAATCAACCTCGGCCGAACCAAGAACCGTCAGTTCGCCACGAGACGCGAGCTTGCGCGCGAGCTCCCACCCGAGCTGTCCGGAGCGGCCAAAAAGCAATATCTTCGCCATGGATTCCTTCAGGGAAGACTGTAAAGGGAACGAGGCGGGCGAGCAAGGCGGCTGGGCCTGGCTCCGATGAATGCAAGGCAAGGCGCCTTATGCGCGCACCTGCTCCAGATCTTCCGCGCTGACCTGAATGGCGGCGTGCTGGTTGATGGTCTCGAAGCTCAACACGAAGCGGTCGCCTCCGCTGCGCCGGACAAGCGTGCCCTCGACGCCCTGAAGAATTCCGCTTTTGACGCGGACCTTTTCGCCGATTACCAGATCGAGATAAGGCTCGACGAGGCGGGCGGTGACGCCTGCGCGGAGGGTTTCAATGTCGGCATCGGCGACCGGGACGCTCTCGCGCCCGTTTCCGACAATCTGGAGCACTCCGGGGGACTCCAGGACGCGGACGCGCTCGCGGCTATTGATGTGAACGAAGAGATAGGTGGGAAATAGGGGCAGGATGGTTTTGACGCGTTGCCGGTTCTTCCAGACGCGGACAGTTTCGTAGGAAGGGAGGAAGGACTCGACCTCGCGCAGGTTGAGATGGCGCACGACCGACTTCTCGTTTTGTGGCACGGTGAAGATGGCGAACCAGCGGCGCTCGGCGGCCCGATCGCCATCGCAATCGCAGGTCTGGCTGTAGAGGCCGGGTGAAAGGCGGGTCGGCATGTCCTGGGAGACTGCTGGTTCAGGCTGCATAAGAAGGCCCATTGGTTCCAATCTGAGAGTAAGCAGCTGCTCTCATGAGTTAAAGCGTCAAAGTGCGACATCCGGCGGCAATCGATGCCATGAATCGGGGTTGTTCCTTCGAAAGTTGTCTGGGAGTCAGCAACTTGCGAGAGCAGGAGTCAGGGACGGCAACCCTGAGCCGGTTAGCCCGCGCGGGAGATCAACTCCAGATGGCCTGAGTGGGTGCTGACTCCATCTGCAAATCCACACTTGCGCAGCAGTGCTTGAAAGCGCGGATCCTCGCGTAACGGGGCCAGGATGGGATCAAATCGGAGAGCGAGACTCCAGAGCGAGCCTTCCTCATAAGAGGTCTCGAGCCAGCGGATGGCGTCCGTATCGTTGCCAAGTCCCATGGCCATCAGGGCCATTCCATAGGCGTTGCTTCTCTTTTTTTGCGGGTTCATAGCCTCGACAGCCGCTTGAATCTCTTGTGCGCGCGCAGGCTTGCCGGAGACTGCGAAGTCATAGGCCAGAGCGCACTGCAGCGTGGGGCATTGAGGATACTCCGAGGCGAGTGCGGCGATGCGTTTGTGCCGGGCGGCACGGGGGTCTGCCTGAATGAGCGCCAGCGATTCGATGATCGCCAGCGTTCCGCCGGTCCCGCCACTGATGCGCATCTGCTCTGCCATGTCGAGGGCAGCCGTGTTTGCCCCGGCCAGGTACTCGATCCAGCAGACCAAAGCGCCCAGTACGGGAACCAGAGTGTTCTTCCGCCATGCCCTCCAGATCCATGCCCTGGCGCCTTCGAGATCCCCTTCCAGAACGTGAGAAAGGGCCATTCCGCCGAGAGCAAAGGACCGGTCGGGATGGCGGGCAAGGACATCGTCAAAAACGGCACGAGCCTGACGGGCCTTGCGCTCGTGCACCAGCATAAGCCACGCCGCAGCACAGCGGGCGTCGACTTCATCGGCGTTGAGCTGCGCGGTGCGACGCAGCGCTTCGGTCGCCGCCGGGTAGGCAATGGCGCCGTCCATCACTCCGTGGAGAACTGCGGAGATCATTGCGTTGGCCAGGCCCGTGAGAGCCTCGACATTGACAGGGTTCTGCTCGATGGCCTTGCGATAGAGGCCGGCGATGGTGTGGAGGCTCTCTTCGGAGCGGGACTCCCACATTTCATGGGCGCGGAGCACAAACTCACGCGACTTTGACTTTCGCGCCGCCAGCGCGTCGTCAATGCCCACATCGCCCAGCCGGTTCTCCTGGGCCAAGCTCATCAGCCAGCGGTCGATCTCCTCAGCATAAGCAAAGACCGAACCTTTGCATCCTCCAAGATGATGCACCGGCAGCCCGTGGCAAGCGTGCCAACGCTGCACCGTACGCGCACTTCGCTCAAGATAGTCCGCAATCGATTTCCAGGAATCCAACCGCACCATTGGCATGGGTTCTCCAACCTCCGAGAGTTAAGCCCGGTTTTGCAGTCCTGGGAGGAGAAAGAAAGAGAGCCGATCAATGCTTGAGATCAACCGGGATTTGAAGTCCCTTATGTCTCAAACAAAAGTTATTCGCGAATGAGCAAACTATAGCTGAGGCACGAATAGGACACAATGACTTCATGCAACAATCCGCGAACTTAACGCGCTGCGAATCCGGGAATGAAACACGTGAGTACAAACTATCAAATTCTTTCCCATTCTGGCTTCAAATGGCGCCGCGTGGCGTATCTTGTCGCGATTTGACGCGATCTGACGCGCTTCGGACAGACGCAAGTGCTCACCGTAGAGCATTGCGAACCGGCCGCTCATCTTTTACGAAGAGGATGCCATTCTAGCTGTTTGCTTGTGTAGGGAGAATGTGACGCGGAGCACACTTAGATGTCCGTAGGGGAGAGTTAGCGCAAAGAGTATTGGACTTAGGTAACTTGTGCTTCGATTATTGGTGCGGAGGAATGGATTGTTGTGCGCGGAGTTCGCCGGTGGAGAGGAAGCTAACGCCGTCGAAGTTGGCGCCGGAGGCGAGGACATCGCGGAGCTTCTCGGGATTGGGGCCGCTGGCGCGCTCGGCGGATTCAAACAGTTCGAGAGCGGATGCGGGGGTGGTTGCTGATGGAAGGCGGAAGATCCAGGGGACGTTATTGGAGGTGAGAGAACGGTCGTCGGCGAGGGCAAGGACGGGGACGAAGGCCTTGAGCGCCAGCTGCTCGGCCAGGTGGGCACTTGGGCGGTCAAGTGCGAGAATGGCGAGTGCGTGCTCGTCCATGAGCGCGTGAACCAGCGCGGTGGACGCTGCACCCCAGCTTTGATTGCTTGAGACGGGCAGAAGCTTAAAGCTGGAGCGAGGTTGGAGGGCTGCGGCGATGGATTCGGCGTCGGGCCCGAAGAGAACGACGCAAACAGGGCCCTGGAATGCTGCGAGTTGGGCAGGCGTGCGATGCGGGCCGGCAAAGGAAACGCCGTCTTCGCCGACACGGGCGTACGGCACTGCGGGCACTGAAGGCGAAAGGCCTGTGGCCTGCGGCGATATGGGATCTGCGGGCGACAAAGTTTTGGCCGAGGGTGTTGGCGTTGTGGTTTGGCCGGCGGGGGCAATCTCGGCTGCGGGCGCGGTTGGTTTATCCATGAGCGCAACGCGATAGGTGATGCTGCCGTTGTGGACGGCGCCGAGATACAACGGCGCGACGTTCTTTTGCAGTGGGTCGAAGACCATGTGCCCTGTTACGCCGTCGTAGGTTTCGAGATCGGCGAGGGCGTCGTGGATGCGGGCGCGGTTGAGGCCGGCGCGGCAGATGGAGTCGAGCAGGGCGTTCATGGCGTCGTAGGCGAGGGCGGCGAACTGCTCTGGCTTCTGCTTAAAGCGGGCTTCGAAACGCTGGTTGAAGTCGAGCCAGCGCGGGTCCTGGCGGGTGGGGTCGTAGGGGAATACAGCCTCAAAGCCCTCGGCGGCGTCGCCGGCCTGGGTGAGGAGATCAGGCCCGAGGGTGCGATAGGCGCCAAAGAAGCGCTGCTTCATGCCCAGCGCGCGGGCTTGCTTGAGGATGGCCGCAGTAGGAACCTCGTCGGCCCAGAGGACGACGGCGTCGACGCGCGAGGACTGAATGACCTTGAGTTCGCGGGTGAAGTCCGTGTCGCCGGGGAGGAACTTTTGCTCGATAACGACCGGGTGGCCGAGGCGGCGGGCGGCGTCGCGGATGCGGGGCGCGCCGAAGCGGCCGTAACGATTGTTGATGCGCAGAATGGCGACGCGCTTGAGGCCCAGTTCGGTGAAGATGCGGCGGGCGAGCGTGAAGGCCTGGACGCGGTCGTCCTGGAGATTGGTGAAGTACCAGGGGATGTAGGTTTCGGGGATGGTGGGGTCGGTGGAGGCCGAGTTGACGATGGGGATCTCGGCGCGAAGAGCGACGCGCAGGGCGATGTGGGTGGATTCGGAGCTGATGGAGCCAAAGATGGCCCAATCCTGATCGTCGTAGACCATTTTGACGACTTCGTTGGAGGCCGAGCCCCAGATGGCGGGATCGGTGGGGCGGTCGTCGCCGTAAACGGTCTTGGCCTGCCAGTTGTCGTAGTCGTTGTGGGGCATAAGCTTGAATGGCTTGCCGCCGTAGCCGCCGCGGGCGTTGGCTTCTTCCACGGCGAGTGTTGCGCCGTTGAGCATCCGCTGGCCGAATACCGAGTCGGGATTTTGGTAGATGGGGCCGAAGAAGCCGATACGGACTTCGGTAATGTCTTTTGGTTCGGGGATGTCGCGGCCCGCGCCGGAATAGATGTTGGGATGGGTGTAATTGACGTCGTATGGAGAGGCGAATTTGGACCATGGGCTCAGGTCGGCGGGTTCGCCGGCGTAGGGCGTGACGACGCGATCGCGGGGCGGGGGTGGCGGATTCTTTCCGCACTCGCAGACGTGGGCGGGCTGAGGGGATTGAGCGGCGGCAGATGCGGCGATCAGAAACGCGGCAGTAAAAGGAATGGCGAGGCGATATGCCGTCCGCATGGGAAACTCCACATACCGGAATCTTGATCCGGTGGATACGTGGCGGAGCGTTGCGGGGAACGTCAATGCGCGCCTGGGTTGTGGCAGGGGCCAATTAGCCTCTGCAGTGCGTCTTCAATCAGGCCTCGAGTGTCGTGCATCGAAAGCTAGTTGGATAATTCCCGAAGTGCAACCGCAGATCCTTCGGCTACGTCCCGGCCCGCCGGGACTTCGCTCAGGATGACAACGCTTTTGTTTGGCGAACTTCATACTCGGGCCTCTAGAGCTTGCCGTCGGCTGGCCTCTACGCTTTGCCGTCGGCTGGATTCTACGCTTTGCCGTCGGCTGGAATCTACGCTTTGCCGTCGGCGGGCTTGTCGGTGCGGAACATGGCGATGGCTTCAATTTCAATCAGCAGCTCAGGGCGGCAGAGGTGAGCCTGGATGCCGGTGGAAGCAGGAAGCGGATCGAGTCCCTGTTCCTTGAAGAACGCGGTGCGAAGGCGGTTGAAAACGTCGTAGTCGCGATCGATATCGCGCAGGTAGCAGGTGGTGCGGACGATGTCGTGCCAGGTGCAGCCTTCGCTCTCGAGCAGGCCGGTAATGTTGGCGAAGGTGCGATTGAGCTGCGCTTCGAAGTCGCCAATGTGAACGCTCTGGCCGTTTTCGTCGATGGAGGCGGTGCCGGAGATGAGCAGGATCGAGACTCCGCCAATGTCGATGCGCATGCCGCGCGAGAAGGAACTAGGTTTCTCATAGGCGTAGGCCTCGTTGAGCACGCCGTGGTTGGTCATGGCGCGCTTTTGAATGGGTGCGTGTGCGATGGTCTCCAAAATGTCAGCAAATGCGTTTGTCATTATTTTTTTGGCTCCTTGGGCCATTGGTTCTTCTCTCTGATTCCGTGGCTCAACCCCTTGGCGGTGGCAACCCAGATGTCATCGCCGGCGAAGTCGATGCCGAGTATGTAGTTGTGAGCGGGCGCTCCAGTAACTGCGACCGGTGTTACCTTTCCACGGGCGTCCCGAACGGTCATCTCCGGCTTGCCGGTGGTGAGCGAGGGGCGATAGACGGCCCAGTTCAGGCCATCGAAGTATGCAAGCCCCTTGTCGGTGCCGAACCAGGCGCGATTGGCGTCTACGCCCTTGAGTGTGTTGGTAAAGTTCGAGGGAAGCCCGCTGTCTTTTGTCAAGAAATTGTGCCAATAGCGGCCGTCATACCGGCTATCGCCGAAATACGTAGCGGCCCAAACAATATTGTCCACATAACTGACGGAAGTGACAATCTCGTGAATCAACCCCTGATCCTTAAAGAGCACCATCTCGTTTTCGCCGTCGGGGTCGTCGTACTTATCCCAGCGGCCGGTTTTCTGGTCGTATTCGAGCAATCCGCTTCCCCAGACGGCAAAATAAACCTTGGTTGGCGTGGCCGAAACGCCGTAGACCCAGATTTCGGTCATCGGAGTATTGCGTTCGTTGTAGAGCTCCCATTGGTTGGTACGAAGGTTTAGACGGCAAGCGCCGGCAGCCGTCGCTATCCATACGTTTTCGCCCTCGACGGAGACGCCGTAGACGACGTCGTTGCTGAGGCCGGAGTTGAGCTGGGTGAAGGTGTCGATGCGGCCGCCGGAGATGCGGCTGAGGCCGCCCATGGTCCCGGCCCATACGTCGCCGGTGCGCTTGTCGAGCGCGAGCGAGAGGACGGCGCGATGGGCCAGGCCGTCCTTTGTTGTGTAGGTCTTCCAGGCACGATGGTCGTAGACGGCGAGACCATTTTCGGTGCCGGCCCAGATGCGGTCGCCGTCGACCAGCACGGCGAAGACGTGATTGTCGGGCAGTCCGTTCGCAGTGGTGAAGTTCTCCCAGCGGAAGCGCGGGAGCGAAGCGGTGGTGGGCGGCGCCGTGGGCGCTTTTGCTTGCGCGACCGCATGGGCCGCGGCTCTCTTTTGCGCCGCGCCCGACGGCTGCTCTGAGGGTGACTGCTGGGCGGCGAGGGCTGGTGCCAACGCGAGGGCCAGCGCAGAGATCGCTGTGAGCGCCGCCGTTGTCCAGATTTGGGACAGTTTTTTCATCGCGTCTCTTTCATCGGGTCCTCAGGTATTCGACCAGGTCGTTGAGCTCGTCTTTGGTCAAGTCGTTGGTGCGGCCGTGCTTGTCATCGGGATTGAAGACGGTCCAGATCTCTTCGAGGGTGCGCGCCGAACCATCGTGGAGATAGGGCGCGGTGAGAGCGATATTGGTCAGCGGCGGCGATTTGAGCAGGCTTGTATTGTCGGTGGGTTTGCGGGTCCCTACATCGAAGATCTTCTGATTCGTTCCCTTCGGGCCGCTGTGGCAATAGGAGCAGCGGTTGGCGAGCGGAATAGGTTTGCCGAACTTGTCGGTGTCGCGCTCGAAGACGGCCTTGCCGCGCTCCTGGGCGGGCGAGAGCTCAGCGCCGGGCAGGCGAAAGCGGTTGGGCCGCGCGTGGATGCTGAGGATGTAGAAGGCAAGGTCGGTGAGGGTGAGATCGCTGTATTGTTCGGAACGCCAGAAATACTTTTCGGTGCGAGGGCCGCATTCGACGGGAATGGATGGGTTGCCGCCGTTCCATTTGTAAGGCGCGGTGTCTTTGAGGTCTTCGAGCAGCTTATTGTCCACAGTGTTGCGGCCAAAGCCGTCGGGCTCGAGGTTCCAAGTGAGCCCGTCGAATGTGGAGTCGATGTGGCAGGATGCGCAACCGATTTGTCCCTGAAAGGACTGGCGCGCAGTGTAGAAGGTCTGCTCGCCGTGGCGCAGGGCGCTGACGGTGCGAGGGCCCGTGAGCTTGATGGTGGAGGCTACTGTGCTGGTGCGCGCGTCGATGACGCTGATGGTGTCGTCAAGACGGTTGGCGACGAACAGGCGGCGTCCGTCGCGGGATAAAGCGAGACCGCGCGGGTTGAGACCGACAGGGATGCGAGCGATGACGTAGTTGGCGCTGGCGGAGAGATCCTGCGCGAAGGAGCCGGACGGTTGTCGCGTATGCGTGCGGACAAAGCGTAGAAGGCGCGCGACATCCAGGACGAGGACGACTTCTGAGCCGCCGCAGCTGACGTAGATGCGGGATTTGTCAGGCGCGATGGCGATGGCGAAGGGCTGGGCGGCGTAGCGCTCCAACTCATCGAGCGGAATTTCAACGGGTGTGCCAAGATCAGCGCCGAAAAGCGTGAGCGAATGGGTGAATGCGCCGCCGTGCTCGAGGTGGGCGAGCGGGATCAGGTTCCTGGGGTGGTACTCCGCTAGGACACCGAGGCGGCCATCGGCGCTGAGTGCGACGTGAAATGCTCCTGCGATTGCGTGGAGCGGAATGCGATCGACAACGACGGCGCGGGCAGTGTCGATGGCAGTGATTTCGGACTCGGGGACGGCGCGATTGCCGCCCAGCGAGGGCTCGGTGACCGGATTGGGGTAGATGTGGGTGGCGTAGATGCGAGAGCCGTCGGGCGAGAGGGCCAGGTAACTTGTGCCGCGGCCGCCGGCGAGGCGCTTTTCTTCCGCACCGGTTTGCGCATCAAGCACGGCAATGTCGCTGGTGTTGCGGTTGGCGACGAAGAGGCGCTTGCCGGCTCGGTCTTCGACGACGCTTGATGGTTCTGCGCCGACTGGGAAGGTGGCCACGACAGCGAGCGAGCGTGTGTCGATAACGGAGAGCGTATCGTCCCAGGAGTTGGTGACGAAAAGTCGAGCGCCGTCGGGTGAGAGCGCGAGTCCGCGAGGAACTGCGCCGACGGAAATGGTTTTGACGACCGCAAAGGTTGATGCGTCGAGCACGCGAACTTCGTTGCTGCCCTGGCAGAGAACGTAGAGCCGCTCGCCGTCGGGCGAGAGCTGGAGTTCAAGTGGCGAGGCGTAATCGATGGGTTCAACGGTGGGGTGCGTTTCCTGACCGCGAACCTCTTTAGCGTAGGCCTCATCGAGGTTGCGAATTTCGGAGTTGCCTGCTGGAAGATTGTGAGCTTCAGCGCGAGCTTCCTGGACAGGTAGTTGCTGGGCGTGAACCGTTGAGGCCCTCGGCAGCAATGCAAACGAGCAGGCGGCGAGCAGGGCGATTGTCGCTGCCGCGGGTACGGCGATTTGGCTGCGCACGCTCACTTCGCGGTCGTCTCCCTGGGCTCTTCAACGGCGACGACGCGATCGACAGCGAGTTTCTCGATAGTCTGTTGGCGGCCGCTGGGCCAGTGGACGATGAGCTTGTCCACACTAGTCGCAACGCCCAGACCAAAATGCAGCCGGCTGTCGTCTTGTGAAAGATAGCCGGAGCCGGCCACGCGTTCGGCGGTCCAGCGCTTGCCGGCGGCGAAGACTTCAACCCGCGCGCCGATGCCATCGCGATTGCTTTTCGATTGCGGACTGCCCGGCGCGAGAGGTGCGTCGCCGATACGCATGGCGCCGACCAGCTTCACGTCAATCCAGTGGCCGGTGTTGATGGAGACATTGTGAACGAGAGTGCCGCGCGCACCGAGGTTGACGACAAAGGCGTCCACCTTGCCGTCGTTGTCGTAGTCGGCAAAGCATGCGCCGCGGGCCACGGTGCGCTCGCTGAGCACGGGACCGGCTTCGCGCGAAACATCGGCAAAACTGCCGCCGCCGAGCCCCTTGAAGAGCGTGTGCTCCTGCGGGATGAGATGGATGAGGCCGCCGTGGAAGATGAGAATGTCAGGCAGGCCGTCATTGTCGAAGTCGTAGATGCCTGTGCCCCAGCTGACGTACTGAGCGTTGGTTTGGGAGACGCCGTTGGATGCGCCGGTATCATCGAAGGCCTTGCCCTCATTGTTGCGCAGGAAGCGGTTGTAGTGGCCGTCGGTGACCCACAGATCGAGCATGCCGCGGCCCTCGAAGTCGGCAAAAACGGGGCCCATGGACGAAGTGGATTCGCCGTTCTGACCGAATGCCGTGCCGGTGTCGTTTCCTACCTCTTCAAATGTGCCGTCGTGCTTGTTGTGGAGGAGGAAGTTTTCGGTGCGGTCGTTGGCAACGTAGATATCGTCCCAGCCGTCGTTGTCATAATCCGCAGCGGTCACGCCCATGGTGCGGCCAACAAACTGGTCGATGCCCGATTTTGCGGAGACGTCGGTGAATGTGCCGTCGCAGTTGTTGTGGAAGAGCTTGTTGGATTCGCCCTCGTAGTCGAGCGGGCCGGGATAGTTGTCGGCGGCGTAATAGGCGCGATACTTGGGGTCGAACTTGACGTAGCGGCCAACGAATAGGTCGGCACAGCCGTCGCGATCGTAGTCGAGCCAGGTGGAGCTGATGGCCCAACCATCCACCTTGATGCCGGCCTTTTCGGTGACATCAGTGAAGTGGCCGTTGCCGTCGTTGTGGTAGAGGACGACCTTGCCGTAGCCGGTGACCAGCAGGTCCTGATTGCCGTCGTTGTCGTAATCGGCGGCGGCCACAGCGACAGAGTACATATCGGGATTGAGGCCGGCCTTGTCGGTAACGTCGGTGAAATGACCGTTGCCGTCGTTGCGATAAAGATGGTTGTGGGGCGGTGTGGCCGGCTTCTCCTTGAGCGGGTAGGGGTGCATCGAATCGTCGAGCGGGCGGCCGTTGACGACGTAGAGCGAGGGCATGCCGGAGTTGTTGTAGTCGAACCAGACGCAACCAGCGCCGGTGCCTTCGAGCAGCGAGCCGAGTTGGCGAGAGCCGAAGCTGTGAACGTAGTCGATGCCGGCCTTGTCGGTAGCGTCTTCAAACTGGATCGGCGCAAGCGATATCGACGAGAGCGATGGTGCTGAGGCTTGTGCGGCAGGTGCGGAGGTTTGCGCGATGCGGTCCGCGGCGCCGGATGAAGAGGGGACTGCCGGCGGTGTCGTCTGGGCTGAAGCAGCTAACGTTGCGAACAGCAAAACCGAAGCAACGATCAAAGACGGAGTGGAGGGTTTCATCATGTCAGTTGCCCCTCGGCGTGGCGGCGTCGGCAGTAGCCGTGGGTTTTTGGCCGGTAAGGTCGGCGGGGGTTGTAGTGCGAAGCAGAACGGCGGGGAGGCGATTCTGCGAGGCGCGCTCCGGACCGGTGTGGCAGCCAACGCAGTAGCGCTGCTCGCCTTTGCGGATCCAGAACCAGCCCTGCTCGCGGCGAATGACGCTGCCCTTTGCATCGAGTAGCGCGAAGCGGATGGGCTGGTCGGCGGGTGTTTGGACAAAGAAGCTGCCGTCGGACTCGACCGGCGCGGTGCCGTTGACGACGGTGTGGCCGTCGGGGGTGAGAGTTTCGAGGCGGACCTGCACGGGAGCGATCGTTAGGTCACCCATTCGCGACTGGCGTGAATCGAGGGCCATGATATTGGCGTAGTTCCAGGGGTGAAGGCCGGTGGGGTGCTGATTAGGGCGCGGGCGCGGCGCGATGAGAATGGGATCTACGAGATTCCTTGTGGGGTCGGCGAAAATGCGGGTCATGGCCAGAGCGCCGGGCTTCCAGAGCTTGAGCGCGTAGTGCGAAGCGGCATTCGCGCGGACGCTGACCAGCCAGGAACCGTCCGGAGTTTCGCGAATTCCACCCGCAAAGTCGGCGTGGGACGCGGGGATTGCAACCTCATGCGCGAAAGACGAGGTGAAACGGGCGAGCGAGACGCCGTGGGTGAAGACGACATCTCCATTCGCGAGTTGGCGGCCGCCCCAACGCGCGCGACCGTGATCGCAGCGGTAGGATTCGACGCCGCTGCCATCGGAGTAGACGAGGAATAGCTCCGGCGTGGAGCCGACGCCGAGCGGGTAGAAGGATTCGAAGAGGATGCGGCCGTCACGCAGCACGTCTACGGGGATGGCGCTGGCCGGAATGTAGCTGAGCGGAAGGACGGATGCGGCGGCGGCGCTGTCGATTGGAGCGAGCTTGAGCGCGTTCGCTTTGCCTGCAACTTCGATGCGATAGCCCTGCGGCTGGCGTGCGGCGTAGACAAGCTGACCGGCGGGCAGATACATGGGGCGGATAAGGTCGACGTTGGAGGCGACAAGTTGGCGCGTGGCGTGGGTGGCTAGATTGAGTTCCCAAATCTGCCAATGGTCAGCGGGAGAGGGCCTGGCTGAGAAGAGAACGGTGGTTGCGTCCCATGAGACGTTGGCATCGGCTGAGGCAGCGAAACCAGGCACGAGCGGAGCGGCAACGCCGCCGTCGATGCACATGATCTGCGCGCCTTGGGGAAAGCGCTCGCCGCCCTTGAGCGCCGCAAGCGGCTGGTAGACGGGGGCAGCGGTGACGAGAATGGGATATCGAGTGTCGGGTGTCGGGTCTGGGGTCTGGGGTTTGGGGTTTAGGGTTTGGGGTTTGGGGTCTGGGCCGAAGGCGCAGACGAACGTGGCGGCGAGGGCGATGGCGGAAGCCGCGATGACTCTTCGGGCCAGCTTCATCGAACGGCCTCCGCCGGTTCTGATTCCGCGGCGCAGAACTGAGTCTGATTGCGCAGAGCAAGCCATGGCTTCAGGTCCTGCATCATGGCGTCGAAGCCGGGGAAGTCGAGCGACTGCTCGCCATCGCTCCAGGCGGCGTCGGGGTTGGGGTGCACTTCGGCGATGAGGCCATCGGCGCCGGCGGCGACCCCGATGCGTGCCAGCGCTGGAACCAGTTCGCGATAGCCGGCGGCATGGCTGGGATCGGCAATGACGGGGAGGTGGGTGATCTGCTTGAGCACAGCAATGCCGGCCGCGTCGAAAGTGTTGCGCATGGCGGTTTCAAAGGTGCGGATGCCGCGCTCGCAGAGGATGACGTTGGGGTTGCCGGCGTCGAGAACGATCTGCGCGGAGCGGAGGAAGTCGGCGATGGTGGCCACCATGCCGCGCTTGAGCAAAATCGGCCGGCCACTGCGGGCGGCGGCTTCGAGCAGGGCGTAGTTCTCCATGTTGCGCGAGCCGATCTGCAGAATGTCGGCGTATTCGGCGACCAGCGGCAGATCGTTCTCGCTCATCACTTCAGTGACGATGGCCAGGCCGGTCTCTTCGCGGGCGTGGGCCAGCATGCGCAGGCCCTCGAGGCCAAGGCCCTGGAAGGAGTAAGGTGAGCTGCGAGGTTTGAAGGCTCCGCCACGAAGGATCTGCGTGCCGGCTCGGCGCACGTGAATGGCGGTGGCCATGAGCTGGGCTTCGGTTTCAACCGAGCACGGGCCCGCTATGGTGATGAAGTGGTTCCCGCCAATCTCGATTGCGAGGCCAGGAGTGGGGACGGAGACCACAGTGCGGTCTGCTTGTTCGGATCTAAGCACGTCTGGTGAATCGGAAAATTGGTCGTACCAGCTTGCCCGCACTTCAGCGCGCTCCGTTTCTGGGGAAGCGGAAGGGTCAGAGTACTGCGATGGGCACAGGACCTACCTCAATCGAATGGTGGAAATTGGCGGAGATGGGTGAACAGGTGTGATGGGGAGCACACGAGATGGGTCAAGGGCGGGGGAAACAGCGTTGGCTGGACTGCACACCACCGGCACGCGATGGCAAGAAAAGATGGGTGAGGAGACCGCAAATGGGCATACAATTCAGCAATCAGTGTTCCATTTCTTACGGCTTTTTCAAGACCTCCTCTTGGCTCGAAAAAGATTAGATCCAGTTCCAACGGGAACGGGATCGCGTTTGAAGGTGTTTCATGAACCGCTTCCCCGGTTCTTTGGCTTTGGTTCCCAGGGCTACGTTGTTCGGCTACGACCTGGTTGCAACGGCGCGGCGCTTCTTCTTATGCGCCACGGGTTGTCTTGTCGCGCTCGGTGCGGCAGCGCTGGCGCAGACGGCGACCACGACGGCGCTGACGATCACGAGCGGCGGCAGCGCGGTTACGACGATTGCCATGGGTACCGTGGTCACGCTGACGGCAACGGTCACGGCGGGCACAACTCCAGTTTCGCCGGGACAGGTGAAGTTCTGCGATGCGACTGCGGCCCACTGCGAAGACATTCATATTGTTGGCTTTGCGCAGTTGACCAGCGCGGGGACGGCGGTAGTGAGGTTCCGGCCGGGAGTGGGGAGCCACAGCTATAACGCCGTTTTTCTGGGCACACCCAACGGTTCTCCGGCTTACGCAGGGAGCGCCTCCGCCAACGGATCGCTGACGGTGAGTGCACCGACAAAGTATCCTTCTTTAACCCAAATGTCGGTGGCTGGGAGCACAGGAAGCTACCAACTGGGCGCAACCGTGTCGGGCATCGGCGCCTCGCCACCCACTGGGACGGTGTCGTTTCTCGATACCAGCAACGCGAATGCAGTCTTGGGCACGGCATCGCTGAGCAACGCGAGTTCGTCGTTTGGGCTCGTGAATGTCTCGAATCCGACGACCGGGCCTTTCCCGCGCGCCATTGCGGTGGCTGACTTTAACGGGGATGGCATCCCCGACCTGGCTATCGTGAACGAGGGCAGTGACTCCGGCGGCAGTACGCTTACCATACTCCTGGGCAATGGGGATGGAACATTCACCACGGGGGCCAGCACGGCAGTTGGTTTCCTGGCAGCGGCTCTTGTGGTCGGAGATTTCAACGGAGATGGTATTCCCGACCTGGCTGTGATGAATTACCAAGTCTCCACAATTACGATTCTGCTGGGGAACGGGGACGGCACATTCACAGCGGCGGCGAGCCCGTCCATCGGTTTCATGCTTTATCCCCAACTCATTACAGTCGGGGATTTCAACGGGGACGGAAATCTGGATCTCGCGGTTTTGAGCGCAGACGATGGCGGAATCGCGCATGCGTTTCAAGTCACTATCATGCTGGGTCGCGGCGATGGGACGTTTACGACCGGGCCCACGACCTCGTTGACCGGTGGCGAGGAACTCGATTTGACATTCACTTCCGTTGGTGTCGCCGACTTGAACCGAGACGGCAAACTGGATTTTATCGCCGCGAGTGAGCCATCCGACGTCTGCTTCGAATCAAACTGCAGTGAGGCGAGTTTATCGATTCTGTTGGGGAATGGGGACGGGACCTTCAACCCCTCAACGATCGATTTGGGGCCGAGCCCCATCTACCTGGGCACGGTTGTGGCAGCCGATTTTAACGGAGATGGCATTCCCGACCTTGCTGTCGCCGGGGGTGCGAATAATGTTGGGTTTGTTGATCTGCTGCAGGGCAATGGCGATGGGACGTTTACCTCCCAGAGTCAGTTAAACGTCGGAGCCGGCTTCATCACAGACGCCCTTGCGGTTGGGGACTTCGATGGGAATGGAATCGCGGATTTGGCACTGCCGTATGACTACTTCGCGGTGAGTGGGGACTCTAGTGGAGTGATGCTGTTCTTCGGAAAAGGGGACGGCACGTTTAATTCTCCGCCTTATCAATTTCCCCTCTCCGGCGTCATATCTTCTTGCTGCTCTGCCGCCGCACTTGCGGTGGGTGACTTCAATGGCGACGGACTGGAGGACGTGGCGCCCGGTCTCGTCCTGTTGAGCCAAACTCAGTTTGACGCAGCGCCGCCGGTGACCCCCATCGTTCTGAATGGCGTGGGAACTCACTTGATTGCGGCGAGCTATCAAGGAGATGCCAACTACTCAGCCAGCACTTCGGGAACCACAGCCCTGAATCTTTCATCCGGCGCGCCGACCGTCAGCCTGACGCTGTCGTCGAATCCCGTCAACTATGGGATACCTGAGACCTCGACTGTGGTTGTTTCCGGGAGCGGCCCAACCCCCACCGGTACTGTGACTGTTACCTACAATGGCCTGCCGGGGGTAAATCCGCAAAGTCAACCTTGTGCGGCCCCCCGAATAACAGTGGCGTCGCCACCTGCGCTCTAGCACCGACCACTCTTGGAGGGGGTACGTACTCCGTGGTCGCCAGCTATTCAGGCGATGATAACTACCCCGCAGCGCAGTCCGCCTCAGTAAGCCTGGCCGTTTTCAATCAGAGCACTCCAATCATTACCTGGCCCGCGCCGGCGTCGATCACATACGGCACGCCGCTGAGCGGGACACAACTGGACGCTACCTCAGGTGCGGCTGGGACCTTCAGCTATTCGCCTGCGGCAGGAACGGTGTTGGGCGCGGGAACGCAGACCCTTTCCGTCACCTTTACACCTACAGTTGCAACGGCCTATACGACGGCGACAGCGACCGTAAACCTCACTGTTACGCAGGCGACGCCTGCGATTACGTGGTCTACACCAGCGTCGATCAGTTACGGGACGGCACTGGGCGCGACGCAGTTGAACGCAACCTCGCCGACGGCTGGCGGTTTCATCTACTCGCCGGCGGCGGGAACTGTTTTAGGCGTCGGCACGCACACGCTTTCGGTAACCTTTACGCCGACGGACACAACGGATTACACGACGGCGACGGCGACTGTGACTTTGACCGTGTCGCAGGCGACGCCAACGATCACCTGGCCGACGCCGGCGGCAATCACTTACGGTACGGCGCTGAGCGCGACACAGTTGAACGCAACCTCTTCGGTTGCGGGGAGCTTTGTCTACACGCCAGCTGCGGGAACGGTGTTAGGCGGAGGCACGCAGACTCTTTCGGTGACCTTTACGCCGACGGATACCACGGACTATACGACGGCGACGTCGAGCGTGACGCTCACCGTGAACAAGGCCACGCCCACGATTGCTCTGGCGACTTCGGCGACGCCCGCCTATGTGCTGAACCCGGTGATTTTCACGGCGACGGTCAGTTCACCCGCAGGCACGCCGACGGGCACGGTCGCCTTCTATGACGGGATGGCACTGCTTAGTACGAACTCCATGACTTCAGGAGTTGCGACGTATCAAACCTCTGCGCTGCCGGCAGGAACGCACTCGATCACCGCTGTCTATTCCGGCGACTCGAACTTCCTGACCGTGACGAGCAGCGCGCTCAGCCAGGTGATTGAGAACTTTACGCTCGCCACGTCGGGCGGGACGAGTTCGGCAACGGCCTCGCCGGGCGGGCAGGCTATTTATACGTTCACGGTGACTCCGCCGACAGGGACGACGTTTGCCGGACCGATCAGCTTCAGCGTGACGGGACTTCCAACAGGAGCCTCGGCGACCTTCTCGCCCGCGACGATCGCCGCAGGCGCCGGCGCAACCACCGAGACGATGACGGTGACGTTGGCGGCTGATTCGGCGGCGCTGCCCGCGGAAAGACCGTTCCCTGGGAAGCCATTCGGCGGAGGCGCGATTCCAGTGGCGCTGGGACTGGTCCTCCTTCCGTTCGCGGGGCTACCCTTGGCGGGCAGGGTGCGCAGAGTTGCGCGCGGATTGAAGGAGATGGTTTGCCTGCTGGTGTTTGGCGCGGCAAGCCTGGCACTGATGGTGGGATTGAGCGGATGCGGAGGCAGCGGTTCGAGCAATCCGCCGCCGCAGAACTACACACTCACGGTTACCGCGACCGCTGGTTCGCTGTCGAATACGTTCTCGGTGGGGCTGGTGGTGGAGTAGAGTGCGGCGAGGCTGACGTGGGACTAGCCCTAATACTGTTCACTTAACAAGATTTGTGGCATTCTGTATGGTACAAGGACAGGAGGCCACAGGTGGCGCGTACGGTAGCGGAACTCCCTCCGGGTGCCCGGATCACGGACTACATCAGCC
>Ga0302324_100003234_pt1 | contig 36864 bp, 30 predicted proteins | sample Palsa_T0_1_FD_201949 | JGI IMG/M metagenome (GOLD analysis project Ga0302324, IMG submission 201949) | Peat permafrost microbial communities from Stordalen Mire near Abisko, Sweden - Palsa_T0_1 | ecosystem: Environmental > Terrestrial > Soil > Palsa > Peat permafrost | place: Sweden: Abisko... | reverse complement strand
GCGACTTGCACACCAGACCCACGCTCGCGCCCTCGGCGCTGGCCTCGATGGCCGCGCGCAGACCGGCCCCGCCGGCGCCTATGACCAGGACATCGTGCTCGTGCGTCTCGTACTTGACGTCGGCCATCAGAAGAGCCTCGCGTCGGTGATGGCGCCGCTGGCGACCGCGCGGATGTAGAGGTCGGTCAGGGCGACCGAGAAGAGGCTCGCCCAGGCCAGGACCTGATGGCGCTCGTTGAGTACGGTGACCAGCTTCCACAGGCCATGGCGCACGTTGCCGAGAGCGGCTCGTGAGTAACTGTTCACGCTGCCCCCGACGAGGTGCCGGAAGCTGTGGCAGCCGAAGGTGTAGCCGCTGAGAAGAACGCAGTTGGTGAGCATCACCAGCGTGCCGACGCCGACGTGCACCCCGTCCTTCCAGCCCACGATGGCGAGCACCGCGTCTTTCCAGAGAATCAAGAGAAACACCAGCGCCACGTACATGGCGTAGCGGTGGAGGTTCTGGACGAGGAGCAGGCGCGTCTCGCCGTGGTAGCGGTGGGCCGATCGCTCGCCGACCGCGCAGGCGGGCGGGTCCCAGGCGAAGGCGCGGTAATAGGCCTTGCGGTAGTAGTAGCAAGTGAGACGAAAGGACGCTGGACCCGGCAAGATGAGCATGGCCGGCGTGAAGAAGCGGAGGCCCCACCCCTTGGCCCAGGAGACGTCGAAGAACGGCGAATAGAAGGGCGAGAGATAGGCGCGCCATTCGTAGGCCGTTCCTTCGAAGGCGCGAAAGGTGGCGTAGACCACGAAGCCGAGGAGCACGACGACCGTGAGCGCCGGTCCCACCCACCAGGCGTCCTTGCGCTGCGTGGTGTCCAGCATCGGTAGATGAACGGGTCGATTCGCCATTCTCGCTCCTGGAAAGGTTTCCCGGGCTGACCGCCCCCCGCCGGCGCGGACGAGAAACTACTCCGGCGTGCCTCGGCGTCGCAAGGTGCGTCATCCATGCGGGGAGCCGGAAGATCCGGGTCGCGGATGGGGTCACGCCGGGGTGGGCGGACGGCGGCGAAGCCACGCGTAGGCGGGAAAGCCGAGGGCCACCAATCCGATGCCGGCCAGCGCGTCCGGAGGGTCGCCGAGAAAGATGTAGAGGAGGAAGAAGAGCGCGCCGGCGAGATAGACCGCCGGCGTGGCGGGGTAGCCCCAGGTGCGGTAGGGCCGAGCCGCCGACGCACGCTTCCGGCGAAGGACGAAGAGGCCTACCACGGTGAGCGCGTTGAACCCCAGCGAGGCGAAGGTCACGTAGGTGAGCAGCCGGTCGTAGCTGCCGGAGAGGGCCAGGACCGCCGACCAGAGGCCCTGAAGGACCAGCGCCCCGCGGGGGGTGTGGGTGGCGGGATCGATGCGCCCGGCGGCGCGGAAGAAGACGCCGTCCCGCGCCATGGCGAAGAGGACCCGCGCCCCTCCCAGGATGAGCCCGTTCAGGCAGCCGAAGGTCGAGACCAGGATGGCGATGGAGACCAGGGTGATCCCCGTGGTCCCCAGGAGCGAGCCGGCCACCTCGGAGGCGACGCGGTTCTCCTCGACGCCGGCCATGCGATCGAGCGGGAGCACGTACAGGTAGGCGGCGCAGGCGGCCGTGTACGCCAGCGTGGTCACCAGCGTTCCGGCCACCAGCGCCCGCGGGAGATTGCGCTGCGGGTTGCGCACCTCCTCGGCGGTGAAGGTCACGGTGTTCCATGCGTCGTAGGCGAAGAGGGCCTTGGACATCGCGACGCCCATGGCGGCGAAGAGCCCCATCTTCAGCCCCTTGCTGCCGAGCTGGGTTCCCAGCCAGGGCGCGAAGTGCGTGAAGGAACCCTTGCCGCTGCCGAAGGCGATGACCACCAGCAGCGCGATGGCGCCGAGCTTGAGGACGGTGAAGACGTTCTGCACCAGCGCCCCTTCGCGCAGACCCCGCGCGTTCACCCAGGTGAGCACGGCGATGACGCCCACGGCGACGAGCTGCGCCCGCGAGAGCACGAAGCGCCCGACCGTGCACACCACGTCGTTCTCGCCGGCATGGAGCCCCACCCCGCCCAGGAACTTGGCGAAGGCGATGGCCACGGCGGCGTTGATCCCGGTCTGGATGACGAGAAAGAGCGTCCAGCCGTAGAGGAAGGCGACGAGAGGGCCGAAGGCCTCGCGCAAGAAGACGTACTGGCCGCCGGCCTGAGGCATCATCGCGCAGAGCTCCCCGTAGGCGAGCGCTCCGAGGAGGGTGAGCGCGCCGCCGAGGAGCCAGAGGCCCAGCCAGATGCCCGGGGCGGCGATGTAGCTGGCCATGATGGATGGGGCGATGAAGATGCCCGAGCCGATCATCGAGCCGACGATGATTGTGCTCGCGGAGAAGAGCCCCAGGCGCCGCTCGAGCGTTTGCATCGGCGGGGATCCTACATCCCGGTGCCCGGGCGCCGACAGGTAGTCGGCCCCGCCGCTACGCACGGCGCGTCCAACGCTCAGCGCGCGACGAAGGAGACCGCCAGCACGCGATCCCCGTCGACCAAGGTGTGCCCCCCGTCGAGCACCGGGACCCGGCTTCCGCCGCGCCGCACGTGCCACAGGCCCACCCACACCTTCCACGTCTTGCCGCGCGCGTCGTCGGGAACGAAGAGCGGGATGACGTCGCGAAGCGTCCTTTCTGGCGGCGCGTCCTCCGGGGCGAGGACTCCGGAGAGCAGCACGTGATCGCCGTTCTGCGCCGTCCCGCTCGAAGGCTCGATGTGGACGAAGATGCCGAGGCCCGGATCGACCCTCGGGGAGCGCCGCCAGTCGAGCTCGAGGCTCACGTCGGAGCCGGCTCTCGGATCGGGCGTCGAGAGGGTCGCCGCTTCGAGCACCACACCGTCGGCGAACTTCGCGTCGATGCGCACGGCGGCTTCGTCGAGACCGTCGGCGACCACCGGGCGTCCGTCCGGCGTGAGAGGCGGCTCGGCGAACGTCCTCGGCGACCGTCCGTGGAGGGCGAAGAGAAAGGTCAACGCCGGCGCGGCGACCAGAACGGCCAGGACGGCCCCCTCGCGCAGCGTGTTCACCCTTGGCGCCCGATGCGCGCGCAGGGCCAGAAAGACCAGCGCCCCCGCCGCCACCAGCGACACGAGAGCGCCCCCCAGCGCCGAGCGGGGCAAGAACCGCAACGACAGCGCATGCGTTCCCTCCGGCAGCGCGACCGTGAGGAGGCCGTGATCGCTCTCGACCTCCCCCACGTTGGAGCGCCATCCCGCGTGCCAGTTCTGGTTGATCGCCACCGTGGCCGGGCGCGACAGCGTCACGTCGAGGTCGATGGCGTTGGGCGTCCACGAGCGCTCGGTCACCGTCCCCGCCCCCGGCTCCACGATGCGCTCTTCGCTCGGCAGATCGCCGCGCAGGAGCGGCGACTCGGGAACGGGGTAGGCCTCCCAGCAGGAAAGCGAGCCGCGCTGCATGGGCTCGTAGTACGCGAGCGCCCAGCGCGAGCCGCGCGCCTGATGGAATGGCGTCGCGGCGTCGGGCAACGAAAGGACCCCGAGCGAACGCTCCTTGGCGTGAAGAGCGTGCTGCGCGACCAGCGGGCCGACACCGATCACCATCGCCAGCGAGGCGACGGCGAACACCGCCACGGCCGCCACGCGCCGGCGGCGAGAGCGACCTTCGCGCTGCGCGTGAGGCGCGCCCTGCACCCTGGCGTAGGCCTCGGCCAGCGAGATGCCGCGGGCCGCCAGCGTCGCCGTGGCCAGCCCGAGAGGGACGAGGAAGCGCTCGGGATAGCGCAAGGTGACATAGAGGGGGAGCTCCCGGAGCGCGGCGAAGAGCGAAGGGTTCGCCTCGTAACCGGCGGCCAGCCAGATGCAAAGTATCGCGGCCAGCGCGAGGCCGATGGAGCGGCGACGAGCCAACCCCAGGAGCGCTGCCGGCGCGACGAAGAAGCCCAGGTAGAACTCGCCGTCGTCGCTGTCGGTCCGGAGGGGAAAGAAGAACATGCGCACGAGGATCTTCCAGGTGTTGCCCGGGGTTCCTCCGATGATGCGCGGCGCCTCGTCGAGCGTCTGCGCGATGGGCCACAGACGCACGGCGGCCAGCGCCGTGGCCAGCGCCGCCCCCGCCGCGGCGACGCCGACGCCCGCCAGAAGCTTCCTCCGCTGGCCGTGCACGTGGGTCACCGCGAACTCGGCCACCTCGAAGGCGCACCAGAGGGCCGCGATGGGCGCCGCGTACGTGCCGCCGAAGCCCACGCACCAGGCCGCCGCGACGGCGGTCAGCACGATGGCCCAGCGCTCCCGGGCCAGGGCTCGCCGCACCCCCAGAGCCATCCACGGCAGAAGCTCGAACCCGAAGAAGCCGATCCACCCCAGCGCCGGCGAAACGGCGAAGATCCCGCTCATGGCGAACATCGGTGCGGCGAGCAAGGCGGCGAAGCGGGTGGCCCCGCGGTCGCGCGCGTAGCGGAAGGTGCCCTCGAGCCCCACCATCATCATGGCGAAGGCGGTGATCGCCTCGCCGCGCGACTCGCCGAAGAGGAGCGTGAAGAGAAAGGTCGGAGACACGAAGCGCGCCTGCGGCGTCCCCAGCAGGTACATCCCCCCGCAGTAATAAGGATCCCAGAGGGGCGCCTGGTGCCAGCGCAAGATGGACTCGCGCGCGGCCGTCTCGTAGTGCCCCAGCACGTGCGCGTCGCGGAACTCGTTGAGCATGGCGGCGCTGGAGAGAAGCGGCCATGCGGCGGCGAGCGCCAGGGCGGCGAAGATCGCCAGGCGGAGCGGCGTGTCTCGCGCGACGAAGCGGGCGGTGCGGTAGGCGCCGCCGGCGAAGCTCAGTAGATGGCGCGCGGGCGACATGGCGGGACCGTCGCCACGAGCGGCACCGAGCTGCCGCTCGGCCAGTGCTCGCGCAGACCCTGATCGATCGCGGAGAGCGCATCGCCGACGCGCACGTGGTGCGTCCGGGCCCAGTCGCGCGCGCGCTTGGCCTCGCGCGAATGGAAGTCGTCGTCCCGCGACCAGAGGTCGGTGGGGAAGGTCTTGGCGGCTTCGTGTCGCTCGGCCGCCTCGTCCGAGGCCACGTAGCGGAAGGCGTCGCGACGCTGCGCTCCGTCGGCGGCGAGCGACTGCGACGGCGCGCTGGCGGTGAGCGCCCGTCCCAGCCCGAGGGCGCAGATCAGGGTGAAGGGCGCCCAGGCAAGGTTCATCCGCGGTCTCGAAAGGGGGCGATCACTTCACGACGCGAAGGTAAGGCGGAAGCTCGCGCTTCCTTCCCCTGGATGCGCGCGTGGCCGGAGAGCGCTGCGGCGCTGGGGGAGCGGCGACGGGACGCGGCGAGGGAGCCTGCGCCGGCTCGCCGCGGAGCGCGCGAGGGCTCTTGGCCTTCTTGGAGGCGGTCGCGTCACCGTCGGGCACCGCGGTGAGCGGGGGACGCTTGCGCGCGCGCTTGGGCTTGGGTCCGGCGCGCTCGCCTTGGATGTCCTTCTCGGGCTTGCTGTCCTTCTTGGCTCCCTCGACGGCGTGCATCGGCGACGGCCCGGCTTGCGGCGACTGCTGGCCTTGCCGGGAGAGAGGCACCTCGGCGGGGACGTCGTCGGGCCACACCATGCCGCGTCCATCTTCTCCCACCATGGCGAAGACGCTGGCCCAGGGGACGGCGCAGAAGAAGGGCGACCGGTTGAAGCTCAGCGTGCAGCTCACCCCTTCGTCGTCGAGGCGTAGATCGGGAATGGGCACCGGCATGTTGAGGCCGATCTGGAGGACGAGCTGGGGTTGCTTCTTGAACCACGGAGGAACCATCACCGTCGGCTGGCGCGGGTCGAGGTGCACGAAGATGCCACGGTCGCTGCAACGCTCGAGTAGCGCGAGGGCGACCTCTTTCTTCGGCGGCAGGGGGTGGCTCGACATCGGATTCCTTGGTCGCCAGCAGTTAGCGCGGAGCGCCGCCGGGCGCAAAGCGCGTCCTCGGCGCGAAATGCTACTACGGCCCGGTGGTCTCTGCCTCGCCTGGCGATCGCTTGACGGCGCGCGTCGTACGCCTCGCGACACCGCCCCTTGCGCGCCTCGTCCCCGAGGGGGTGTTCGACGCCTTCGGCTGGTGCGATAGCGACGAGCTCGAGTGGCGCACGCCGGCCGGATCGTGGGACTCCTCGACGCCGGTGGACGGCGCCGATCCGGCGCGCATGGTCTTCGTCTTGCGGCCTGGCGCTCCTGCGTCGTTCCTGCCGCGCGAGCTCGCGCGGCTGCACGCGTTTGGCCTGGGACTGGAAGAGGAGGAGGCGCTCGCCCCCTGGGCGATCGACGACGCCACCGACGGCCTCTACGCGCGCCGCATCCGCCCCCGTGACGCGCTCTGGCTGGCCGCCGACAACCTGAATGCGCTCTTCTGGGGACTCCACGACTGGGCGCATTTCCACAACCATGGCCCGTTCGAGCAGCGCGCATGGACGGAGCTGCAATGCGACGCGACGTCGCTGGCGTGGCTGTGGGAGAACCGCGCCGACCTTCCGCTGGCCGAGGCGGCGTGGGATCGCCTGCGAGGCGGGGTGGTGGCGCTGTCGCGCGCGCGCTTCGCCGCCGAGGGGAGGGTGTTCGACGAGAGGACGCTGGGCGCCGAGTCGGTTCAGGCCCTGCTGGGGGCCTGCGCGCGAAGCACGCGGTCGTAGAGCCACGCCGGGAGCATGCGGCCGAAGCGCGTGGCGAGGACCAGCGGCCAGGGGAAGGCGACGACGGCCGGCGCGGCCTCGAGGCGTCGCACGATGTGGCGCGCCGCTCTATCCACGGGCCAGCGAAAGGGCATGGGATGCGTCGCCCGGAGGTTGATGGGGGTGGCGACGAAGCCGGGTTGCACGTCGGTGACGCGGATGCCGGTGGGCGCGAGGTCGATGCGCAGCGATTCGAGGAAGGTGCTGAGCGCGGCCTTGCTGGCGCAGTAGGCGGCGGAGGTGGGCAGCCCGCGGACGCCGGCCAGGCTGGAGATGCCGACGAGGTGCCCGTGCTTCTGCGCGAGGAACACGGGGATGGCGGCGAGGAGGGTGGCCATGGCCCCGCGCACGTTGACGTCGAAGACCGGCCCGACGTCGTCCCACGTGAGGCGGGTGGAAAGCTTGGTGTCGCCGCGTCCGGCGTTGGCGATGACCATGTCGAGGCCGCCGAGATCGCGGTCGGCGCGCCTCACAGCGTCGTCCACCGCCAGCACGTCGGTGACGTCGAGGGGAATGCACGTCGCCGAGCCGCCGAGGTCCCGCGCCGCCGCCGCGGTCTCCTCGAGCTCCGCCACGCGCCGGGCGCAGAGAACGAGCTTCGCCCCGCCGCGAGCATACTCCAGGGCGAGCGCGCGCCCGATGCCGCTCGACGCGCCGGTGATGAGGAGGGTCGAGGGCCGTCGGGACGACGGCCGCGGCGAGGGGGGCGAAGGCGGCGACGGTGAGGAAGGCGGCGACGGTGAGGAAGGCGGCGACGGTGAGGAAGGCGGCGACGGTGAGGAAGACGACGACAGTGGGGAATGGGACGGCGGCGGCGTGGTCGTCGGCGTCGGCGTCGTCGTCGTCGTCGTCGTCGTCGTCGTCGTCGGCGTCGGCGGCGGCGGCGGCGGCGGCGGCGAGGACATGTGGTGGCGCGGAGGATAGCCTGTGTCTATGGTTGTAGGGTCACTCGGTACTCTCGGGCCTCTGTGAAAGGGGGGCGATCGGTTTCGACGGAGACGACGATCTCATTAGCTGCGTACCGTGGCGCATGGCCCCACGTAAAAAGCCCTGCAACCCATGATTGCGAACGATAACGCATTCGCGCTCGCTGCCTAAACAGCACTGAACGCCGTCCAAAGGAAGGGTCCTCCAGCACCCTCCCGAGGGCGTAACCGAGCTGGATAGCCGATCGCCGGGTCACCGGACGGGCTGGCGAAGATAAACAGGTGACTAGCGCTGGGGAGAGCCCGCCGGCAGGCGAGCCCCGGGGCGATTCAAAGTGCCGGCTACGTACGTAGAAGCGTGGGTGATGCGTTTTCGGACCCGGGTTCGATTCCCGGCGCCTCCACCATGAACCGGCTGAAAAACAGGCGGTTCATCAGTTTTGTGGACCCGTTGCCCCGCCATTGCCCCGGTCTGTGGTACCGTCGCGCGCTGGAGGCTGGGGTCCGGTGACTGTCCGCACAGTTTCATGGCAGGGCGACAACCGACGCTGGATGGTCGATGTCCGCGCGCGTCAGCCGGATGGCTCGAAGGCCCGGGACCGGAAGGTCGTAGAAGGCACCGAGCGCCAGGCACGAGCGTGGGGAGAGCGCCGGCAGGCGGAGCTACTGCTCGGTGAGGGACGCCGGGCGAAGGAAGCCGGTCCAGGTGGAGAGAAGCTACCGGGGCGGACCCCCTGCATGACAGTCGCGGCGTTCGCCAAGGAGTGGCTGGAAAAGCACTGCGAAGCGAACCTGCACAAGCAGAGCGGAACGGACACCTCCGAGATGCTTCTCCGCTGCCACATCCTGCCGTTCATCGGGGAGGTGCGGCTCGACGAGGTGAGCGACGACGTGGTGGCCGACCTCAAAGGGCGGTGGGTCAGGGGCGGGTACACCGCGCCCGCGTTCGACGGCAAGGGCGTCGAGAAGATCCGGGCGACCAAGAACAGGAAGACGATGAACAACCGGGCGAGCGTCCTCTCGTCGCTCTTGTCCGTCGCGGTCAAGTGGCGCAAGCGAACGGGGTTGATGTCACTCCCCTGCACGATCGAGATGGACAAGATCGACGCACAGAAGACGCCGCGCTTCTACGAGCACGAGACCTACGAGCGCCTCGTCGAGGGAGCGCGCGAGGTTGATCCGCGCGTTCACCTCGCCGTCCTTCTCGCTGGCGACGGCGGCCTGCGACGCGGAGAGATCATCGGCCTGGATCTCGCGGATGTCGATTACAAGAACCGCCGCTTCACGCCGGTTCGCTCCATCTACTGGAAGAAGAAGGTGAAGTTCGAGGACGTGGTGAAAGGCGAACTTGCCAAGCCCATCCCGTGTACGCCTCGTCTCCTCGAAGCGTTCAAGGTCGTGCGCCACCTACGGGGGCCCAGGGCGCTCTACACGGACGATGCGGCGGAGCTGACGCCGAAGATCCTCAGGCTCTGGATCATGAAGGCCGAGCGGCGTGCTGGGCTCCCCGTGACGGGGCGGGCCCACATCTACCGCCACACGTTCTGCTCGCACCTTGCGATGGCCGGAGTGCCCGCGAAGACCATCCAGGAGTTGGCTCGGCATCAGTCGCTAGCGGTCACTATGCGGTACATGCACCTCTCGCCATCGGCGAAGGATGAGGGGATCTCGATGCTCGCTGCCAGCCGCGCGCTTGGCGGGAAGCCTGTCGCCCTGTCGCGTTGACGACGTTCCTCCAGCGCGATAAATCCCGCCCATTACCCAGCTCGTCCTCGTCGAGGGTCCCGCCGCGCGACGTGATCATCGCCGAACACGCCGGCAAGCGCTCCGAGACGTGGCCCGGCGACGAACTGCTCGTTGGGCTGCGCATCCAGGAGCGCGTCGAGGGGACGAGAGGACCGGCATCGTCTCGGGGCCGCGAGAGCGCGTGCTTGCCGACCTGACCAGCGCCGGGACCTGAGCCAAACGCCGGGCGCGGTTCGAGGCCGCGATCGGCTCGGTGAACGGGCCGCGTGCGTCGGGGATGTCGCGCTGGTCGTGGCGGGCTGGGCCGGTCTGCTTCCTGGAGGGCGAAGACCTGCGGACGGGAAGACGTGGCGGGGCGGAGCGCGTGAGCCGAGTCGCGCACCTCTACATCGACCTCTAGATGGACCGTCGCGATCGATTGGGTAGGCGACGGCATTGGGCCGGCCTTCTGCTGACCATCCTTGTGCTGCCTCGCCCTGCTGACGAAGATGCCAGCGATGACGAACGCACGCGCTCTTCTCGGATGGACGCAGGGGTACCACACGATCTGCCGTGAGGAGCGCAACGTCGCGGCGATGCTCTACCACCTGTTGATGCACGGCCCGAACCTCAAGGCCTTCCTCGACCTTGCGGGCTGCAAACTTCCGGTGGTTGACGATCAGGTGGGCGTGTACTTCGAGTACGCCTTCCTCCGCGACCTGTGGAACGAGCGTGTTCGCGACAGGCCCGAGGTTGGAAGGAGCCTGATCCTCGACATGCTGCGCCCCAACAACGCCGACGACCTCGCGCGCATGTCCGTCGTCGAGTTCAACAGGTTCTTCGGGGCCGTGCCGCAACCGTCGCGCGACTTCATCCAGAGCCCTGGCAACTGGAGCATCGATCGGTTCGCCGCGCACGTCGCCAACCACGCCGAGTTTCTTCGCATCTGCCGCTTCAAGTGGGCATTCAACGCAAAGCCTGACCTTGTGATCCACGTGAGCAACGACGCCGCACTTTGCGTCGAGGCGAAGTTCAAGTCTGGCGAGGGTCACTATCCGTCCAAGCAGACCGAGAAGACGGAGTTCGTGCGGCGAGGTCTATCGTTACAAGGGCAGACGGACGTGCAGACGTACATTCTGCGCGACCTGCTCGGGCTCTCGGCCGAGTTCATCTTCCTTGTCGAAGATGCGCAGGCGACCTCGGTTACGCATCGAACGCTCACGTGGCGCGAGGTGTTCGCCACGTTGGATACCTCCACGTGCCCGGCATTCATGCAGCGGTGGTTCACACGGTTCGCGTAGGCTGCCGACCGCCGCGCCTCGTCAAGGGGCTGCACAGCTACGACGTGGCGTTCTTCATCTCCTGCCGCTTCTGGGCCTCCCGAACGCTCGCAGCGATCTCGGGCGGGAGTGCGACGACGTGGACCTCGACGTCCATTGCGGCGAGGGCAGCCTTCCGCCAACCACTGCGTAGGCCACGAGCCGCGTCGTCGTCGGTGAGCACGAGCAGGACGCGGGCGTGGTCGCAGGGAAACGCCAGCTTCCGGGCGGCGACGAGCTTGAAGGCGTCGGCGAGGAGCTTGTGGAACTGGCCACCCTTAAGGCGTCCCTGGTGGGCGTAGACCTCGGCGAGGACGGGCGGAGGGCCCTCGGTGCCGCCGTCGATCTCGACGCAGGAACCGTCCGGGAGCTGGAGGGTCCGGGGAACCAGCTCGACGCCGAGTTTCTTGCCTACGGCTTGGAGCGCGTAGGTTTCCGCGGTCCGTTGCTCGGCGCTGTCGGATAGGTGTGGCGTGGTCATTGTTACACTCGCGGCTGGACCGCCTGTCCGACGGTCGCAGCCATGCGTAACGCCAGCGCCTTCGTGAGCGCAGCGGTCACTTCTTCCGCGCCCTTCGTTGGCTGCCAGCCCTCTGGGGCACGCTTCTCTTGAGGAATGCCGGCGCGAACATCCTCGTGGGTCTTCGCGGCGAACTCCAGAACTCGCTGGTCAACGCCGGCCGACTGCAAGGTCCCGACCGCCCGCTTGAGGACGTTCCACGTGCCGACGCGAAGGTGATCGTGTGAGAGGCCGAGAAACTCGTAGCCGTAGAAGTCCACGGCTTCGCGTTGAGGAGGCAAGGGCGGGAGCTTCTCAAGTTCTGCCTCGATGGCGTGCAGGTTCCAGATCCCCTCCCAGATGGCGGCGCCCGACTGTTCGCGGCAGTACCACCGCCACATGATCTCCTGGAGGTGGCCCGCCGAGCTGATCACGATCCCGTCGAGCGAGGGCCCTTGCCTCACGCGCTCCTCGGCAGTCATTGCGGCCTTCCAGGCTGCGAGGATCTGCTCGAAGAGAGGCCTGGCTCGAAGGCACAGTTTCATCGCGACGCGCAAGGTCACGTTGTCGAGGTGACAAAGAGCGTTCACGACGTCGTGGGCGGACCAGTAGCCGATGTTCGCCAGCGCAAGCTCGTCTATGCAGCCCGGGATGTTCGTGACGTAGGAAGAGCACGGAACGATCACCCCGGCCTCGGCAAGGTCCACCGAGGCGTGGAGCGCCAGCACGCGGAAGATGTTGTGGGGGCGCCCGCGATAGCGCATCGCCAGCTCATCAACGAGGCGAGCCTGCTCGGGTGGGCCAGCTTGTACGACACGGCGGACAAACTCTCTGGCGGGATGCGGCCGTCCATCGGTGGGGAGGTCCATCTTCACAAACAAGACTTCGGTGGTGTCCTTGCGCAGCTCGGCCTCCTCGTCGCCGAAGTGCTTCTTCATCGACGCCATCCAAAGTTTCTTTGCGTTCTCCTCGACGACCTTGCGGCCGTCCGTCGCAAGCTTGCGGAGTTCGTTCGCCAGGTTATCGAGGGCGCCGACGTCAACCTCCGAGTCCAGGGTCGTGCGCATGATGTCGAGCAGACGTCTCCGCTGGTAGCCGAGCATGTTGGCGGCGCCCAGCATCTCGCGAAGCTCGACGAATGCCTCTACGGGGTCCGTCTGGTTCACGACGAGCAGGGGGTCGTCCCAGGACGCGAGGGTCAAGGCATCGTACACGCGGACCTTCCAGCCGTTCGTGAGTACAACCAGACGGGCCTGGACCTCGGGGTGCACGGCGTAGAGATGGACCTGAAGGAGGTCGCCCATCTTCATCTCCTTTGCCTTCCCCGGCTTTGCTTCGACGATCCAGAAGTACCGCTTCCGAATCGACGGCGCGTAGTCGATGTTCACTTTCTTGCGACCGATCCGGTGGAACGGCTCCGCGAGCGTCAGCGGTTTCTCCATCTCCAGGTCGTAGGTGGTGCCCTTGCGGTAACCGAGCGTGTGAAGGAGATCGATAATGAAGCCCTCCCGGATCTCGGTCTCGTTCCATTCGGTGAAGTCGATGCTCTTCCAGCGGCTCAAGAAGAGCTGCTCGGGGATCGTGGCGGGCATGGGCGTCCAAGCTACCGCTGAGGCATTGGGCTACCAAGGCCGGGCGCTCGGCCGGTGCAGTTCGACCGCCAAACCGTCCCCAGGCGTGGACCTCCATGCCGCGACCGGGAGTGCCCGTCACCACGTCGAGGGGGTCGGCGAGGTCGCCGTCGAGGCGGGGCGCCGGGGGCGTACGCGGCTACGGATGAGCCGCTGCCGATCCAACCTCCGCATCGTACGGAGGGTCGATCCAGCAACCACTCGCGTGACGCGCGTAGTCGGGCCCGGCGACGGGACGACCAAGAACATCTTAGGGATTCCCCGGGGGCGAGAGGACAGGACCGTCAAGGAGCAAGGCAACCGTCTGCATGACGCAGAAGGGGTCGGCGAGCGTGCGCCGGGGGCGTAGGGCGGGCGGTCCGGACGAGCCGTGCGCTTTTTTGTCGCCCGCCGCGACCGGACCCGAAGCTCCGAACTTCCAGTCGTCGAACATCCGAACTCGCCGAAGTTCGACAAGATGGGGTGGGCCCTAGATCAAAGTTTGATGGGGCACGAGGTCGAACTTCCCAACGTGCCCAGCGTGGCTTGTTTTCTGGAAGATCGTCAAGAGAGCACCCCCAACGAGCACCCCAAGTGGACCGTCAACTCGGTCCCCAACTGAACCGAGTTTCGCGGCCGTTCCCGCGCGGCGAACAAGTATCACCGGCGCTCGCGCTAGCTGCTTGAGGATCTACTTATCGCATGGGCGTGAGCGATGAAACCTCACGCCCCGCCGGCCCGGCCGGCCTCGAACCCCCGCCACGCCCGAACCATTCTTCCGGCCGAGGTACACGCGCGCCTCGGCCATCTCGCCCTCGACCTGGGTTGTTCCCAGGCCGAGCTGCTTGCCAACGGCGCCGTGCTCGTTTGCCGGTACCACGATCAGGGAGCCGACCTCCCTGAGCCCATCCCGCCTAGAGGGAAGACCGACGGGACCGGGACCGGAGGTGCGCGATGAGCGCGCGCGTCCGGCCGACGCGCGCCCAATGGGCGAAGACGGACGAGCAGGTAGCGCTCCGTCTCGCCGCGCTCGACGTTCAGCTTGAGCACCTGAAGCCGCCGAGCCTTGCGGACATCGACATGCACCTGGCCGCGCATCCACTGCCCGATGACGGTTACGTCCGCACGATTGATCGCGATCGATGGACCATCTGGATGCGCCTATCAGGACAATGCAGGGCGCGACGCGCGCGCCTCTGCAAGCAGCAGGCGCAGCTCGAACACGTCCGGTCGTGCCGAGCGTTGGAAGCACTCAACGACGCGTCGGCAAGCGTCCGGAACGAAACCTCTGAACAGGAAGTCGAGTTGAGCAGGCCGTGCTCGATGCGCTCTCAGCCGGATCCGCAGGCGACGCCACGACGGCCGCCTCATTGTGAGCTGCGCGGATCACCTCCCAACGGAAGTCGTGCGCCCTCCCGGGGCCGCAAGACACCCCGGCGCCCGATCCGAAGGGGCTTGGCCCACCGACGCCGCTCCGAACACTTCGGCCGGGGAACACAGATCAAAGGAGGCCTCGCCGGTGACCCCGGCGGACATGCAACGGCCCCGACCGCGCGGAACCTGTGGGAGGGCGAGCGCGCGGAAGGGGCCGATGGAGACGTTGGCAATGACCGAGCGGAAGCAATCTACACCGCCCCGTGAACCAGCGCCTCCGTGCCCGCCGGTCGGGGATGTTTCCCTCGACGACCGGCCAGTGGACATGGGCGGGAAGCGCAGGATCTCGAAGGAGGAATGGCTGGCGTTCACCGAGCAGGTGCGCGCGGCCAGTCCTCTGGAGGATGTTGTCGGCCAAGACGCTACCTTGCAGGGACGCGGCGACGAACTCGTATGCAGCTCCCCGCTGCGCTCAGACGACGGCACGCCCTCGTTCAGCGTAAACGGCGAGAAGCAGCTCTGGATCGACCGGGGGACCTGCAAGGGCGGCGACGTCTTCGCGTATGTCATGCAGAAGAATGGCGTGAACTTCGCCGAGGCGGTTCGCATGCTCGCCGAGCGGGCTGGCACTCCCACGCCGAAAGGTTCAGCCCGGACCCCAGAGGAACAACATCTTGCGGAAGAACGGCTCCGCGTCGAGCAGATCCTCACGGACGCTGCCAGCGTCTACCACGAAGCTCTGGACGATGAACGCCGCGGGTTCCTCCGCGCGCACTACGGTTTCAGCGACAGGACCATCAACGACGAGAAGCTCGGGTACGATCCGAGCGGCACCCACCTCTGGCATGCTCTCAAGGCCAAGGGCTATTCGGACGAGCACATCTTTCAGACGGGGCTCTTCATCGAGGGGGCGCCGACGCTCGGCTCGACGTACTTCCACCACCGGCTGACATTCCCGTACTGGCGGCGGAACCGGGCCGTGTACTTCTGCGCCCGCGCGATGAAGGACACGCCGAAGATCCCGGTGCGAGACAAAGACGGCCAAATCGCCAAGAACGCCGATGGGGTCGAGAGGTTCCGCGACCCCTCGAAGTACTTGAAGCTCACGACGCGACCGGACGACCCTGAGCCGAGCGACGACCTATCCAAGCTGTGCGTGCGCTCGTCCATCTCGGCGACGATCTCGAACGAGTGGTTCGCGGGCGAGGACGTGTGTGACCGCCCATGCGATGTGCTCGTCATCGCGGAGGGAATGCCCGATTACCTGTCGATGAAGCAGCTCGGCTACGCCGTCATCAGCCCGATCACGACGACGTTTCGGAAGGCGGACCAACCGAAGCTTCTCCGTCTGTGCAAACGGGCGAAGAAAGTCGTGCTCATCCCTGACCAGGAGCGCAGCGGCGCCGGGATGGTCGGCGGTATCGACACCGCCACGGTCCTTGCAGAGGCAGGTATCGACGCACGCATCGCGATCCTCCCCCACGAGGCCATCAAGAACACGGCGGAAGCGAAGCTCGCCGCCTGGGTCAGCGAGCAGGCGGCGGCCGGACGGCTGATCACCGAGGTGGAGAGGAAGGCCTCCAAACTCGGGGATTGGAAGATCGACGCGAACGAATTCGTCCGCGATCATCCCGGGGGTGACGACCTTCGGGCGGTCATCGGTTCGGCGCTCCCGTTCGTCGAGTACATGGTCGGGCAGATCCCCATAGAGACCGTGGGTCGCGATCTGGATGCGCGCCTACGCCCCATCCTTGAGCTTGTCGCCGAAGAGCCCGTCGCCCTGGAGCGCGAGCGCCTCCTGGGGGTGATCCGAGCGCGCTTCAAGATACGGAAGCCGGTTCTGGACGCGATGTTCGCGGAGATCGGCGGCAAGGGGGCGCAGGAGAAAGACGACGACACCAAAGGGGGCCTGCTCGTCGAGATCATGTCCTCGATCCGCTTCGTACAAGCAACCAACAGCCGCGTGTTCGCGGTCTTCGGCCCCGAGGCAATCCCGGCAGACTCTCCGAAGTTTCGCGCCCGAGTCGCCCACCTTTTCCAACAGAAGTCTGGCGGCTCCCTGGTGAGCGACACGGCGATCACCACCGCGCTCCTACCGATCCTTGGTGGTGACGTTCCGCATGGCGTCATCCCCATCCGGTACGCCCACGGCGAAGACGGCGCCATCCTCGTCGATCTCGGGGACCCAAGCCGCCGCGTCGTACGCATCGATGCCAGCACCTGCGAGGTGCTCGATAAGAGTCCCATCGCCTTCTTTCGACCGGACGGGCTGCGACCGCTCCCGGTACCCGTGTTCCCAACGAACGACGCGGCCAGCAAGGTCGTCTTCGACGAGACGCAGAAGTTCCTCGGGGTAACGCTCGCCCAGCTCGCGACTGTCTTCATCTGGATGCTCGGTGCCATGCGCCCGATGGAGCCCCCGTCATGCGCCGACGGTGAGGAGGAGGACGACCTCATCGAATACGTCGTCCTCAAAATCGTCGGCGGCGAAGGCAGCGGCAAGAGTGGCCTCGCCAAGTATGTCCGCGCTGCCGTCGATCCCCGACGCCCCGACCTTGTGGCGCTGCCCCGGGACCTGAAGGACATCTCGATCGCGGCGGAGAACACGCGGGTCCTCGGGTACGACAACATCTCCTGGATCGACCGCGATCACAGCGACGGGCTCTGCCGCGTCTCGACCGGCGACGGTACCGAGATTCGCGCGCTCTACACGCCGCGGGATCAGACCGTGTTCCGAGGGTCGAACCCAGTCGTCGTCACCAGCGTCACCGAGGTGATCACCGAGACCGACCTGCTGAGCCGATGCCTCTCCCTGTGGCTGCCGGTTCGCCAGACCCGGAAGACCAAGCAGGTGTTGCGGGCCGAGTTCCGAATGCTGCATCCGAAACTCTTCGGTGCCCTCTGCCATTCGGTGAGCCGTGTCCTTCGGGACCTCGACAAGACTGTCGTGCCCGATACGGTCCGCATGCAGGACGCGGCCCAGTGGGCCCTTGCCGGAGCATCGGCGGCGGGGATTGCTCCCGTGGAGATCCTGGCGGCGTTCGCGAAGTCGGTCGCGGATGCCGACGCGACGGTCGGTGAGGAGCCCTTGGTGCTCGCCTTGTGCGCGGTCATTCCTGTGGGAACAAGCTGGGAGGGGCGGACGACCGACCTCCTCGGGGTGCTCACGGCTGAGGCGGAACGCCGCGTACCCGAGACCGGCAAGGCCACGAAGAGGTTGCCCGACCACTGGCCGACCAAGGCGCGTGGTCTCACGAGCGCCTTGCGGCGGCTGGAACCAACGCTCAAGCGTCTGGACTTCGCGATCCGGTTTCCGGCTGGCAGCGATGGCGGTGAAGACGGCAAGCAACGCATTCTGCACATCGAGCGCGCTCCGGGGGCCGGCGGGGCAGCGAAGCCCTCCGACGGTATGGCGGTCGAGGAGCATGGCGCGGCCGAGGAACCGGAGGGCGATCGTCGGAAGCCATCGTCGGAAGTATCAGAGCCAAATTCCCCTGGCTCCGACGATCCGACGGTTCCGACGGTTGCCGACGCTACTCCCACTCTCCGCGAAGAAGAGACGACATCGGTACCACCTTCGCCCCCTCACTCCCCTCTTTCTTCTTCTTTCGAAGTCCAAAGAAGAGAATCGATCGTCGGAATCGACGAACCGTCGGAAGTGGCGGAAAACACGGCAGATCCTTTCCGACGATCGGCTCCGTCGATCGTCGGAACCGTCGGAGGGCGATCGTCGGAACCGGAGCCACCCCCGTCGTCCATCCAGGCGGTCCCCGCGCCGCACTCACCGGCCGCCAGAACCCTCCGCGCCCGGGTCACATCCGCGGCCGTCTACCCCTGGCCTCCGTCACGAGACAGCGACTGGCCGCCGGCCGACCCAGGCCCCGGCCCCCTCGTCGTTGCACTCCAGACCGAGGACGGCGGGACTGCGTACTACGTCGCCTACGGGAGCCCGATCTGGCCCGAGCGCATCTACGAGCCGCTGGGCTCGTTCGGCTGGCAGGGGGAGCGTGCCGCCGACGGCACCCCGATCCTCCACCAGCTCGACTTGCTCGTCACCATCGAGCCGCAGTTCCAGTTGGGCTTCGGGACCGTCCCCACCGTCGTGGCCGTGAGCGCCGTGCAGCAGGATGTCGCGCTCGACGCCGCGCCCTCCGTGCCGATCAACGTCGAATCTGCCACCGCGGATGCCCCTGTCCTCGACCCAACGCTGCTCCACGGCAGCTACCACGCACATGTGTCGCGCGGCTGGACCGACACGGGCCGGATCGAGCTGGACATCCGGTACGACGCGGAGGGACACGTGGCCCAGCTCGCCCACGACACCCCGTTCCGGGGGGCCGAGCTGGAGCCCTACGTCATGTCGCTCATCGACGAGTGGTCGGTGACGATCGTGACCTTCCAGCAGGTACGCGAGGAGGGCAACGTGATCGCCAAGATCGTCGGGCTCCGGCGCCCCACCCCCCAGGACTACGCCCCTGCGTCCGAGATGGCCTCGTGACGCGACCGCATCCTTCGCTCGGCCACCAGAAAGGAACTGTCCATGAGACCCACCCGCCCTCACGAAACACACCGCAGCACCACCACCAAGTTCCGAATCGACGCCTACGATGCGGTCGTCCGGCTCGCGAGGGAGAAGCGGATCGCCATCACGGACGTCATGAGGCGTGGCGCTGTACTCGCTCTGGAAGAGTACGGGGCGGAGATCCCGGCGTCGCTCTCCACATATGTCCGCGCCGACGCGGCCCCGCTCACCGCTCTGGATGCCGTCGATCGGATGATGGTGGCGGCGCCGCCTGCGCTGACGTCAAGGCAGCTCACTCGGCTCGTCATCGGCCTTGCCGGTCGGACCACCCTTGACGTTCAGGCCGTACGAAAGATTGCAGCCATCCTCCTTTCGTGGACGAGCGGCTTCGACTGCGAGCAGCCGGTCGCGACCCAGCTCTGGCCGTCTCGTCGAGACGACAGCAGCGTCGAGGGCAACAACGACGCGTACCGCCCCTTACGGCTCGTCGAGTCGTATTCAGACAGGGCGTCGTCGGACCTAGCGACATCGACCCCTCCCTCGATGCCGCGCCCCGTGGGCTCGCCGCCGTGGGGTGAGCCGTGAGCGACCTGCCGACGCTGAGCGCGCTCCTTCTTGTTCGGCCTCTGTGCTTGCTGGCAAGAGCGCACAACGGAGACTTTCATGACGCGTGATCAGGTCGCGGAGCGCATCCGACGATTGATGGCCCTTGCTGCGCGCGGCTCGGGCGCGGCGGAGGAGGAGGCGAGAACCGCCGCCCTGACCGCCGTGAGGACGATGCTGGAGCACGGGCTTTTCCCCGGAGAGAGTCGGACGTCGCCCATCGACCTCGACGAGGTCGCAGCCTTGGCCCTGCACGCCGCTCAGCTTGAGCAGACGCTTGCCAGCGAGCGGGCAGCCCACGCCGCCGAGATCCGGCGCCGTGACGAGTGGTGGCGGCAGAGGATCCAGGAGGTTTGCCAGAAGGCCCGGACGGAGCAGAGAAAGACGAGCAAGCTCGCGGCGAAGAGGGGCGCCCGCCAGGAGCGCGAGGCCCAGGGTCGGGCCGGAGGTCGCGCCCGGGATCGTGCTCTCACCCGCGAACGGAAGGCGGAGATCGGTCGGCAGGGTGCGCGGGAACGGTGGCGCCGATGGAGGGCGCAGCATGAGATCGAGCCACGGTGATCCGGTTGTGCGTCCACGCCATCTGCGCGCCCGACAACGAGACCCTCGGGGCGCTACGGACGAGCCGGCGCCCCGCACCATCCGTCCGGCTGCAAGGGGCCGGGACGAGCAGGGGGCGGCGCGTGTGGACCGCCGAGGAAGGTCGGGCGGCCAGTCGTCGAACATTGCGGTTGCGTGGACACTGGCGTGCGGAAAGAAGGCGCTCAATCCCCCGCTGACCAGTAGACCATCCCGAAGGATGACGTGTTGGCTTTGCCCGCGCCCTTCGCGAGGTTGCACGCCTCACACAGAAGCTGGAGGTTTGTTGGATCGTTCGTCCCTCCGAGATCCAACGGCACGATGTGATCGACGTGGTATCCGTCTTCGCCGATCGCAACGAGGCCAGAGATGTCTTTGAGGCAGATCGCACAGTGTCCCTTGTCGCGGAATACAAGGGCACGCCGCAACCAGGCTGGCCAGTACGGACAGCGTTTCACTACCCCGTCACGTTCGAGCAGGTCGGTGTGGTCCGCGAGCTTGAGCCCGATGACGAGCGTCACAAGCCGCTCGTTCAGAGCGACCAGGAAACGTCGGTCCGCAAAAAGCAGTGTGAAGACCTCGGTTGTGATCCTTGGGATGCACGCCTCTTGATACAGCTTGTGGGCAACACTGACGGCCTCAGCATCGTCCTCGTCGTCAGCATCGTCCTCGTCGTCGGTGGTGCTTCCATTCTTCGCGTCGTCGTCGTCGTCGTCGCCTTCATCGCTCTCACCCACGGCGAGTCCCATCCGCTTGCTGGCCGCTTGCACTTCGTCAGGTACAGCGACGCCGTGAGCGCGAAACGAAGACTCGAACTCGCGAAGGACGCTCTCGTGGTCACCCTTGTAACGCAGGTACTCGCTGGACTGATCGAGGTAGTTCTCGATTAGGGCGTGAAGAAACGTTTCCTTCTGCGGGGCGAGCGCCATCTGCTTGAAGTTCGCATCGATGGGGAACATATCGTCGAGGTAGTCAAAGAACCCGTCCTCGTCTCGTTCAACGAGCATGTACCGCACCGCGTCGGCCGCTCCGTACGCTTCCCGAAACCCAAACGCGCGAAACTGTGACATCCGGCGACCGAGCGTACCACCGCACCCGATCGCCACGATCTAGAGCCGCACCCGTCGGGTTCCTCCGCCCAGCGCCTTCCGATGCCCCCCGGGACGGGAGGTCTAGCCGTTAGACTTCGGCGCCATCGGCAGTCGCCAGGTCGCGAACGATCCGCAGCACCCTCCGCACCGCCGCGGCACCTTCGACGGTCTACAGAGCCAAGCACGGGAGCCGTCGGTGTCGTTCGCGTGGACGAAGCCGAACGACACCAGGAGGCCGAGCACGTCCACGACCGGGTCCCGGTCGGCGCCGATCTCCGCGGCATCAAAGGTTGATGACCACGCCGTTCCGGGTCGTCTCGGCGTACACGTCGTCGCGCGCATGGTCGTGGCCGCACGTGGCGATCGAGGTCGGGCATGTCGGGTGACGACCCCGCCGCTCATCCACGCCCCGGGGAGCCCGCGGTGCCGAAGTCCCGACTCCGAACGTCGAGTTCACGGCGCTGACACGTCCCTTCCCGACGAGCCGTCGCTCCGCGGTGACGAGGGGGGGATGATCGGCAGCGCTCCGCTTGTCTTCCTTGAGCCACCCCGCTGGCCGACTTCGAACGCAGATCCAGAGGCGTCCCCCCTTCTCGGACCGACGAAGACGACACGTCCAGCAGGGGTGGGCCATCTCATGCGTAGCGCCATCGTCCGCAGCCAATCGTTCACTTTCGCGCAGAAAGAAGGTCAAGATGTTTCAGGCGCAATTCGTGGTTATCCGAGAAGCCGTCGAAGTCGTTCTCCGCCATTTGGAGTCCGTGCCGCCCTCCGAGAGGACTACGCAGCTACAAGCGCGGCTCCGGGACTGCGTGCAAGAAACGGAAATGTGGAGCGTCGCGTGGCCGACACGGCGAGAGCTAGACGCGCTCATGAAGCGTGTCCTCGCGCTCCATACCGAGGTGACGAAGTTGGAGCGCCAAGCGTTCGCCGCGGAAGGCGAGCCCGTCACGGCGTGAATTGCGCATGCGGGCCGTAGATCACGAAGCCGGGCGGCTTACGCTCCGGCCGCAGCCCACAAGTTTTCGATGATCGTCACGACCCGCTCTCGCCGCACTACACTCTCGACCGTCGAGACGGGCCGGCGCGATCCGTCCCCCCCGACCATCGTGGCCGTCGCCCGCGCCCTCGGATGCCCACCCGGGGAACTTCTCGGCGGCGTGCGCGACCTCACGCACCAGGCCCCCTGCATGTCCGCGGCGCCCAGGCTTTCCCCGATCGTAAGGGTCAGGCGACAGCCTCGCGGCTCACGGCAGAGGCGATGGGCACCGTGCGCCCGCCTTGGCCCCCATCCGATTCCACTGATATCCATGCGCCTGATGGGTGCGCCGGTCAGTGGTCAGTGCCGCCTTTGCCTGCAAGCAGGCGTCGTGCTCCTCGACGGTCACATCGTGCCCGCGTGGGGCTACCGCAGGATCATGAGCGACATACCGAGGCCCGCGCAGCCGGTCCTGATCAACAAGAAAAACGCCGTTCTTACGGACAAGCAGTTGACGGAGCACATGATGTGCGCGCCATGCGAGCAACGGTTGTCCATCTGGGACAAGTACGCCTCTCAGATGCTCGTGCAAGAAGACCGAACGTTCCCTTGGCTGGATGGCTGCGAGCTGGTCGAGGCGACGGGAGCTGGTGGCGAGCTGGGCTGCTTCGACTCGTCAGCATTGGACACGAGCAAGTTAGCCTTGTTTGCAACGAGCGTCTGTTGGCGGGCCAGCGTGAGCCGAATCGCCATTCCGAAGGTCTCCTTCGGTCCGTACGAGGAGGGCTTTCGGCGACATCTGCTAGGAGAAGCGCCATTCCCGGAGCGCGCCAGCTTGATCGTGTACATCCAAACGGCACCGAAGGGCAACATGCCCTCCGCAGACAGAATGATCTCAATGCCCGTGCAAGGTCGCGCACAGGGGTGCGATCAACACTGGTTCTTGCTCTGCGGCGCCTCGTTTCACTTATTCGTTGGCAACCGCATTCCCGCGCTCTTCGCCAGGCACTGCTTCGTCCGCAGCCAACACGTTTTCACGAGCCCCGCTGATGACATTGTGCGGCGTCTTCGGCAATCCGTCCACGAGTCCAAGGCGAGAGGCAAGCTGAAGGGGCGGGTTGCCAGGTAGTCCGAGGGCTCTCGCGGCGCGACGCCCACGCCGACGAACACGATCCCGCCCCGGCAAGCGCAGCCTCGACAAGCTTCCTCGGGTCCCCGTCGTCACTGGCCAGGGCGATGTTGAGGAGGACCGTGCCGTCGCTCGCCACGGCCATCGGCGCCAACGAGACCTTCTGGCGGCGGCTCATCTCCCACCTCCAACCGCGAGGCTGGCCGTGACGTGGGGACCGCCGGCCGCGATCTCCCGTAGCGCCGCCACCGCCTCGGCGACCTGGGCGAGGGCTTCCTCGGCGGCGGCGAGCTTGTCCAGGAGGGCGGCATGACGGCGCTGGCGGCAGGCGACGAGCCGACATCGGCCGGAACATGACCTCTTTTCCGCCCGACCCCGGATGGGCTTGCCGCAGACCGCGCAGGTTCGGGTAGGAGCGACCGGCGACGGCGGGACGCAGGAGGGCTCGAAGGTCGAGAGGGATGGCGAGGTAGCCGGGGCGTTGGCCGGAGCCGTACGAAACGGGATCATGCGCGACGTACACACCGCGAGGACGGCGATCAAAAGCGGGGGTGGACGCCGCGCGCGTGGCCTGTTCTCATTGTGAGGGTTTCGCTCGTCCGCATGCCGGACGAGACAAGGAGCAACTCCCCGGTCTCCCACCAGGGCGCAGCGCTCGGCACTGCTTCCCGGTGGGAGGGTCCAGATGACGGCCTCGGTTCCGCAAGGAGTCGGGGCTCTGGGGTTTTGTGTTGCGAGCTAGAGCTTCGATCGCAACGCCGAGCTGGTCGCAAAGTGAATCTCGGCCAAAACTTCCAAAAGGATGCGCAAGTAGTTGGCGAATCGTGGACGGCTTCCGAAACCCCCATCGAGAGCGTTTCCGTGAACGGACCAGTTGCGGAAGGCGTAGAGCAGGCTGGGAAGATCCAGGGCGGTCAGATTCCCGGACGAGGCGGCAGCCGCAACCAGCCTCGCCGCTCCCCTCTGTTTCGCCGCCGCCGGGACATACTTCGCATCAAAGGCGAACAACGTGGACACGGGGGTTCCCGTCGGATGGCTAGGCAGACGTGGCGCGGTTGGTGCGGTCAGGATTGCGTGTAGGGCCGCCGTGCGGGCGGCAGAGTTGGCCAGGGCCGCCGCATCGAAAAGGACGCGAAAACGCTCGAACTCGCTGTTGGGATTGGAGGGCTGCCCGAAGAGGTGCATCAGCGAAGGACGAGAGAACACGGCGTTGAGCCCGAACCACGCGAACCCGTAGCGCAGAATGTCTACGAAAGGGGTCTTCCGCTGCGATTCATTCAGGCCCTCGCCGATGTATAGGATGGCCTCCATCTCGGACGCGCGCCGCAGCCAGTCGGCCGCCACCCCTACCCCGATGATCTGCTCCGACAGATCCGGCGTCAGGCCGCCGGTCGCAATCTTGACCTCAAGGGCAGCGGCGCAGCGCGAGTACTCCTTGCGCGCCGAGAGCAGCGTTCTTCGGGCGTCATTCATCAAAGAGCTAGCCTCCCTCCCAGTGCGCGCAGAGTTGCGCCCCGCCTCAGAAGCCGTACTTCTCCTTCCTCAAGTTGAAGGCCTCCTTCCCGCCCTCCATGACCGTCGCAATTTCGGAGCGCACGTCCTCAATGTCGATCGCCCCTTGGACTTTGATCATGCCGCCAGACTGGTCTCCGACCTTGCGGTAGTCGCAGCAGACTACGAGTTCGGCGTCACCGTTCACGACGAGGTTGGCGTTGTGGCTAGAGAAGATGAGTTGGCGCTTCGTCTTCGCAACCCAGACCTCCTTCACGATGTCCTTGATCACGTGATTGTCGAGGTCATCTTCGGGTTGGTCGATGATGAGGGGAGGCCCGTCCTGGTTCAGCAACACGAACATGAGCGCCGTCGCCTGTTGCCCGGCCGAGGCATCGCCGAACTCGATGTAGTCTCCCTCTCGCGCCCGGTACTCGAAGCGGGGCACGTCCTCTAGCTCTTGAACGGCGAAGTCTGCCCAACCTCGGCCCGCCAATCTGTCGGCCATCTTTCTCCGGTCGGCGTCCGCGATGCCGGCCGAACCCACTCGTGGTGTTGGAGGCAGGGACGCCGTGGCGGGCGGGTCAACCTCACTTAGCGCGCGCAACTCCGCGACGACTTCAAGCCACGCCGACACGGGATCCCCTTCCGATGCGACTGCCTGAAGAAGCTGGTCGAACCTTTCCGTGCGCATCTTCGTTCCCTTGACCAGCTCCTTGAGCTGCGAGGCGGCGGACTCCGTACCTGCACCCTTTCGGACGGTTGCCCGCAGCAAGCCCTTCGAGAGGTGGCCAAGGCGCTCGCACTGGGCTTCGAGCAGGGCGGTGCGTTCAGCGTGCAAGTCGCGCCAGTCCTTTTGGACCGCGGCAAAGTTCTCCTCGGGTGAACCCAGCTCGGCGAGCCGCTTGTCGCGCTGCGCGACGCCTTGGAGCAGCTCGCGCTGGCGCCGCTCAAGCTCCGCAATCTGCTTCAGGGTGGCCTCGCTGGCGGCCGCCCGGCCCTTCGCCGCCTCGTACCTCCTTCGGTTCTCGGCAATTGCGCCCTCCCATTGAGAGACGGCCTCCTTCAGCTTCTCTCCTGCGGGGGTCTTCCCCGACAGGCTCTTCTCTGTCTCCGCCAGACCCGCATCCGCCTCCTTGAACATTTGCCGAAGCAGCGTCTCTATGGATCGCATGCGGTCGGCGTCGTGAACCCGCGCCTGACCCAGGGCCGTGGGCAGCTTCCCGAACTGAGCGCGAACCTGACGCACCTCGGACAGCGCCTCCGTGGCTTCCTTCCGCCATGACCCAACGAGGCTTTCCTCCTCGGTCCATCCCGGTTGCTCGGCAATGACCTTGCGATCTTCTTCGCTCACACCCTTGAGACTCTCTCGGAGCGCGACCAACTGCTGCTCTATTGACTGAAGCTCCTTGCGGACGGCGGCGTTCTCTTTCGATAGGCGCCGATGCTCGCGCAGGCCATCGTGAACAGAGCGCATCTGCGCGGCGAGATCGGCCAGTTTCGAGCGAACACCTTCAAGCTGCCCTTGGATGGGGAGGTCTACGAACCGTCGTAGCTCCTCGGCCTTGGTGCCGACACTGCTAAGCTGCTTCTGGCTGTAGGCCTGAATGGGCAGAAGAGTCTGGATGTCGGCCAGGACGGCCGGGACAAACTCGGCCGTCCCGATTTTCAGCAGCAGCCTCCCGCCCACGTGCCGACGCACTACATGCTCCGTCCCGTTGACCAGCACCGCCACTTGGACGTTGGCATCGAGGGCGGTCAGCGTCTTCTCTATGAGAGACGAACGGCGTTTCTGGAAGTCGGGCAGCTCGTCATCCAGGATCGATGGGGGCTGATCGCACAAGGCCCACCGGAGATACTCAAGAATCGAAGACTTGCCCGTCCCGCGACCACCGATCAGCGCGTTGTACTGGGGGTTGATGTCGATGGTACAGGGACCGAGGAACTTGCTGTTCGAGACCTCGACCCGCAGGATGCGAACCGCAGGAAGTTGCGGCTCCGTCTGTGAGAGGCGAGAGTGCCGTGCGAGGCACGCTTGGCGCAGCGCTTCGGCTGTCGGACGAGCCCACTTCACCCACGTGTAATGCGCACCCAGCGCACTGAAAGCGCGATCACGATTGTCGGAGGTCTGGAAGACGCCGAGCGCCTTGTTCCCCCACTCTTTGTTCTTGCCGTCGATGATGCCCGCATTGCCCGTGCCGAGCTTGCTCATCGCGCCGTCCACGTACGCGCCGACGCAGGGCATGTCCTTGTAGTGGCTGGCGAAGCCCTTTCGCAACAGCGACGACTCGCCGTCGCTCACGTTGGGCAGGACGATGAATTTACCCCGCAACTGCGCCTGCTGCTCCAAGACCGCGTAAAGATCCTCGAAGCTCTTGATGTGTTCGAGGCGTACTACCTTCCCATGCTTGGCCTCGCCCGCGGGGCGCGAACCGTCAACCGCGAGTGCCGTCGCGATTGACTCCAGCAGGTTCTCGGGAAACTCGGCGTCGAGAATGAGCAGAGCTTGGCAGGGCACCCCGAGCGTAAGCTCCATGCCGGGGAACACGACGAGACGGCGCTCGTGCGTGAGCGGATGACCGTCCTCGTCGGTTTCTTCAAGGGCGGCCTGCTTGATGTGAGCGAAGAAGGCGGTGTCGTGGTGGTCGGTGATGGCTACGCCTGCGATGCCGCGCTCGCGACAGGCAGCGACAAACTCTCGCGCGTAGCCGCGGCGATCTTTGTCCGAGACTGCGCCCTGTCCCTTCCAGTTCAGGTCGCGTGGCGTGTGAACCTGAAGGTCGCACTTGTGGAAGTGTGCCCCCCGATCCATCGCCTACGCCGCCCGGCCCGACCAGATCCGGTCCCGCAGGCGAAGCACGTCGCGCTCAGCGTAGAGCCGGTAGCCGTTCATCGGGTGCCTGTGGGCCTTGAACTTACCGAGCGCATCCCATCGCCGTAGCGTGACCTCGGCGACACCGAGGATCTGGGCCGCCTGCTTGATCGTCAGAATCTTGGGTCGCATCCTCGGCACGGCGTTCATGTCTAGCCCACCTTGATCACCGGCTCAATCGCGGCGTAGCCTCAACGATCGGCGTCATGGCGGGCGAGAGCGAGTGGAAGACCCGGAAGCGGCGCATCGATCCCAAGCTCGATGCCGCGGGCTGGCGCCTTCGCGGATCGAGCGCTCACCGCTCGGAGGAGGAGGAGACCGCGAACGGTCCGGCTGATTACGCGCTTTGGCTCGACAAGGCCATCGTCGGCGTCGTCGAAGCGAAGAAGGTGACGGTCGGCCCGCAGAACGTCCTCACCCAGGCCGAACGGTACGCGCGCGGGATCGACGGCAGCCTCTTCAACTTCAACGGCCTGCGCTGCCCGTTCCTCTACTCGACCAACGGAGAGGTCGTCTGGTTCCACGACGTCCGGCATCCGCTAAACCGCTCGCGCCGCGTTTCGGGTTTCCACACGTCGTCGGCCCTCCGTGACTTGCTCGGGCGCGACTTCGACGCCGCCACGGAGAAGCTGAGCGCCCTCCCGAATGGTGGGAACTGGCTGCGCCCCTATCAGCGGGAGGCGAACAACGCCGTAGAGAAGGCCATCGCGGAGCGGAAGCGCCACCTGCTCGTCGCAATGGCCACCGGGACCGGCAAGACGTTCACCCTCGTGAACCAAATCTACCGGCTGATGAAGGCCGGCGTCGCCAAGCGGGTCCTCTTCCTCGTGGATCGACGAGCGCTGGCCGCCCAGGCCGTGCGCGCCTTCTCGTCGTTCGAGGCCGAGCCGGGGAAAAAGTTCGACCAGGTCTATGAGGTCTACAGCTCGCGCTTCCAAACCGACGACTTCGGCGAGGAGGACAAGTTCGACCCGAAGGTCTTGCCGCAGAAGTACCTCACGGACCCGCAGCCGGGACACGCGTTCGTCTTCGTCGCCACGATCCAGCGGATGGCGATGAACGTCCTGGGGCGTCAGGCGATCTTCGGCGCGGGTGACGAGACCATCGACGAGGACGCCGACAAGCTCGACATCCCGATCCACGCCTTCGACGTGATCGTCGCGGACGAGTGCCACCGTGGATACACCTCGCAAGAGGTCTCGACCTGGCGCTCGACGCTCGACCACTTCGACGCCATCAAGGTCGGCTTGACCGCTACCCCAGCGAGCCACACGACCGCCTACTTCACCAACAAGGTCTTCGACTACCCCTACGAGCAGGCGGTCCGCGACGGCCACCTCGTCGATTTTGACGTCGTGAACATCCGGTCAAACGTCCGCATGCAGGGGGTTTTCCTCAAGGAGGGCGAGAACGTCGAGGTCGTCGATCCCGAGACCGGCCTCTCGAAAATGGACAAACTCGAAGACGAGCGGCCGTACGATGCGACCGAGCTGGAGCGCACCGTCACGTCGCCCGAGTCGAACCGCAAGGTCGTCGAAGAGGTCAAGAAGTACGCGGACGAGCACGAGAAGCGCCACGGCCGGTTCCCCAAGACCCTCTTCTTCGCGGTGAACGACATGCCCCACACGTCCCACGCCGACCAGCTCGTGGACCTTGCCCGCGATGTGTTCGGACGTGGAGATGCGTTCGTCGAGAAGATCACGGGGCGTGTGGACCGCCCGCTCCAGAAGATCCGCGAGTTCCGCAACCGACCGAACCCCGGCATCGCTGTGACGGTGGATCTACTCGCCACGGGCGTGGACATCCCCGACCTGGAGTACATCGTGTTCATGCGGCCGGTGAAGAGCCGCATCCTTTTCGAGCAGATGGTCGGGCGAGGCACGCGCAAGGGGGAGAAGTTTACGGACAAGGACCACTTCACGGTGTTCGACTGCTTCGACGGCACATTGCTCGCCTACTTCAAGAACGCGACCGGGATCACGGCGGAGGAGCCCGCACCGCCGACGCGCACGATCGAGGAGATCGTCAAGAACGTCTGGGACAACCGGGACCGCGACTACAACGTCGGCTGCCTCGTGAAGCGGCTCCAGCGGATCGACAAGGCGATGGCGGGCGAGGCCCGAGACGACTTCAAGGTCTTCGTGCCCGACGGGGACCTCGCCCGGTTCGCACGGGAGCTTCCGCAGGCGCTCCGGAAGGATTTCGTCGGGGCGATGAAGCTCTTGCAGGACAGGACGTTCCAGGACTTGTTGGTCAGCTACAAGCGCCCACCACGGACCTTCATCCGCGCCTACGAGCAGCCCGACGAAGTGTCGTCGATGATGGTGCTCAGAGATGTCGCCGGGCGCGAGTACAGGCCCGAGGACTACCTCGTGGCCTTCGCGCGCTTCGTCCGGGAGAACCCCGAGCACGTCGAAGCGGTGCGCATCCTCCTCGAACGACCGCGTGACTGGTCGGCGTCCGCGCTCCGGGAGCTGCGCGACAAGCTGCGGACGAACCCGCTCCGCTTCACCGACGAGAACCTCCAGCGCGCCCATGCGATCCAGTACCGCAAACCGCTGGCCGACATCATCTCCATGGTCAAGCACGCGGCCAGCGAGAATGCCCCGCTCCTCACGGCGGCCGAAAGGGTCGAGAAGGCGTTCGCGAAGGTCACGCTGGGGCAGACCTTCACGCCAGACCAGACCAAGTGGCTCGACCGCATCCGCGATCATCTGCGGCAGAACCTCTCCATCGAGCAGGAAGACTTTGAGTTGATCGCCATCTTCGCCGACGCTGGCGGCTTGGGGGCGATCCGCCGGGTCTTCGGTGATACGAAGCTCGACGCGCTCATCAACGACCTGAACGAGGCCCTCGCTGCATGAAACGGTTCTTATGGCCCCTAGTCACAGCGTCTGCCGTCCGATTGATGCCGCCGGACCACCCCAACATCGTGCGAGTCGTTGGGCATATTCTCGACCACGCACGGGCGGGGCAGCACGCGTTCGCAAGCGGGAAGCTCATCGACGCCAAGTATCACCGAGACTGCTGCGGCTGGCTCATCTGGCGCCTGGCGGTGGATGGTCTCACGCAGGATGGGCAGGTGCGTTGGGACGGCGCAAAATACGAGACAAAGCTGCCTGGCAGGCTTTCGTCGGCGGCAGCTCGGAGCATCCGCGGGGCGGCTCGGTTCGCGAACAAGACGGCCGCCGCTCTTAAGAATCATGTCGCTTGCGACCATGTTGTGCCGCGCAACTGTGTCGCGGAGGTTCTGGTCCGCCCCGGTTGGTGGCAACCGAACGACGAAGACGCTGGCCGGCGCTTCATCTTATCGCACGCAGAGGTCGCGATTCTTTCCCCCGAGGAGAACGAGCGCCTCCACGCCGCTCGCCTCGACTCGAAGATGCCCGCCGTGTGGTGGGACGCGCCGCTGGGAGAGAAGGGCGAGTTTGCCCGCTCTCGGTACGAGGCGGTCGATCCCAAGATCGACGTGAGCAGATGGATCTCGACACCAGCACCAACGGGAACTTCATGAACACGGTGACCAACATCGATGTCGTCCAGAAGCTCTGGGGCTTCTGCCACACGCTCCGGCACGATGGCGTGGACTACGGCGACTACATCGAGCAGATCACCTACCTGCTGTTCCTCAAGATGGCCGACGAGAAGGGCATCGAGATCCCCAAGGGCTGCGCGTGGCCAACCATCCGCGACGCGAGCGGCACAGATCTCACGGATCACTACATCGACGTGCTCCGCAAGCTCGGCAGGACCGAGGGCATCCTCGGCGACATCTACTCCGGCGCGCAGTCGAGGTTCAACAACCCGGTCAATCTCAAGAAGCTCGTGTCGCTCATCGACGAGGTGCAGTGGACCGAGCTGGGCACCGACATCAAGGCAGCGGCCTACGAGGGCTTGCTGGAGAAGGCGGCGTCGGAAGGCAAGAAGGGGGCGGGGCAATACTTCACCCCGCGCGTGCTCATCAAGTCGATCGTCCGCTGCATGAAGCCCGATCCCCGCACGTCGCCGGGCTTCACGATCTGCGATCCCGCGCTAGGCACCGGGGGCTTCCTCGTTGCCGCCCATGAGTGGCTCGTCGAGCAGACCAAGGGGGCCTTCGACCGCGATGTGGCCCGGCGGCTCAAGTCCAAGACCTACTTCGGCGAAGAGCTGGTCCCACGTCCGCGGCGTCTTGCCCTGATGAACCTGTATCTACACGGCATCGAGCCCCACATCCGTCTTGGCGACTCCATCGCGGAACCGCCCGCGCCCGAGCGGTTCGATCTCATCTTGATGAACCCGCCGTTCGGCACGAAGGGGGCCAACCAGGCGCCGGACCGCGACGACTTCACGGTTGCGACCTCGAACAAGCAGCTCAACTTCATCCAGCACATCTTGACGATCCTCAAGCCTGGCGGGCGTGCGGCCGTGGTTTTACCCGACAACTGCCTCTTCGCCGACCAAGCGGGGGAGGTCATGAAGATTGTCGCCGAAGACTGCGACCTGCACACGGTGCTTCGGCTGCCCCGCGGGACGTTCACGCCGTACAGCCAGGGCGTGAAGGCGAACGTCATCTTCTTCACCAAGGGCTACGCGACCGAGAAGGTCTGGATCTACGACGCGCGCACGAACGTGCCGGGGATCACCAAGAAGGACCGACCGCTGACGCCCGAGCACTTCAAGGAGTTCGAGAAGTGCTTCGGCGCCGACCCCAACGGTAAGTCGAAGCGTAAAGCGAGCGACTCGAAGGAGGACCGCTGGCGGAGCTTCCACATCTCCGAGGTCAAGGAGCGCGAGTTCAAGCTCGACGGGTTCAAGTGGCTCAAGGAGGACTCGCTCGAAGACGCCGACGATCTGCCCGAGCCCGAGGAGCTGGCGACCGACGCCATCGCCGAGTTGGAGGCGGCGGTCGGCGAGTTGAACCAGGTGCTCGCGCTGCTCGAAGGGAACGGCGTCCAGTCAGAGCCAAAGGCGCGGGCCACGGCATGAGCGACGAGCTTCCCGAGGGGTGGGTGGAGGCGACTCTCGGCGACGTGATCACAGGCTTCGAGGCAGGACGGAACCTCCGCGCGAACGGCGGCCCTGCATCTCCCGGAGAGTATGGCGTCCTCAAGATCAGTGCCGTCACCTGGGGCTCGTTCAAGCCAGAGGAGAACAAGGGCCTGCTCCCCGGCGACGTACCCAAGCCGCACGAGCGGATCAGGAAGGGGGACTTGCTGATCACCCGCGCGAACACGAGCGACCTTGTAGGCGCCGTCGTCCTAGTCGAGCGGGACCACCCCGAGCTGATGTTGCCGGACAAGATCCTGCGGCTCCTTCCCCGCTATGGCGGGGTCGAGTCCCGGTACCTCCTTCAAGCGCTCCACACGCAAGCGGTCCGCGACCACTTCGAGCGGAACGCGACAGGCACGAGCGACTCGATGAGGAACCTGTCGCAGCCGAAGATGGCCGCAGCACCAATTTCGGTCGCCCCGATTCCCGAGCAGCGCCGCATCGTCGAGGCGGTGGAGGCCCTGCTCGAACAGGTGAACGGGGCGAAGGGGCGGATCGACCGAGTGCCGCTCATCCTCAAGAGGTTCCGACGGGCTGTGCTCGCGGCGGCCTGCTCGGGGAGGTTGACGGAGCGCTGGAGTCGCGTCGATAGGCTGCCACGCCGCGACGTTGACCTTGGTGAACTGCCCGACCTTCCCGAGTTCCCCGAGGAGTGGGGCTGCGGCCCGCTCGACGCGTTCACGGTGCGCTTTCAGTACGGTACCTCCGAGAAAGCCGACGCGGACGAGGCAACTGGGGTCCCCGTCTTGCGGATGGGCAACATCCAGGACGGAGCGCTCGATCTCGGCGACCTCAAGTACATCAAGCGTTCGCGGGAGCTTGACGCATTCCTAGTGAAGCCCGGCGACGTGCTCTTCAACCGCACCAACAGCCCCGAGCTGGTGGGAAAGACGGCGGTCGTCACGACAACAAGGCCGATGACGTTCGCGTCGTACATCGTGCGTGCACAGTTGAACGAGCAGTGGCTCCGACCTGAGTTCGCGTCGTGGTGGCTGAACTCCGGCTGGGGACGGGCGTGGGCCCGCCACGTCCGCACGGACGGCGTGAGCCAGTCGAATATTAACGCGACCAAGCTGGCCGCGATGCCGATCCCCCTCCCCTCTCTCACGGAACAGGACGAGGTGATACGGCGTGGCACCAAGCTCCTGGCGCTCGCGGATGCTATCGAGCGTCGCGTCCAGGCCGCTTCCGCCCGCGCCGACAGGCTCCCGCAGGCGATCCTCTCGAAGGCGTTCTCGGGCGAGCTGGTCCCCACCGAGGCCGACCTCGCGCGGGCCGAAGGCCGGGCGTACGAGACGGCAGAGGAGCTGTTGGCAAGGGTGGGGCGCGAGGTGGAGAACGGGGCGGGCAACGCGACCGGCTCGCATCGTCCTACTCGCGAGGTGGGGCAGAAGCATGGGCGACGAGCAGCCAGATGAAGTTCATCGCGGCGAGGGCGCATGGCCTCTAAGCGGGGTCGAAACATACTGTTCTTCCTGGGGGCGGGAGCGTCTCGCGGAGCAGGCGCCAGCGCGCCGGTACAGGCTGGCGGTGACATCCCGATCCCTGTGCAAACTGACTTTTGGCCCACGGTGCTTCGATTCGCCCCGCCAGCCGACCGCACGGAGATCGAGTCCTTTCTGTTCAGGTACTTCATGGGCTACCACCGACCGCCTGCGAGGATAGTCCACCTGCGTCGGACCAGAATGCTCTCGGACATCGACGTGGAGGAGGTCTTCACGTTTCTCAGCGAACGGGCGCGGGCGCCATCGACCACCGCACAGTTGAAGGCCTACGTGGAAAGGATCTGGCGCCTGTTGGTGGCCGCCATCGGCTCTGCCTTCCGCCGATTCCACCCAAACAATCGGACGCGACGAATCTACAGGAGGATGCGGAAAAACCACCTGCGTGCGCGGGATGCCGTCGTCTCGTTCAACTACGACACAATCTTCGAGGACTCGCTGTCTGGCAACTACCCTTGGCATTACGCGGGGTTCAGTGAGGTTGGTGGGCTACGGGTCCTCAAGCCCCACGGATCGGTGAATTGGGAGATCCGGGAAGGACGCCTCTGCCACGTCGAATACGCAGACGCGCCGGTTCTTGTAGCTCCGACACATCTCAAGTTCGTCGCGACCCGAAGCACACGCGCAGATGACGACGATGCGGATGACGACGGCGAGACCCCTGTCGGGTACCTCGACGTCTCCCCCGAGATCCAGGGCGTTTGGGGCACGATGGAGTACGAAATGCACCACGCAAAGGCCCTAGTGTTTATTGGCTATTCATTCCCCCTAGCAGACCTTTACTTCTCGTCCGTCCTTCGCTCGGTCATCGCCCGCAGGGACGCGCCACCGGGCGTCGTCCTCGTCAATCCCGATGCGGTCGCTATCGCGGCTCGCGTTCAGGAGAGGTTTAGGGTGGCGAGGCTCGCGCGCTACTTCGACATCGAGCAGTTCGTCGCCTCCTCACGAGCGGAGATGCTCGAACGCGTCGGGGCATAGTTCGGCGCAGCCGTTGAGGCGTCCGCCACCGCGCTCGGTGGTTGCTGGGCGGGCGTAATGACAGTGAAGCACGCGCGGCCTACGAGGCCAGCGCTGGCGTCGGTGTAGATCATGGATAAGCCCCATGCGCACCTTCGAGGACTCCCACCTCCTTCTGAGCGAGACCGCCGCCGCCGAAGTCATGCTTGCCCTCGCCGAGGTCGTCGGCGTGGACCTCGACGCCATGGAGCGTGCCCGCCGACGGCTCGCTCACCACGAGGCCCAGTACGACGCGTCGTTCGGAGCCCACAGGCGCAACGAGCTGGCGCAGCTCATGGCCATCCTCATCGACGAGCTGGCCGCCGCGTACAAGCTCCTCGCGGCGGGGGTCGAGCGCGGCGGGGAGGCCTGATTTTCGGCGTTTCGAGACTTTCGACCACCGTGGCACCCCGCGCCGGCCACGGCCGTGGGCGCCGGACGGGGCCCTTTCGACGCGGGCCATTTATGCACCCCTCACCTGCCAAAAAAGCCCCAAAAAATCTGGCCGGCTCCCCCCTTTTTCGCATTTTCAAAGTTCCTACCGTGAAGCGGCGTGCGCGTACTCGACGGGCAGGTTCGGCGGATTCGTGGGCCGGCGTGACCTTAATGCACGGGTTCTGCGTCGCTTGCTGGTCGCGCTCCCGTGAACACGCCGACGGAGCCGCGTCGAGGAAGCCGAAGACGCCGCGATCTCGGCTTCGCCCGCTTCCGCTGACACACCGACTAGCGCGCGTGCGAGCAGGTAGTCCAAGGTGCGGGAGCCGCGAGGGAAGAACCCGGGGGGGGTCGAGGAGACCCATCGCAGCGTTATCGGCGAGATCCTGTCCCCTTCGGTCCGTGCTGTTATAGTTGGCCGACCGGTGCTCGTCGGGGGGGACCAAGCGCGTGGTTCCACTCATCCAGGAAGGAAAGAAGGAAGTCCAATGTATCCATTCAAGTGTCCCAAGTGCGGATTCCAGCCAGCCTCTGTCGGCGGCCAATGTTCGTCTTGCGGCGTCAAGGTTTGTACTCCCTGCAAAGCTACCTGCGGCGTAATCTGCCCGTTCTGCAAGAGGCCAGACGTTAAGCCTGCAAGCAAGTAGGTCTCCGGCCCTGACGAGGGCAGTCTAGCCACCGCGCTGGAGGTAAAATATGCATTATCGCGCGACACTGACGATCGACTTCACTCAACAAAATCCGAATGACTATCAGAAATTGATCGCAGCCCTGCTCGCTCTCGGCTGGAAGTATCAGGAGACATCAGCGTTAGCTCTTGAGGCGCCGACGCTGGAGCCGGTGTGGGGTGCATTCGATCTCATCGCGCGGCAGAGCCAGAGTGCGGGCCATTTGTCCGCCCTATCCATTCATGTTCAAGGGTCATCCAGCCAGTTCAATGGCATCCCGTACCAAGCGGCGGCCAATCACCCGAATGCTAAAGAGGATATCCAGAAGAAGCGATTCCCCAACTACTAAAGTCGAGTCAGGAAGGCGAGACTGTCCAACAAGGCGTTCTGACTCGCGTTTCGCCCTTCTGAAGGGGCTTTACCAGCGCGAGGAGGCAGCCGCAGCCGAGCCGCCGCGCGGCCGAGGACGCCGGATCCGGCGGAGGCGGTGGCGGACTCGGCCCGGGCGGAACTCCAACAGGTCTCTCCCAGGCGTCGTCCGGTTCGGGCACGAGGCGGATGGTATGGCACGCCGGACTCACGAAGGTGCACCGCGACCGGCGGGTCGTGGCCGAGCAGTCGGCCTTCTCTTCGGGCACGGGCGCGAAGAGAACGGCACGCGTAGCTACGTTTCGCCGGACCTTCTCCGACCCAGGATGGAGCATCTTCGTCGGCTCCCGTTGCAAGAGCGTGTGCGTACGCACTGCACGAGACCGCGTTCTCGACGTAGAGGCCGAGGCGTCGCAAGATCGGCGGCGTGGATGTTCGGTCAGCTCGGAGCCGGCTGCTCTT
>Ga0302324_100003233_pt1 | contig 36867 bp, 34 predicted proteins | sample Palsa_T0_1_FD_201949 | JGI IMG/M metagenome (GOLD analysis project Ga0302324, IMG submission 201949) | Peat permafrost microbial communities from Stordalen Mire near Abisko, Sweden - Palsa_T0_1 | ecosystem: Environmental > Terrestrial > Soil > Palsa > Peat permafrost | place: Sweden: Abisko... | reverse complement strand
CGATGCTCAGTGGCGTATTCCCAAAACTCGATTTCTGTTCTGAATCCACGATCTCTATCTGGAGATTTGGAGGATCTGACTTGAGTGAGAGTCGACCGACTTCGCGCATCAATGGGATCAACCCAAGGTTATTGAGGCTGCCCTCGTTGATTTCCAGGTCCATCGACCGCTTTTGGTACCCCGGAATGCTGAGCTCGAGAACATATTTTCCTTTCGGCAACGGGTACGAGGTCAGCGGAGTTTTACCAATTTCCGTGCCGTTCCATTTCACCGTTGCTCCCTCCGGCTTGCTCGTGACCGTCAAACTGCCCACCTGCGAAGCGGGCTGCGGCGCATCAGGCTTGTGAAGAAAGAAATTTGCACCGATGACTGCCCCAATCGCGCAGAGCAAAAACATGCCAACCGCGGCAAGAAGAATGCGAAGTAGAACAGGAGAAGTTTTTGGTTGGCTATCCTCCGGAGATTCAGGGAGAGGAGGCGGCGCAGCTGGCGTTTGCGGGAAGGCCAGTGGCTCCGTACCGGTCATCTGCAGAACAACAGGTTGTTGTTTATGGAGCTCCGCCGCTTCCAACTCCGCCAGGAAATCGCCGGCCATCGTAAAGCGAGTCGGTTCAGTCGCACCGAGGCGCAAAACCGTGTTTCCTGCCTCAGAAAGATTCGCAACCGGATTCAACCTCGGAATAACCGTGCTCGTTGAAGAGCCAGACCTTACTCCACCCAGCAGCTCATGGATAACGCAGGCAATCTGCTGAACGTGCGTTGCAGAAAAATCTAATCGCCCCGAGTCAACAATCGTTTGAGCTGGTTCAGCCAGGTTCTCCAAAGCATTCTCGCCAAGGCTCAACGCGTCCACTTTCACGATAAATGGGGGCCACGCCGTAACCGAAGTCCGTTGGAGCTCAACGGATTCTTCCGGGAGATGCGGAATTTCGATAAACACGTGCCGCAATGACAAGCCGGTTGCCAGCAGTTTCCGCTCGGCAGCAAAGTCCAGGACTTTGGCTAACGGTTTGGAGATCCTGAGCGTTTCCTCCCAAGCAAGTACACGACGCGCACGCAAAACTTCCTGAAGCGAGAACCCTTTGATCCATTCGCTGACGATGAACAAGCCGCGGTCATCGGCCTCTAGCCCGAACACTTCGAGAAGGTTCGGATGATGGACCGTCCGGAGTCGTTCGATCTCCTGACGCAGGAGATCAAGTCGTGCCTTTTCGTACCGGAGCGCCGGTGGAAGCAGCCGAAGGGCGACGATGCGATTGGAATGCAGATCTTTCGCTCTGAATAGATTATTATCGACCGGAGATTGCCCGAAGATCTGGTATCGGTCTCGAATCAGCTGGCCGGTAGCAAAGCCGGAAGTACTCGTCCCGCCGACTGTCGCCGTTCCGAGTGAGTGCGCAACGGCGCCGGAGGGCTGGCCAAACGGAGCGAGCGTTGGAGTCTCCCCCTTTAAATCACTCAGAATGTCGTCGATGTGCCTCTTCAGTTCCGAAGGGGACTGAAATCGGTCCTCCGCCTGCTTGGCGAGCATTTTTTCCAGGAGCAACCCAATTTGCGGATGAAGTGCGGCGAGAACTTCGGAGGCTAGCGGTTGGCTCAGGTGTTGATTGATCACACTGATCATCGAACCGTTAAATGGAGGACGGCCAGTGAGCATGAACCAGAGCGTCGCACCGAGGGAGTAAATATCCGACCGAATATCAATCTCCTTTTCTTCCAGTTGCTCCGGACTCGCGAAGTGCGGTGTCCCGACGAATCCGCCCATTGAGACAGTCACCGATTGATCGGCCGCGGCAACAAGCGACTTGGCCAGACCGAAGTCGATCACCTTCACGAGCAGGTGATCCTCTTCCTCATCCACGACGAGCATGACATTCGACGGTTTGATATCGCGATGGACCAGTTTCTGACGGTCGGCCGCAATCAGCGCGCGGGAAACCTGTCGGGTAATTCTGAGAGCGAGTTCCGGTGGCAACGGACCTTCTCGCCGGATACGTCGCTCGACGGTCTCACCCTCGACGTATTCCATGGCGTAGTAGAATCCGCCTTCAGAGTTGCCGAGGTGAAAAACCGTCGCGACGTTCGGATGCCGCAAACTGGCGGCAGCCCTTGCCTCCCGCAGAAAACGCTGGCGCGCCGTTTCGCTGTCGAGAAACTGCGAATTGATCACCTTCAACGCGACATCCGACCGCAGATTCGTGTCGAAAGCCTTATACGTGACCCCCATCGCGCCCCGACCGAGTTCCCACAAGGAACCGTCGGCGTGTCGCATGATAACGAAATGTTCGAACTTGTCTGTCTCGCCCATACTGCTGACGCGCTACCCACTGAACAATCGCGCAATCTACTGGGGTTTGTCGATATAAAGTCGGTCGGGGTCCAGCGCCTTCGGTTCCCGGAAAATCTGAGGGGGTTGATTCGAGAGAAGTCTGTACCCCGTCAGGACAAATTCGGGGTAAAAACTGTTCGACGCAGGTTCGTAGACTGTTTGCCCGGAAAAATATCCCTGCAGGCGATATTCGCAATTGTTGTCGGAGCCGGACGTATTTGCCAGCCGATCAGGAGCTAATTTTTTCTGCTCATTCAGCATGACGAGTTTTGCGCTGCTCCATGGTTGACGCGGCTGCCGGATATATCCCCAGAAGAAATAATATCTCCGGTAGAATCGTCTTCCGACGAAATAATCGCCCGCAGGCTCGTTCGCGATCGTCTGGTTAAGAAGAGCCTGTGATTGGGTAAATTGATCCTCGGTTGTTTGGCATCCGGCGAGCAACAGCGCGGCGGCTAGCACAAGGACTACTTTTTGCATCATAAAGGGCACTCTTCACCTGCCGCGAGCCCGCGGGGTTTGATCAGGTCGACAATCTGTTCGAGATCATCTTCAACGGCGGTCGAGCGACTTGGAGGCGCCGGCTTACTTGGCATAAGGGAGCATTATTGCGTAAACGCGGAGTGGGATCAATACGGGGATTGTGTCAGGCACAACTTCAACGCGTTGACCTGGTGGTTAAACCCAACGGATGTAACCAACGCCTGATAAGCTGAAATGGACCGGGTTTTGCGGTTTACGCTGGGAAGTTTGGAGCCGACAGCAAGAGTGCCCGGCAACTGCTGGTGACGGAGCGCTAAACCGGCGACGGCAACCTGGAGCAAAGCGCTCGCACCAAGCGCCTCGCCAACCGCCGGCTTAAGAGCATAAACCGGGACTGCTGGGTAATACTCGCTGAACACCTTGCGCTCCACCTCGTCCGCAAATGTGCCGTTGGCGCTACTGACAATAATTTCAGGTAATCCCTCTGCGCGTAGATTGCCAAACGACTCCCTTGCCGCGGATTCGCTTTCCCTGAAAGAACGAAAAGGGAGGCCCGGCGAGGAACCGGCGATCGCTAGCGGTCCGGTCCGCCCTATCAATACCGCGGCAGCACCTTCTCCAAAAATTGTTCCACCAGATCGGCCGTACACTTCGAACTGATCGCGATTTGTCGCTATACGCCAACTCGCAAACGCATCGGCCAATAACCAGTCCGCTTCCTCAGTGCCCACCACGAGACAGCGATCGAGCTGCGGTTGAATGGTCAGGAGCTCCGTCGCGAAATGAATCGCCCCTAAACCAACCGATGAATCTCCGACCAATGTATAGCTCTGCCCGTCGATACCGAGAAGGGCCGCCAGATGGCTTGCGGCAGCGTTGTACACCGTTTCGGGAAACAATAACGGGCTCGCGCTGTTCGCGCCTTGCGTCACGATCTCGTGATAGAAACGGCGAGTGTAATTTACGCCGCCCGAACAGATGGCGAACACCACAGCCATTCGCGCGCTCAGGCCACTGTCCGGTTTCAGCCCGGCATCGGCGAACGCGTCGAACCCCGCAGCCGCTCCCAGAAGTGAGATTGTCCCGGATCGTCGCAAACGAGGCTGGCGCGCAGCATCGGCGACAAATTTCCCGGGGACCCGGCAGACGAAATAGCTTCGATCGGCGAGACTGTTCGTAAAGCGGGTTCTGGGTGCCTGCTGGCCGCGGCAGAGTCCAGACCATGTCTCCAGGCCAGTGGGCCCCAAAGGCGTCGCAGCTCCAATTCCCTGGATGGAGAAACTCATACACGCCTCAGGATCAGGGTGGCATTTGTCCCGCCGAACCCAATTGAATTCGACAGCACGTGATTCACACGCGCAGCCCTGGAATGATTGGAAACAACTTCAAATTTCCATGTTGGATCTGGCTCAAGAAAGTTGATGTTGGGCGGTAAAAACTGTTCGCGTAAAGCCAGTACGCAAAATGCCGCTTCGATTGCGCCCGCAGCCCCTAAAGAATGACCCATCATCGATTTGGTTGAGCTGACTGGGACTTGCCCACAAACGTCCGAGATTGCTGCGCCTTCCGTTGCGTCGTTGAAAATCGTCGCGGTACCGTGTGCGTTCACATAATCGATTCCAGCTGCCTCCATATCTCCCGATTCAAGAGCTCGTTGCATTGCGAGCCTCGGGCCAATGCCGGACGGATGAGGTTGTGTCAAGTGATAGGTATCCGTCGAGACGCCGTAGCCAACCATTTCCGCAAGAGCGACGGCCCCGCGCTGCGCCGCACTTTTCTCCGACTCCAGAATTAGAAAAGCGGCGCCCTCCCCCAAGACCAATCCCGTTCGGTTCTTGTCAAATGGACGAATTTTCTCCGCTGTCGCAGCTTGGAGCGAATCGAAGCCGACAAAAACGAGCTCGCACAGTGGCTCGTAGCCTCCACAGACAACACAAGTACGCAGCCCATGGCGTATAAGCTCGAATCCGTGCCCGATCGCATTGGAACCCGACGAACAGGCGTTGGTGAGGATCTGGGTCGGGATCCGCAACTGGTTCAATTCGAGCGCGTCCTGAATCGGTTTTTGCGGTGTGTAATTTCCCACGAGCTTGGCAAAACCCTTCCGAGATCTGGTGGTAAGCAAACGTCGGTAAAAAAGCTCGCCGTAACTCATTCCTCCACCCGTCGTGCCGATGACCATCAGTTCGGGATTGGCGCCCCCGGCGGATTGACAAGCTTCCCGCAACGCCAAGGCGGCCATTCTGGCGCCGCGGTGCAAGCGATCGGCAACGCGCCCTGTTGGAAGGCCATTTTTCAGCCAAGCATCAGGAATCTGGCCTGCAGTTTTACATCGAGTTTTTGTGACATCAAAACTTGTGACCGGGGCCACGGAATCCTGCCCATCCAACAACGATCGAAGATTCGCGCTTGCGTCCGAGCCAAGGGGCGAAATCACCCCCAGCCCTGTCACTAGAACGCGATTCGGTCTGTCGATCCCCTGCATGATCCACATACATTCCCGCTCCGGTTCACGAGGTCAATGAGAAGAGAGAGCGACCAATCCACCAACTGTTTAATCCGTGGTTTACCTCTCATCCGGGAAATTTAACCACAGATTTCACGGATTACACCGATTCGAGGAAAAGAAGTTAAGGGGTTCTGCGATCCATGTTTTTGTTGCGGAGGACTTGTTGTGGCGATCAAACCCAAAGCTCATCGGCTTCTGTCATCTGTGTTAATCTGTGCAATCTGTGGTTTGCCTCTCTTGGGGCCTCGACTAGTAAGGACGATCTGCGGAAGACATCCGCACTGCTCACTTGCGCCGGCGCACTTCGAGACTACCCTGCATTCATGGGTTCCCCTTTCGATTTTTCGGACCCGCCGGACTACTCTTGGAAGCGCTTTCGCCGGATGATGTCGAACGCCCTCAGCTGGAAATGCCCAACGTGCGGTGAACGGCCGTTATTCGTCCCATGGTCTCGAGTGCGAACTCTCCGGGATTGGTTTATGCCGCTCGACGGTTGTCCGCGCTGCGGTTACCCGTTCGAGCGCGAGCCCGGATATTTCCTGCTTTCCATCTTCGCGATCAACTACGGCGTCGGAGCGTTCATCGGTCTCATCATTTATCTGGTCCTGGATTTCGGTTTGCATCTGCCGATCTGGCTGGTCCTCACGCTGACGATCGTTCCCATACCGATTTTTAACCTCTGGTTTGCCCGACATTCGAAGGCGCTGTTTCTGGCATTCGACCTCTTTTTTGATCCGCACCGTGGTGAAGATGACGGCGGCGACCGGCCTATCGAATCCTGCGCGCCGCCCCCAAAGACGCCCGATCTCGAGCCGATGGGCAAGCCTTGAAGGAGACCTTCGCGGATTTATTAACCACAAATGACACAGATTCCACAGATTTGAAATAAGCGCCAGGGAATCGCCACACCTACCAAAGCGTGCCTCTCCGCCTACAGCCCCACGCCGAGACGCCGCCCCGCCGCCACGCCGACACGTTTCTCCGCCCCCTCCTTGTCAACCTGCCGAATCGATGCGATATCCGCGAATGGAGTGGTTGATCCATTCAGCAGTGTTGGCATTCATCGTTGTGACGCCTTGGAAAATTGTGGGGTGGACCGGAAGTGCCGTTTTCTCAATCCGCTTCTTCCTCCAGTGGATCGCTTCGGAGCGTGCAAAAAAAAGCATTATTCCCGTTGGATTTTGGGAATGCAGCCTCCTCGGCAGCCTGTTAGCGCTGAGCTACTTTGCCTTTTATCGCAGAGATTCGGTCGGGGTGATAATGACGTTGGTGCCGCTCCCGCTCTACATGAGGAACCTGTATCTGAAATGGCGGGAGGTACTGACAGAGAAGAGGGCCGAAACGGGGACTGCGCCTAAGAACCCGGAAACCGCGACCCGATAACCGTCTTTATGATTTACTTCGACAACAACGCGACAACGCAAATCGATCCCGAAGTGCTTCAACTGATGTTGCCGTACCTGCAAGATCAGTATGGAAATCCTTCCAGCGCCTATTCTTTCGGCAAACGCGCCGCGAAAGCAGTGAGTACCGCGCGGGAACAGGTCGCCGCACTGCTCCGATGTGAAACCTCCGAGATCATCTTTACGAGCTGCGGCACTGAATCTGACAACAGCGCTATTCAATCCGCGTTGCTTCTCGACCCAGACCGTAAACACCTTGTGACAAGCAAAGTGGAGCATAGCGCGATCATCAAACAGGCCGAAGCTCTGGCGAGGCGGGGATACGAGGTCACCTGGCTGGATGTTGATTCGGACGGCTTGATCGATCTCGACGATCTCGAGCGAGTGATTCGAGAGGACACCGCGATCGTTTCACTGATGTGGGCCAACAACGAAACCGGGACCGTTTTCCCCATTGAAGAAGCCGCTGAAATTTGCCGCTCAAAAGGAACTCTTTTCCACACGGACGCAGTTCAAGCCGTCGGAAAGATCGACATTGATCTAAGGCGGGTTCCGCTCAACTTCCTCTCGCTCTCTGGCCATAAGTTGCATGCGCCGAAGGGTATCGCGGCGTTGTACGTCAATCGCAGAACCAGATTCACCCCATACCTGATCGGTGGCGGCCAAGAGAACAAGAGACGCGGCGGAACCGAAAATACCGCTTCGATTGTTGCTCTGGGGAAAGCAGCCGAACTCGCTTCTTCGGCGCTGCAGGAAGAAAACAGTCGTGTCAAAGCGTTGCGCGACCGCTTCGAGAAAGGCCTCCTTGAGACGGTGCCGTCTATCCAGGTCAACGGTCATCGAGCACACCGCCTGCCGAACACCTCCAGCCTCGCTGTTGAAGGAATAGATTCGGAGGGAATGCTGATGCTCCTGGACCAAAGAGGCATCTGTTGCTCAGCTGGATCAGCGTGCACCGCAGGCTCTCTGGAACCGTCGCACGTCTTAAAGGCGATGGGATACTCGAATGAACGTGCGCGTGGGAGCCTGCGATTCTCTTTCAGCCGATTCAATTCCGAGACAGAGGTCGCTCAAGCGCTGCAAATTATTCCAAACGCTGTTGAAAAACTTCGTTCAATGAATCGCGGATTCCTCGCGGCATGATTGACAGGAGTTCAGAATTTGCGGGAGTTCAGGAGTTGCAGAATTGGGGACCCACGATATTTGCGTGGAAGAATTCCGAGAAGATAGATGGACTCGAGAGGGCGATCTTGAAAATGCGAGCTGAACTCCTGAATCACCGCTCGTCGGCCCGGATCGAAAGGTTTTCACCGTCGAACCGGAGATCAATGGCAATCACCCGCTTGCCGGTCGACTCGAATTCGCATTCCGCTTGCAGGCCGCGCGCAACTTCTGATTTCACGCCGGCCGGTTCGGTGTGATAGAGCCATACCCGGACAGCTTGAATCAGGTGTCGCCCCGGAGACAGTTTCGGTAGTTGGAGAGGCCTTTCCCCTTCGACGTTGCTCAAAACACCGATCGGTTGCCGATCAATACAGACGACCAACTGCGCAGCGTTGGTGTATCCATCCGGCACCCGAAGCGTAAGCGATGTTCCGGTCGCTCTCTTGACTTCCTGAGCCTTCGCGTACGCCACAAGCGGCAACGGCCATTCTTTCTCCGCGATGCCTGCTGCGAGAGCCACTCTCAACGCCCGATCAAAACCGGTCCCATACAGTGGATCAAACAGCGTGCCTTCATCCACAAAATAGGAGAGAACGGCCCGCAAAGTGCCTCGTTCGGCCGGCACGATCGCGAGTTGTTTCGCCGCCCATTCGTCGGCCACCGCTTCCTCCCGGGACCGCAGAGCAAGGTGGCCGTACTCATGGACCAAAAAAAATCGCGACGCTCCAGGGCGCTGACTCTCAATTTCCCGTTGGCGTTCAGGGCAAAGGAAGATTGCGCCATTTGGATAAAACAGGGTCGGCTGCAGACTAACCCCGACGTTGTGTCTTGTCATCGTGCAATCAGCGCGGACCGGCACATTGCGAAGCGCAGCAGGAGGAACCCATTGACCTGGAGTTCGTTGCGCTACACACGTCGCCGCCGGCAAAAGGCATCCGACAATCCAGGAAGTCAGAAGTCGCAGGAGTTCAGTAGTTGCCGAATGGCACGGTCGCGTAGGGCTCTGTGGAAGGTTCATCCGCTTCGAAGGATTCAGCACACGACCGCGTCTAAAGCGCGCGCGACCTTTCCAATCCTTTCCCGCACGCCGGGCAGCAATCCGCGACCTTCATGAGAAATCAGGATATAAATTTTACCCTCGGCAAACAGAGTGACGGGGCGGTCACCCAGCAGGGTGAATGCCGAGGTTTCATTAGATCTTAGTCTCCGGTCGAACTCCTGGACACTCCGGACGATCACCGGAGCGAGGCGCGCCGTCTCCAGAAGGTAACCATCCGGAATATTGCCTCCCAAAATTGTCCCATCACCCAGCATGACAATGGCGCTGTTCACCTTGGGAAAAGCAGCAAGCAGATTCGCCACCTGAGGCGCGTCCAGATGATCCTCTGTCATGAAAATCTCCCGCAACCTTTCCAGACCGATTCGTCTGAGCGAATTCTGCTCAACAGCTTCCCTATTCGGACCGGTGCGGTCGGCCTGCCGCACCTTGGTCTCCGGAGATTCCGCGTGCGCCGAGGACGGTACCGCTACACTCGAACACAACGAAGGGCGGGAGTCTCTGGTTTCCGGAGGAAATTTCCGACGTGACATAGGGGACGAAGGGCGGTCCGCCGGCGTCAGTACCGGACCCGGAATATTCCGTTTTGCCTGAGCCATTTCGTCGATCGGCGTTACCTTTGGTTCCGCGACGTTCGCGAGCTTGAAAAATCCTTCATCTTCACGCGCGACCTGCGCGATCGGTGTGTCAAAATCGGCGCCAACCTGCTCCTGTCTTTCTTCGGAGCTTTGCCGCAGATGCGACTGCACCTGCAACACCACCGTTTTCAATGAAATTGGAAAAAGGTATTCCGCCTCGGGTCGGATCGGGAAGAGCGCTGGATGGATCCGTTGCAACGTCGAAGCTTTAATGGTCACATTCCCCTCGGAGAGACCGTCGGTATCCTTTAATTGAACAGCGATCTCTCCTTTCTCGACGGTTGACCAATCCAGGAGCGGCGCGGCGGTCGCATCCGTAACAATATCTTCTTTGCAAAGAACGATGATTCGTTCATTCAACTCCTCGAGGGTAGGCGCGAGTTCACCTGCGGAAGCGGGCGAATGCTCAGCCGCGGGACCCTTCCGATTGCGAAACAGAGAGCTACCAAACTCGAGAGACATAAGAGTATGCAAAACCTCTATTCGTCAATAGTCATAACATGTCAAATAATATGTTATTTGGTTGCTGTGGCGACTACCCGCGAGGAAATAGGGAAGGGAGAAGTTGCAGGAGTTCAGGAGTTGCAGAATTTGAGAGCCGCGAGTTTTGAGTGGAAGAATTCCAAGAAGAGAGCTTGACTTGCCAGCGCCTCTCCAAAAAGAACTCCTGAACTCCTGAACTCCTGAACTCCTGAACTCTCTTCTCTTGACATGGATTCCGTCCGGCATGGCATAAGAGTACAAAGATGAATCAGTTGTTGCGGTTCGGTCTGCTCTCGGTCGTGGGGTTCCTGGGTGGTTGTTCAGCGTTCGAGAACCTTTCGTACGATCTTGAACAAAAGCCGGCCGGCAAGGTTGCGATACTGATCGATCTCCCCGATCAGCATGCTTACCTCTCCAAAGGTGGTAAAGTCTTGCTGACCGCGCCTGTCTCAACGGGTCGTGAGGGATACGATACTCCCGCCGGGAGCTATAAAGTCATTGAGAAAGATCTCGATCACCGGTCCAGCATCTATGGAGCGTATGTTCAGGACGGAACGATCGTGCGAGAGAATGTCGACATCCGGAAAGACCCGCGTCCGCCTGATTCGACATTCGTCGGCGCATCGATGCCGTATTTTCTGCGGATTATTGGAGCAGTTGGTCTTCATGCCGGTTATTTGCCGGGGTACCCAGCGTCACACGGATGCATCCGCATGCCTGAATCCAAGGCAATGCGATTTTTCGAGGCCGCGAAGGTTGGTACGCCAGTGACCATCAAGCGTTAAAAACGCCCAGGAACGCAGAGCGAATCGCCGGATCGGCGTATCCGTTGAAGAAAGCAAAGCGGGACGCTTTGCCGACCACTCCGCAATCGTCCTTCGTCGAGGAGGTGGCCTTCGTGTACGAAGCTCTTGCAAACTGCTCTGCGCTGGGATACCGAATCAGTCCCACTTGTTATATGAATCCGAAGCAGATCATGATCTATGATACGACCCTGCGAGACGGCACGCAGGCCGAAGGCATTTCTTTCAGCGTTCAGGACAAAATCCGAATCGCTGAAAAGCTCGATGCGTTTGGGATTCACTATATCGAGGGCGGATGGCCCGGATCCAATCCAAAGGATATCGCGTTTTTCGATGCGGCAAAACATTTAAAGTGGCGAACGGCAAAGGTTTGCGCCTTTGGAAGCACCTGCCGCTCGAAGGTCGAACCATCGGGAGACGCGCAGATTGCCCTCTTGCTCTCCGCCGAAACTCCGGCTGTGACGATCGTCGGGAAAAGCTGGCGTCTGCATGTCGAAAAGATACTGGGCGTTTCAATTGAGGAAAACCGGCGGATGATCCGGGAATCGGTCGCATACTTAAAATCCCGCGGGCGCGAGGTTCTCTTTGACGCAGAACATTTCTTTGACGGGTACAAGGATGACCCGAGACACGCAATGGGGGCACTCGAGGCCGCAGTCGAAGGTGGAGTGGACGTGGTTGTGCTTTGCGACACGAATGGCGGAACAATGGTCCACGAAGTCTCGGACATCACTTCTTCTGTCGTTCGCGCACTGTCGACGCCGATCGGGATTCACACGCACAACGATTGCGAACTGGGTGTGGCAAATGCGTTGGCCGCAATCAGGGCAGGCGCAACGCAAGTTCAAGGCACGATCAACGGATACGGCGAACGGACCGGGAACTGCAATTTGACGAGCGTGATCCCTAATCTCCAGCTGAAGCTCGGGGATAAAGTCGTGCCGGAGCTAAGCCGACTCCGGGACCTCTCGATGTTTGTCGACGAACTGGCCAATTGCCAGCACAACATTCGCGCACCCTATGTCGGGACGACCGCGTTCACGCACAAAGGGGGTCTTCATGCGCACGCGGTCCAAAAGGTGGCAAGAAGTTACGAGCACATTGAGCCCCGGGCGGTCGGCAACCATCAACATATTGTCGTCTCCGAACTTTCAGGGCAGAGCAACGTCCTGGCGAAAACCCGGGAACTCGGGTTCGAATTTGAGAAAGGATCCCAGAACGTAGCGGCGATCCTGCAAGAGGTGAAACGACTCGAACACCTTGGCTACGAGTTCGAAGCAGCCGAAGCATCGTTTGAGCTGCTAATTCGACGCATACTGGGGCCCATAGAACCGTTCTGGGAGTTGTTGGAATATCACTGCACCTATATCCGCTCTGTCAGAAACAGTTATGAGACATGTGAGGCGACAGTGAAGCTTCGCCTAAAGAACGACGATATTTACACTGTTGCTGAAGGAGACGGGCCTGTGAACGCTCTGGACGCAGCGCTCCGAAAAGCGCTGATCCCGGTCTATCCAGCCATCCAGCCGGTGACCCTCAACGATTACAAGGTGCGTATCATCGGGAGCAACCAGGGTACAGGCGCGCGTACCAGGGTGTTGATCGATTCGACCGATCACCACGACAATTGGTGCACGGTCGGTGTCTCGGATAACATCATCGAGGCAAGCTGGCTGGCTCTCGTTGACAGCTACGAGTACAAACTTCGGCGCTGCTGAGACTCTTTCCTCTGAAAAAGGCAGCGGAATCTTCCGGCGTAGCCGGAGAATTCTGCGGCCATAGCGTGGATCGCTGACAATTCTTTAAGGATTTGTCAGCGATGCAGGCTAATCAATGCGGATTCGTCAAATCTTCGTAGCGGCTCCACCGGAATTGGGCCGCCCTGCGCTTTGGATCGGCCGATAGCCCGCTTGAATCCGTTGCCGGTGCGACTGACGGAAGCGCGGGGACACCGGCAAAAGTTGGCATCACATAGTTATTCATTGCCACCGTGGTCACACGATTTCCGGACTGCAGTGCGCGATGCGAATTGACGAAATCTGACGGAACATAGTAGTTGGACAAATCGCCGGCGAACATCGTATGAACAACGCCGATCGAAAGATTTTTATGCACCTCGAAGTGAAGATGCGGCGCATAGAGCCCATGCGCATTCCCAATGGTGCCAATCTGCTGTCCGCGAGCGAGCTGTTGACCTTCGCGCACAAGGATCCGATCGAGGTGTCCATACAACGAATCCGCATACTTCACCTGACCTTCCTCCATAAAAGCATGGCGAACCACGACCACGTTTCCCCATGACCGACGGAAATCCCGGGCAAGGGTCACCACGCCATTTCCAATCGCGTAGACAGGATCGCGGAAATCTGTGCCGCGCCCTCCCTGCCCCACCCAATCCTCGCCCAAATGGCCGTGCGGAGTGAATCCGCGCGAAATGCGATAACCATCGGCGTTCGGTCGACCAACAGGAAAATCAAAACCGTCTGCGAGACGAGTGAGCGCCGCATTGGGGTCGGCTTGTGCGAGCCCGGCTATCAGTGCTACTACGGCCGCGGCAAACAGCTTTTTGCGCATGGACGATGCTATTAGGCGGGAATCGGACAGCTGACAAGTTTTTCCAATGAAAAACAGGAAAAAATTTGTCAGTTTTGAAAAACCAGGCCTACCCTGCCCTCCGGAATGGCGGAGATTTTTGTCGTTGGATCAGCTTCTGGATTTCCTGCTCCCGGTCGCGGGCACTCGAGTTTGCTGCTCTCCCTATTGGATAAGTCAATTCTCATCGATGCGGGAGAGCCGTGCAGCCGCTCGCTCGTTGAAGCGGGAATCTCGTTCGACGTCATCGACGCAGTTCTGCTCACCCATGGGCACGCAGATCATACCGGCGGTTTACCTATGTTGATACAATCGTTATGGCTTTCGCATCGCGCCAAGCCACTCACCATCTTTCTGCCCGGAGAACTGTCTCAACCCTTGCTGCAATGGCTTAACGCTATCTACTTGGGGCCTGATTTTATCCCGTTTGAGTTGAAGCTGGTTGCGTGGGAAAGAGAGCAACGCTTCGAAATGTGCGGGCTTCGAATTAGCCCGCGCGAAACAACTCATTTGCAATCTCTCTCGCATAAATTCGGAAACGGGCGGTTCAAATCGTACAGTCTTCAACTCGAGCATTCCGATTTCCGCATCGTATTCTCAGGAGACCTGGGCAGCCCGACGGATCTCGGGCTTCAGCTCACCAACCCGGTGGACCTTTTGGTCAGCGAACTGGCGCATTTCCCACCGAGCGAACTCTTTCGGTATCTCGCGCCCCGGAAAGTCGGAAAACTTTTGCTCACTCATCTCGCGCCGGAGCTGCGCGGCCGCGAAGAATCGATCGTTCAGGAAGCAAGAGCCGAATTGCCTCAGACCGTAGTCACCGTTACCAGTGATGGGCTGCGAGTTCCCGTTTGACCAGAAGGCGCAAGCAAGCCCAAGGTTTACCCTGGGTCTGCAATTTGGACATTTCGAGAACGCTTCAGTCAGGAGGGTAAGGCGAGACGCCTTACTTACGGCGGATGCCCGCGCGCGATCGGGTCGGGTCACGGCGATTGCGCGCCGTGACCCTCCCACACCACCGGACATGCGGTCTTCCGCATCCGGCGGTTGAACCCGGCAGCGGGTTTAGCCGCTGCGTCCTGCCATGGATGATGAAGCCGGTAGCACTCCGTCCATGGTCATTTCATTCAGCACCTCTGCACTTCTAAATAACACAAATTTGCAAAGTAATAACGTTTCTATTATATGTTTCTTATTGACCGAGGCCTCCTCTCCATACTTGCCGTTTCGCCAACGAGCGCCGTTTGCAGGACTCTTCGTCGCTGCGTCGCTCGGCGTTCTCGCCTCGGATCAGCGGCCAGACTGGTGGCCGGCCTGGTCTGCAGCGTTTCTCTGCGCAATGATCGTCGTATGGAAGATCCGTTCCACATTGCCTGCATGTCTCCTGACGTTTTTCGTTTTCGCATTCTGGCACGGGAACCAAGTGACAACCGATCCCGGTTATCAGCGCAGCCGCCAAATTCCGTTTGATGCGAATGAACACACGGTCACTCTCCTGGTCTTGAGCGAACCAAAACTTGATCAACTGCGTTCCATTCAACGATTTGTCGCGCTCATCACCTGCATCGACAATCGACCCGTCCGCTTTCAAGTTTCCGCGGAATGTGCCGGTGAGCCTTTTTCATACGGCGACCAGATCATCGCACAGGGAAAATTCTACATTCCAAGCCAGCCAATGAATCCCGGAGAGTTTGATTTCGGGAGATATCTACAGCGCCAGAATATTTACCTGAATTTTCGGACCCATCGCGATGTCCCGGCGATGGTGACCGCACAAAATCAGGGAAGCCCGTTCGTTGCAGTCGCGCTCTCCGCCCGCCACCGAATCCTGGAGGCTTTGCAAGCGGGACTGGAAGACGACATGGAAGTCGCGCAGACGATTCAGGGGATGATCCTCGGCGCCAGAACAGAGACGAGTCCGGCGCTGAAAAGGCTTTTCCGGGAGACCGGAACAATTCATCTTTTCTCGGCCAGCGGCCTGCAAGTGGGCCTTTTCACCGGTCTCACCTGGAGTTGCTTGCGTTACCTCCGGTTACCTCGACAATCGTTTGCTCTGGCAATCGTTTTTGTGGCGATCGCCTATTGCGCCCTCACTGGATGTTATCCCGCCACCGTCCGCGCCACGGTGACGGCAGTGTTCATGGCTGTCGGAGTTTCGCTTGAACGCCCCGTCGCAACGGTCAATTCACTTTGCGGATCAGGGTTGCTAATCCTCGTACACGACACCCAGGAGTTGTTCCAAACCGGGTTTCAACTCTCGTTCGTTGCCGTTTTTGCCATATTGACCACCGCGAGGCCGTTCGGGCATCTGCTCTATCGTCCGTTTCAGGTTGATCCGTTTCTCCCGATGCGACTATTGCGGCCCTGGCAACGAGCCTGGCACAATGCGGCCCGCAAAGGCTGCGAGGTCTTCAGCCTTTCAACTGTTTGCTGGGGCGCGACCGCCCCGATCCTGATTTTTCAAGAACATCATCTCTCATTGGTCGCAATTTTCGCGAATCTCCTTGTCGTACCGCTAGCCACGACGGTGATGCTGCTCGGGGTGATCGGACTGCTAGCGGGAACTCTCTCGAGATCGATCGCAGTCTGTCTCAACAACACCGGTTGGCTGATGACCAAACTCATCCTGGCGATCCTTCATGCCGCGACCTTGGTTCCTTGCCATTCCGTAAATATTTCTCCATCCGCTCTGCTGCAACCGGATCGCGTCACCGCGTTGCTTGAAGGCTCTGACCACGTGATCCATTTGCACATAAAGGGTCACGATTGGCTCGTTAACACCGGCAAACTCTCCCAGTGGCGCACTCGCACCGAACCGTACCTCCAATCCCAAGGTGTGAATCGCCTCGACGAACTGATTTTGTGCGACACCCCCGCGCACGAGCGCGAGGTATTGGACCAGGTAAACGGCGAGTTCCAGGTTGCCAGGATCGTTCCGTCGTCCCCAAGCCAGGCCGACGCCCAACTGCGGCATTCCCGGATCGAGCAATCCAATCCTTCTACTGAGGTGCGCGCAACTGCGGGTCTCGTCGAGATTTTTTCTTCAGATCAACCCGGTCGCAGCAGAACCTCCGTGGGCGAACGCTCGATTGCGGCGATACTCGTGCACCTGGATGGGTTCCGGGTTTTGATCCTTCCGAATGTGACCGGGGCGAGCTTGACTTCGTTGAACTGCGATCACGCGGACGTCGTGTACTGCGGCCGGCTGCTAGGTCGCCGTTTCCCTCGAGACTTGATGATCGCCAAATTGTCACCCTCGATTCTCGTGTTGAACGGCACAAAACCGGAGGTGAGCGCAAACTCGCAAAACGGTCCTTCGAGTCCAAAATGCTTGTACATAAAGCAAGAAGGGGCCGTTACGACAGCGTTGCTCAACGGTGATCTTGTGATTCGGGGTTACCGCGGAACGGAGTTTCGCCTGCGTAGCCGTAGCCGATGAATGGGCAGATCCTGCGCCAGAAACTGTTCCTCAAAATCGGTGCACGGATAACCCTCGTCCACCCAGTCTGTCGTATTCCATCGACCCGACACGACGGCTACCTTCGAGATTTGTCGGAAGTATGCTTCGTGATCAGTCTTGATCCAGAGCTCTCCCCCATCGATCAAGGCGCGATAAATTGCTTCCAAAAACTCATCGTCAACAACCCGGCGCGTGTGATGCCTTCGCTTTGGCCATGGGTCAGGAAAATTCAAATGAAAACGCCAGACTGAATTTTCGGGTAAAAGATACCGAACGGTATAATCGAGCTCCAATCGCAAGACCCGAAGGTTTGTCAGCCCGATCTCAGACGCGACGCGAGATGTCTTCCGCACTCGCCCAAGGAGACGCTCGATGCCCAAAAAATTTCGATCCGGGAATTTTAGCGCTGATTCCACCAGAAACTTTCCAGGACCCGAGCCAAGATCGACTTCAATCAGCCGATCGGTGCTAAAGATCTCTCGCAAAGAAAGTGGTTCCAGAATGCTGGGCGGAAACAATTCCATCACTAAGTTGCAAAGAAAGGGTTGTGCTCCCGTTCGTTTGCCACAGTCGTGAGAGGGCCGTGCCCGGGACAGACCATGGTGTCGCCAGGCAGAGTGAGCAACTTCTCCGCATTGTTCCGAAGCGCCTTCTGGTAATCGTTCGGAGCGCCACCCATCGATCCGGCAAATAACGAATCGCCGACCACGGCGACGGTATTTACCAAGCCATACACGACGTAGGAAGTGCCCCCGGGCGAATGTCCATTAGTCAGCTTAGCTTCGATTCGAAGTTTGCCGAGACGAAACTGGTCCCCTTCGCGGACAATTTTTGTCTCCGGCAACCTTTCCAGGTCCGGTGAGAAAATCTCAGCCCGCGTCCGTTTCACGATCGCGCCGAGATCCGCAACGTGGTCCTGGTGGGTGTGTGTCAGAAACAGATACTTCACATGGAGGCTCAAAGAATCAACGAACGCTAAAAGCTCACTCGCATCGGCCCCGGTGTCGAATATTGCTGCGTCTTTGGTTTCCGGATCCCAAATCAAATAGGCATTCACCGTCATGTCGATGAGCGGCGTATTGAATTGCTTGGCTCCTTCGATTGCAGGCACATCCGTCGGGTACCAAGTACTCGAATAACTGGCGGCCAACGATTTCGGACCGAGTCCAAGAGCTTGAGCGAGACCGGGTACACCCGAAAAGGTCCCCGAACCTTTCTTTAGCGGGCGGAGTTCCTCGAGGCTCAGATGAGCTCGCTGACCAAGCTCCTGGTCGCTTATCTGCAGACCGCGTTGCGCTTTTCCGACGATATCTTCGAAAAGGTCTTCGAGAGGAATTTTCATAAGTGGGTTTCAGCTGGAGGACTTTTTTTCCAGAGTCGAGACCCGATTGTCTTCGACTCGTCTGATGATGACCTGGGCCGGACGAATATCCAAAACCTTGTAGGTGTGACCGGGATCATTGGGAATCGAGAACGTTTGATCGACTTCAACTTTCAGCGTTTGTTCAGAATCAGCGAAAGCGAGGACCGCGTAGGCCGCACGTTCCTGCGCCGGTACGCCTTTGATCAGGCCAACGGCTTGCCCCGACTTTGTATTCCGGAGCGTAACGACGGAATCGTCCACCGGATTGCCGTCTTTGTCTTCAGTATTGCGCACTTCAACGTTGGTGACCCTATAGTCCAGCCCTTTTAACTGGTCCCCGATCGCGACGTTGTACTCTTCCCCGTCAACCGGCCGGATCTTCGCGGTCTTGCCGTTGACTTCGGCGAGCATCACAGGCAAGAACTCTTGCTCGATCGCAACAACTGTAGCCACCTTCGTCCGAGCAGAATCGCCCGGCGCTTTCGCTGAGCGGTTCGCGCTGGCCGTTCCCGGAGAGTCAAGAACAGCACTCTTCGCTCCCTCTGGTTGCAAAAGGAGATCCTTGTCTGACATCGCACCAGAAGGCGCCTCCGGACCATGGGTCGCGACCCCGTTTGGGGCAGAGGCGTCGACCCCCGGGGGCAACGGAGCCCGGCGCAAACGATCTGCCACTACGTTGTAAGCCTTTGCCGTCGCCAATGAACCTGCAGTCGCACCAGATTTATCGGTGAGCGTCGGGTCCGCGCCAGCCTTCAAGAGAAATGACACGAAATCATCGTCACCTTTGCCGGCTGCAAGCATCAATGGAGTTCGTCCGTCGTCCGCGCGGGAATCAACCTCGGCGCCATTGTCGAGCAAAATCTTCGCAATCTCCTTGTGCCCGGTCAATGCGGCGACGAGGAGAGCTCGATTGACTTCCTGACGCGATTGCGCAGCGAGGGCTTCGACGCAACCTGTGCTCCCTTGATAGACGGCCTTCATCAGGGCCGTCCACCCGGTTTGGTCCTCCACGTTCGGATCCGCGTTCTTCTTGAGCAGCAGCTTCACGATCTCGGGTTGGCTGTTCTCCGCCGCCAGCATGAGCGCCGTCACTCCCTGCTTGTCCTGGGCGTCAACATTCACCTTTTGCTCCAGCAACTTGTTCACCACGTCGATTCGCCCATATTTCGAAGCAGCCATCAGAGACGTAGACCCTGTAGCGCTTTGAGCATTGCAATCGATGCCGGCATTCAAAAACAGCTGAATCGCCTTCAAATCCCCTTTCTCCGCAGACCGAACAAAATCATCCGGCGTGAACTTTACGTTCAATTTCTCCAACTCTTGAACTGCCTGCTCTTTGGACTGGCCGCATCCAAATAAGAACGCAGCGATAAGAATGCTGAACCAGACAGCCTTTCTCATGCGAAGATCACCTGCGATCCGTCTGTTCCAATCAAACGACGGACCCGAAAGATATGCGCGGGCCGAGAGTTCGGGTCGAGCATCACGAAATTGCGACGCCCGCGCCACGTGAATTTCTCACCCGTTATCAGATCCTCGACCTGAAACGGATCGGAGGCGTCGATATCAAAACTTTCAATCGGAACGTAGGCAAATCCGCTCTGGGAATTGTATGGATCGAGATTGACCATAACCAGGATGATACTGTCGAGAGCCTCCGTTGCCTTGGAGTAGAATAATATTTGCTCGTTTTCGACCGTATGAAATCGGAGATTCTCGTATTCCCGCATCGCGCGATTATTACGGCGAATCGCGTTTAGCTTTGTGATGTAATCCTTGATGTTACCCGGGGCGTTCCAATCTCGCTCTTTGAACTGGTATTTCTCCGAATTCAGATACTCCTCTTTGCCCGGGATCGCGACATTTTCACACAGCTCGAACCCGCTGTAGATGCCGTAGACAGTGCTCAACGTCGCAGCAAGCACGGATCGGATCAAAAACGCAGGCCGTCCACCCGTCTGCAGAAAGAACGGCAAGATATCCGGTGTATTCGTGAAAAAGTTCCCGCGGAAGTAATACTTCATGTCTGTCTGAGTCAGTTCGGTCAGGTACTCAGTCAGATCCCACTTGCTATTACGCCAAGTGAAGTAGGTGTAAGACTGCGTGTACCCACCCTTCGCCAGTGCTTTCATCATCTTGGGACGCGTAAAGGCTTCCGCCAGAAAGATCACATCCGGATAGTCCTTCTGGATCTCCGAAATCGTCCATTCCCAAAAGGAGTTCGGCTTGGTATGCGGATTGTCGACGCGAAATGTGCGAACCCCGTGACGTACCCAGAAGAGAATGACATCTTTCATTTCCTCCCAGAGGCTCTTCCAGTCAGGGTTGTAGAAGTTCAGCGGATAGACGTCCTCGTACTTCTTGGGCGGATTTTCAGCGTACTTGATAGTTCCGTCGGGGCGATGGAAAAACCAATCCGGATGCTCTTTGACATACGGGTGATCCGGCGAGCAGTTGATCGCAAAATCCAGAGCGATCTCCATCCCTCTGGCCCGGACTTCGCCGACGAGCCAATCGAAATCGTCCAAAGTGCCAAGTTCCGGTTCAACAGCTTTGTGGCCGCCGAACTTGCTGCCGATGGCATACGGAACACCGGGATCGCCCGGTTCGGACGTGACGGAATTGTTCTTCCCTTTCCGCTTCGAAAAGCCAATCGGATGAATCGGGGGAAAATAGATCACGTCGAACCCCATCGCTTTTGCATCGTCAATGCGGCCGAGGCAATCGCGAAACTTCGATCCTGCATTCGACTTCCCTTCCGCGGACCGCGGAAAGAATTCATACCAAGCCGCATAGAGCGCTTCCGAACGATCCACGGTGACTCCAAGATAGGGCTGCAACTCTGTGCTGAGCGCGAGGTCGGGCCAAGCCCCCATTAACCCAGTCAATTCGGGATTTTTAGCCAACTGCGCGCCGAAATGAACGTCCGCATTCTTCAACTGCTTGGAAAAGAGCACCAACCGGTCCTTGTCCTGCCTGCGTGACGCCCGCTCAGCAGCCCGCTCCACAAGGATTGAAGCTTCGTCGAGTTCCGTTCTAAGGTCCGTATTGCCGGCGGCATACTTCTTGGCATATTCGACCTGCCACGATTTGAAGTGATCTTCCCACGCCTCAATCGTGTACTCGTGCGGCGCGTTTTCGATGAAATGACAAACCCCCTCCCAGCGGTCGTTCTCGATGGGCGTCATCGGTGTCCGGTTCCAGTCCGGATTCGTTGACTTTCGCCACTTGAGATTAGCGCAAATCTGGTCATGGCCATCCTTGAAGATGTCAGCTGAAACCTTCAGTTCTTGCCCGATAACTCTTTTGATCGGATAACGGCCTCCGTCGAGGCTAGGTTGAACGTTTTCGATGACAACGGTTTCAAACCGTTCAAAGTTAATTTTTTTTGTGGTCACGCGAGTCGGATCCTGGGTTTGGGTCTATCCGGCAGACTGGTTAGGAATTCTGCAAAGAAACTAAAGTCCTCTGCGAGGGAAGCAACTTCGATCAACGTTTTTATAGCCGGTTGAATGTGGCGCAGGAATTCCTTTTTTTCCCGTCGTAGCCCGATCACTCCATACGCACCGAGCGCCTGCATCAGACGTTGAATCCCGCAATCCAGGTACACCCTCTTGAACTCCGGAAAAGTCCAGCCATGCTCGTTCCGGTCAAAGTAGTACCGCAATAGCTGAGCGCGCTCCTGTTGCGCAAGGGTCACATACGGATCCAGAAGCAAAGAGGCAAGGTCATACTGAGGCAAGCCGGGTCGAAGTCCCTGGAAATCGATCAGGTACGCTTGCTCGTCCCAAACGATGATGTTTTGCGACTGAAAATCGCGGTGGATCAAAACCCTTCGATAGGAAGCCAATCGTTTCGCGAGATTTTCGAATGCGGCGTGCTGTCGCAATCTTGTTAGTTCGGCCGCCGGAACCTGAAAATAAAGGCCAAGACAATTTTCCAGGCAGTAATTCTGTTCCCAAAGGTAAAGCGATTCGTCGAATTCAGGATGCAAGTGAAAATTCTCGGCGACGGCCGGTTCCGAGCGATGCAACAACGCTGCCTGGTCCAGCGCAGCTTCGTAGAAGCGGCGTCGAACGGACCAAGGCTCGTTCCGATGGTGCCAGAGATCTTCCTCGCCCAAATCCTGCATCCAGATCAGCGCTTGGTCCGGGTCATGATGATAGATCAACGGTGCGTGGACTCCGATTCCATTCAGAAAATTCGCGATCGCAACAAACCGCACGTTCTCTGGTTTCCCGGGATTGTACTTCACAAGGATCAACGAATGATCCGCGCTGAAGCGCACACGGTAGTAACGGCGGTCCGAGCCGCCTTTTTCGAGCGGCAAAATTTCAACTTTGGCCTCATTAAAGTTCGGAAAACGCTCACGCGTTTGATCGATCAGTCGCTCAAGGCTCATAAGAAATCTGTCTCCAGATAAGTGCCCGGGTCTATCCCGACGCTGGCGACGATGCAGGATCGCAGCGTTGTGCCGCGAGGAACAAACGAACCAGGAAAAAGGATCGAATCTTCCAAAAGAACATCCCCCTCGATGGTGCATTGAGCTCCCACGGAAGATCCCCCTTCGACCTTGCTCCCTGGTGAGATCCGAGCCGAAGGATCGACCTGCACAGGCCAAGGACCACCGCGCAGGTAATCAGGTACCCAGCGTTCCTGCGCAATGATCCGGTGTCCAGAAAGGTATTCTTTCCGTGAGCCAACATTAAACCAGCGGCCCTCTTCCAGGGGCACCCCTCCGATTTTGCCCCCGGATTTCATCCATTCGATGAGGATCGGAATAAACGAAATCCTTGTGGCACGGGGTATCCGGGAAAAAACGGATGGGTTCCAGACCGAAATACCCGCAAAATCGAATTCGCCCGACTCGCCGGAACCGAGTGCTCCGAGCAGGTCAACAATTCGGCCGGTTTCCCTGTGCCAATGGATGCCTTTCGAAAATGCGGTGGTCCGCATCGCCAACGTCACATCGTTGCGCATTGAACAATGCTCTTCAACAAGGCGATCAATAGGCAAGTCGGTCAGGAGATCACCGCTGTAAACGACAAAGGGTTCATCCCCGATCCGGTGCTCGACGTTTTTCATGGCTCCACCTGTTTCCAACAAATCCGGTTCATGCACCAGCTCGAGAGGCGTCCCGTTATATTCGCCCTCGGGAAACTGCGCACGAAATCGATCGGGTAAATGGTGCGAATTGACCCAGAATTTTTCGATGCCGGCCCGCCGCAGGTGATCGAGGCCAAAGGTGATGAGCGGTTTGCCAAAAACTGGAAGCAACGGTTTCGGCACCAGATTCGTCAGTGGCCGCAGCCGAATCCCTAAACCGGCGCCAAGCACCAACGCCTTGCGAACACGATGGATCATGAGCGGATGGGAACCTACCGGGCGAAGACCTCGAGTGTAAAGCTATAGCGCGAAAATCTCACGAGCGCCTCGGCTCCTGAGATTTTCGTGCCAGTGTCCTGACCCCGAAATAGCAGAGGTATACCAGCTATTTCGGGGTCAGGACACTGGGGCCTTCGGATTGACTTCAGACGTTGAGCAGGTAAATGGGCACAAACGCGATAAGTACGATGAACGTTTTGGCATTGGCTGTTATCTCGCTCTGTGTAGCAACGACCCTGTTGGGCCAGGATTCCGGGGGACCTGTGATTACGATTCGCAAAGGGACCTCGCAGCAGGTCGACCTTAAAGAGATCGCCGGCCCGGCTGGCGCCTCGGCGACAAGCGTTTTGAAAAATGACATTCAGCTTTCCGGCGGGCTATCGCTGGGTGATGCCGCCACGGCTACCATCGTCGTCAGTGGCACTGCCTTGGCGGGTTCTTTTAGCGGTCTTGCAACAGAAAAATCGGGTGGCGTGGTTTTGCAAAAGAGTTACTCGGGCGAGACGCGTCACGCCGTTCATCAATTTACCAATGACCTGGTTGAAACCGTGACAGGTCAAAAGGGCATCGCGCTCTCCGAGGTCGCTTTCGTGGCCGACCGAACCGGGCACAAGGAAATTTACACGTGCGATTACGACGGAGCACGGACGCTGCAACTGACCCACGACGGCGCAATCAGTGTGAGCCCGGCATTGTCTGCAGACGGCCGGCGACTTGCCTATACCGGTTATCAAAGCGGCTATGCCGATATTTACCTGGTCGACCTCACGAACGGGGCGCGAAACCGCATCATCAAATTCCCGGGAACCAACTCAGGCGCGGCAATTTCACCGGACGGCGCCCGCATCGCGTGCACGATGAGCAAAGATGGGAACCCGGAAATCTACGTGACCGGGATCAACGGCGATTCACCTCGTCGCCTGACGCGAAGCCGCGGCGTGGAATCATCACCGACATGGTCGCCGAACGGATCAGAAATTATCTATTCCTCCGATGAGAAGGGAGGACCGCAGCTCTACCGCATTTCGTCTGAGGGTAGTTCGGGCCGATTGTTGTCAACCGGTTTTGGCTACAACACGCAGCCGAATTGGTCTGCGGACGGCCGGAAAGTCGCGTTCAATGTTCGGAGTGGAGGCGGGTTTCAAGTGGCGGTCCTTGATCTGGACTCAGGGTCGACCCACGTGATCGTTGCGGACGGCGGGAACCCGGTCTGGGGTCCTGATTCGCGCCATATTATTTTTTCGAGGGGGACCGGTCTTTTTTTATTTGATACTGTCACCGGCCGCGAGACACGACTGGTAACTGATCTCGGACAAATCTCCGAGCCGACCTGGTCCCGCTGAAAGTACCAAAGATCTCTGAGATGAAAAAAATTCAAGTTCTCTGCTGTTTGGTGGCCCTGAGCCTTGCCGGTTGTCAGACACAACAAAAACAGGAGTACGCTGGAGTGGATGGCGACTATGTGAACGGAACGCCGCTTCCTCCGCGGCAGGAAGGTGTCTCGTTTTTCAGCAACAACGTCGCGAAAGGACAATTTCAGCCGATCTATTTCGCGTTCGACAGCTTTGAAATTGCTCCGGATGAAGGGAGCAAGCTCCGGCAGATCGGAAGCTTTTTGAAGACCGGTCACAATAATATCATTCTAGCAGGGTTCACCGATGAGAGGGGTACACCGGAATACAATCGCGGACTTGGGGAGCGCCGGGCGCAGGCCGCGCGGAATCTCCTCCTTTCGCTAGGGGTTTCGCCGAGCCGCATTCAGACGGTCAGTTTTGGCCAGGAAATGCCCGCCGATCCTGGACATGCCGAATCCGCATGGGCAAAAAATCGCCGGGTCGAAACTGGCGTTGTTCGTTGAACGTCGGATCCAAACGCCCGTTTTCCCTTTCTTTCTCTGCCTCCTTGGGGTTTGATCCGCTATTGCAGAGTAAAGGTTGAATGGACGACCAGAACTTGCCCGACGATGAAACGTTGGTTCGCCAGACACAGAGCGGCGACACTCGGGCCTTCGACCTCCTTTGGCACAAGTACAGTCCTCGGATCTACTCGTTAATTTATAACATGACCGCGAACCACGAAGATGCGAACGATCTGCTGCTCGAAGTCTTTGCCAAAGCCTATCGGTCCATAAACGGCTTCCGCGGCAAATCAAGTTTTTACACCTGGATTCATGCCATCGCGGTGAACATGACAATCAATTTTGTGAAGAAACGTGGACGTCGTTTTCAGATGAGTCTGGACGACTTGGACGCCAATGTGCAAAATGATAAAGAGTTTATTGATTTGACGGCTGCGAACACCCCTGTCCGCGAAGTCGATCTCTCAGAATTGCAACACAGATTGAACGAAGCGATGATGAAGCTGTCTGTTGAGCATAGAGCAGTGGTCACGATGTTTGACATTCAGGGCATGGCGCACGCAGAAATTGCAAAAGTCCTCGGTATCCCCGAGGCTACGGTGCGTTCTCGGCTTTTCTACGCACATCGGCAGTTGCAGAATTACCTCGAGGAGTTTAGAAAGAAATGATGCTCGACGAACAGCAGCTACAGAAATTGCTTCGGCTCAAACGATTCGAGCAGCCACCCCCAGGATATTTTGATCGTACCCTAAACGAATTCCATCGACGACAACGCGAAGAACTGTTGCGGCGATCCGCGCTTCAGATCTGGTTCGAGCGTTTTATTTCGGGTCTTTGGAGTTTTCGTGTGCCGACCTATGCGTATGGGGCGGCATTCGGTGCTTTTCTGGCGGCTGCGACGATTGTCGGGTCAGGCGTGTGGGCCCCCGACAGAGAAACGGTTGAGACCAGTTCCGATCTGGCCAGAGTGGCGTCCAGCCCTCCAGGGATCGAACTCTCCTCCTATCGATTGGGATTGAGCGGAGATGTTGACTGGTCCAACTTCGATCGTTCTTCGGTTTCGCCCCGTGTCGTTCCGGTTCTCCGGCCCTCTCAAAGCGCGCTTCCCCGTTATGTTCTCGACGGCAGGCCCGTCAGTTACGAAGCTTCGTTCAGCTTTTAACTTTAATGTTGGAAATTTTTGGCAGTAGGCCAGTCCAGGGCATCCGCCGGGTCAAGGCTCTGAATGCTGGCATGGTTCTTCTGATACTTGGAGCGACACCGCTCCTTGCGCAGCAGGGCTTGAATTCCATCTCCTCCGAAGTCGCGAGGGTTTTCGAAGGCGCAAAAAGTGCCGTCGTCCGTATTCAGGCTGAGGACGAACATGGCAAACTCGCCGGCACCGGCTTCTTCATCGATCCCAACGGCACCATCATGACTGCCTACGCAGTCGGAGGCGAGTCTCGAGATATCATCGTCGAATTCGGCCCCAACCGTTACCCGGCTGAACGGCTCGTTGCCGATCCGCGCAGTGGAATTGCGATCCTCCGACTCACGGCGACGACTCCCTGGCTGCCGCTCGGGGATTCGGATGAATTGAAAATGGCTTCGCCGGTTATCACGATCGGTTACCCGATGGATCTATCGGTCACACCGACGTTCGGAATGATCGGCGGTTTTGACCTCAAGTACTTGAACGAATATTTCAGTACCACTTTGATCCGGGCGAACATCGCGGCGCAGCGAGGCGAGGCTGGCTCTCCCGTCTTGAATCTAAAGGGTGAAGTCGTCGGCATACTGATTTTTCCGATCGACAATCGGACAGCCTGTTATGCGCTCCCGATCAAGGCAGCGGAAAAAGTCCGGACGGACTACGTTCGCTTCGGCGAGGTAAGACCGGGGTGGGTCGGAGTAAATGTTGTTGAGTCCGACGAACCGGTACACGACTCCAACGTCGTGATTCAAAGCTTCGCGGAAGGGTCCCCCGGCGCGGATTCCGGGCTGCAACCCGGTGACGTTCTGGTTCGGATTGGCTCGATGGCTATTCATTCGCCGCCCGACGTCCTCAACGCTTCTTTTTTTCTGACCGCCGACGAAGATGTTCCAATCACCGTTCTGCGAGATGGAAAGGAAGTCTCGGTGATCGTCACTGCGGCCGAACATCCCACCTATCTTCAGCAAAAACTCCCGCTGTTTGCACCCGCAAACCGAGAAAATACGCAGCGCTTCCGGGCAAGCGATTAGTGGAATCGCTGTCCATTTCTTATCAAAATTTTCATTGTAACGTCACAAAATTGACGCGTCCGTGGTCCATTCTTACAATTTGACGCCAACACGAAAGTTGTTGGCTTTCTTTTTGCCTCCGCGTACTGTGCGCAACTCACTGATGCCGAAAAACGAGCCACTGGCGGCGGACATCTCCTTCGAAACGGCGATGGAAAGATTAGAAAAAATCGTCGAAGAAATGGAGTCTTCGAAATTGCCGCTAGAAGAATTGTTGGTGCGATACGAGGAAGGAATCCGGCTTGTTGGCGTTTGCAACCAGCAACTTGCTGGCGCGGAAAACCGGATTGAAACTCTTAGCCGAACCGCGATCGGAAGACCGCAGGCCTCGAGTATTGCGAACGCTCAGGAGACGCCGAAGGACACAAACAAGATCAAGAATGAAGAAATCAGACTCTTTTGAAGCACCGCCCGAAGCGCGGATATTGGACACCATTAATTCGCCGTCGGACCTGAAGCGCCTTGAGGAAGGAAGACTGCCTCAGCTTGCCCAGGAGATACGGGATGAGCTCATCACGGTTCTTTCGCAGGTCGGCGGGCATCTCGGGCCGAACCTCGGTGTCGTTGAGCTCACGATTGCCCTGCACCGAGTCTTTCACACGCCAAATGACAAACTGGTGTTTGACGTAAGCCACCAGGGCTACGTCCATAAGCTTTTGACGGGGCGACGCGGTCGGTTCAACACGATTCGGCAATACCAGGGACTGAATGGGTTCCTGCTTCGGACTGAAAGTGAGCACGACTGCTATGGGGCCGGGCACGCTGGAACCTCGCTTTCTGCAGCGCTGGGTATGGCTGTCGCCCGTGATCGAAGAGGCGGACGAGAAAATGTCGTCGTTGTTGCAGGCGACGCCGCGTTTACCTGCGGTACTAGCTACGAGGCCTTGAACAACGTGGCTGACAACACCAAACGGCTGATCGTTGTCTTGAATGACAACGAATGGTCGATCGCGAAAAATGTCGGAGCGATTGCCAACTATCTAAACAGATTGGTGACCAATGATGCCTACAGTCATTTGCACGAAAAGGCCGCTAAGTTCGTGGAAATGATCGGTGGCAGATTCGCACAACAACTCGTTCATAAGGTCGAAGAAGGCGTTAAACACCTCGTGCTGCCAAGCGTGATTTTTGAAGACCTTGGTCTCCGCTATTATGGACCGATCGATGGCCATGATATCCCGCTACTGATTCAGACATTTGAGTTTCTGAAGCGGCAGAACGAACCGGTTCTGCTCCACATCATCACCCAGAAAGGCAAGGGCTATGCCCCGGCGCTTGCCAAGCCGGACAAATTTCACGGCCTTGGGAAATTCAAACTTGAGACGGGAGAAACGACCGCGGCGCCAACTCCGACGTATTCCGAACTCTTCGGGCAGACCCTCGCAAAATTTGCTGATCAGAATAACAGGATCATGGCGATCACCGCAGCGATGCCTTCGGGCACTGGTCTGTTCCATTTCGCCGCCAAGCATCCGCAGCAATATTTTGACGTCGGGATTGCGGAAGAGCACGCAGCACTCTTTGCAAGCGGCCTTGCGACGGAAGGTTTCAAACCGTTTCTCGCGATCTACTCAACGTTCATGCAACGGGCGTATGACATGCTCATTCACGACATCGCGCTTCAAAATCTGAACGTTGCGCTTTGCATGGATAGAGCTGGATTATCCGGAGATGACGGCCCAACGCACCATGGTCTTTTTGATATCGGGTACCTCCGGCATATCCCAAACATGGTGCACATGCAGCCGAAAGACGAAGAAGAGTTTGTCGATATGCTCTGGACGATGGTGAATTATCATCAAGGCCCCATCGCTATCCGATACCCGCGCGGCGCAGGCACTGGTGCAAAACCGAAACCGCAGCCCAAACTGCTGGAGATCGGAAAGGCCGAAGTCGTCCAGCACGGACGGGATGTGGCATTGTTCGGTCTGGGAAACATGTTTGCCGTGGCCCAGGAAACCGCGAATCTCCTGGAGGCGGAAGGTATCTCCGTGGCTCTGATCAACCCACGATGGATCAAACCGCTGGATGCCGGCACCCTCGAGTTCTTTGCGCGAAGCGTTGACGTGGTCTGCACGTTCGAGGATCACGTGCTTCACAATGGCTTTGGCTGCGCTGTCATGGAGCACCTCTCCGATGGAAGAATCACAACGCCGGTCGTTCGGATCGGTTGGCCGGACCAGTTCGTCGAACATGGTACGATCCCCATCTTGCGAAAGAAGCACGGCATCACTGCGGAAGCCGCAGTTGAAAAGATCAGACCGTTCCTGAAAATCGCTCGAAAGAATCCGAGAACGGCAGCGTAGGCAGAGCGTCCCGCTTTGCGACAACGTTGCATCACGGAGGCTTCCAACCGATTGTTCCAGCTATGGCTATTGCAATCGTCGCCGACGCCTTGTCGAAGACCTATCGTTCCTACAGAAAAAAAGATGGTCTTTTTGGCGCTCTCCAAGGCTTGTTCGTGAGGCAGTACGACGAAATTTCCGCCGCGAAAAATGTCTCCTTTGAAATCGAAGAGGGGGAGTTTGTCGGTTTCCTCGGACCAAACGGAGCCGGAAAAACAACGGTGCTGAAAATGCTGGCCGGGCTGCTTGTTCCAACATCAGGAACCGCTCGCGTTCTGGACTACGTCCCATGGGAACGTAAGGCGCCTTTCAAGCGCCAATTCAGCCTCGTACTTGGTCAGAAGAATTCGCTCTGGTGGGATTTACCCGCGCGCGAATCCCTGGAACTCAACCGGGCGATCTACGAGATCGACGAGGGCAAGTTCCGACGAATAGTCGACGAACTTGTCGACCTTTTGGATGTCCGCGAGAAACTCAACGTCATGGTGCGTGAGCTTAGTCTCGGCGAACGCATGAAAATGGAGCTGATCGCCGCGCTGATTCATGCACCAAAAGTGCTGTTTCTGGACGAACCAACGATCGGTCTCGACGTCGTCAGCCAGAAAAAAGTCCGCGACTTTTTACGGCATTACAGCGTAGAAAATCGGATTTCGACCATCCTGACGAGTCACTACATGCAGGATATCGAAGAACTCTGCAGCCGAGTCATTATCATCGATCATGGCCGGGTTTTCTTCGACGGAGAACTGGACGAAATTCTCGAGAATTTTGCCGGATACAAATTGCTGCGGTTTACGTTCGAGAAAGCGCCCTCTTGTTCATTTGATTTGGGCGAAGTCATCGAACGCACCGAAACTTCGGTTAGGTTGAAGGTCCCGCGAGGTAAAGTCACAGAGGCTTGCCGGGCAATTCTTTCGAATTGCGAAGTACACGACTTCAGCGTGGAAGAGGAGCCGATCGAAGAAATCATCCGGCAGGTGTTTCACGACCATGCAGCCGCCGGTCAGCTCGAGAGGCGGGAAGCGATAGTGGTAAAATCCTGACTTCCTCAATCTGTGTCGTCCTTCGTTCTCGGCCCCCTGCGGGAGCGAGTAAAGCCAACAGGTTAATCCCTCCGTTCACGACTTCTCTCCGCGCAAACCGCACTAACCAGCGATCGTCCATGCCTGACGACGATTGAAGGAAGTTCGATCTTACGAACGGGACGTCGAGAGCGTGATTTCCCGGTTGATCAATGAGGCCGCGTACGCGGCCCCGAAGCCGTTGTCGATATTGACGACCGTCACGCCGCTCGCGCAACTGTTCAGCATGGCAAGCAAGGCGGCGATCCCGCCAAAGCTGGCCCCGTATCCTACGCTTGTTGGAACAGCGATCACAGGAGTGCTCACCAGGCCGGCAATCACGCTTGGCAAAGCGCCGTCCATTCCAGCGACAACGATCGCGACCGAACAACACTCGATCCGGTCCCGGGCTGCAAGCGTGCGATGGATCCCCGCAACACCCACATCCTGTATGACTTCCACGCTGTTCCCGAAAAGCTCAAGTGTCACTCGAGCCTCGTCGACAACCGGTCGATCTGTCGTTCCCGCGCTCACAACGGCTACTTTGCCGGCCAGACGCGGCAGTGGCGTTCGCTCGATTACGATACAGCACCCAGCCGATTCGAAACGAGCGTCCGGAAGCGCTTGAATCACCTTTTCAAAATGGTGTGGTCCGACACGCGTCGCCAACGCGATCCCATTTTTTTCGACAAGCGCTCGAAGAATCTGCGTTAGATCATCAGGGGTTTTGCCCTCGCCCAGTACAGCTTCCGGAAACCCTCTCCTTTCCAACCGACCAACGTCAACTTTCGCAAAACCCAAGTCGAGAAAGCCGGGCATAAGAAGTTAGAGCGTATGTGGCAGACGAAGTTCGGCTGCGGCACCCAAATAAAGCCGCATCGGAACCATGTCAGACTTCTGAAACCCATGTTTTTCGAAAAAGACGAGCGACCCTTCGCTAATTCGATCTGTCAAAAGCGTGATTCGCAAAAAACTTTTCTGCTTTGCATACTCGAGGGCGTATTTCAAAAGTTCGCTTCCCAATCCTTGGCCCCGGAAGTTCCTGGAGATAATCAGATCTTCGAGGAGAATCACAAAGCCACCTTCGGCGGTGCTGATCGTGAACAGCAGGTTTAACATTCCGATGATCTGGTTGGCACTGCGAAGGACGAAGATTCGCCCTCGGCTCGGCTGTTCCAAGATCAGACGCAGACCGCGCATCTGGTTGTTGTAGTCCGGCCTGAAATCTCTTTCTTGCGAAAAGAGATCCATGAGCAATTCCGCAAGCGACGGAAGATCCTCGATGGTAGCCGGTTCGATACGTGTCAGTTCGTGCATGAGACCACTAATCATTGCAAACGATTACTATTTCTCAAACTGATTTTCCTGTGGCGGAGAGTGAAAACCTCTCGACCGGCGGACCGGTCCAACGCAATTTGTTAGCGATCCGCGAAACGGCAGAATTGGACCGTCGGAATCACAGGACAACTCTCCCCCGGAACTGACTTCAATTTATGACCTGGTTGTTGATTGCCATCGTGAGCTACTTGATCGGTTCGATTCCGTGCGGGTATTTGGTGGCCCGCACCCAGGGTGTCGATATCCGCGAGCACGGGAGCCGAAACATTGGCGCAACGAACGTCCTGCGTGTGATGGGCAAGAAATGGGGGTACCTAGTCTTTCTTTGCGACTCCTCCAAAGGGTTCCTCGCGGTCAAACTCGGAATACTTGTCGCGACTCATTCTCTTCTGAGCCCAATCCTGGGTGGAGTGATCGCGGCTATCACTTGCATTTTAGGTCATAACTATACCATCTGGCTCGGCTTCAAAGGAGGCAAAGGCATTGCCACCTCTGGCGGCGTTATAATGGCGATGTTTCCAATCACTGTTGTTTGCTGCCTCGCGCTTGTCTGGATCGTCGTCTTTTACGTCGGCAAATACGTATCGCTCGCTTCGATCGCTGCGGCGGTCGCTCTACCGGTCGCGGTGTTTTTAACTGTCGCAAAAACGGGCGGAGAGTTCTGGACGCTTTTCGGTTTTTCGGTCCTGATTTGCGCCTTGGCCGTCTGGCGCCACCAGTCAAACATCGTGCGCCTGATGAACGGCACAGAATCTCGATTCGGGAAGAAGTAAGGTGCCGAGGTTGCGGTTTCCCGGATTTCTTCCCAATGGCCACCATCTCAATCATCGGCGCCGGAGGCTGGGGCACAGCTCTGGCCATAATGATTGCAAAGAATGGTTATACTGTCCATTGGTGGGTGCGCCGCAAAGAGCTAGCCGAGGCTCTCGACCGGGAGCGCGTCAACCATCAATATCTCCCGGGAATCGCAATTCCGAAGTCAATCGTTGTCACAAACGAGCTCTCAGAGGCGGCTAAGGCGAACGTCATTCTGTTTGTCACCCCTTCGACGGCGCTGCGGGAAGTCGCCGGTTCTCTCGCGACCACCGGCGCCGTTCACCCTGCCACAATTCTGATTTCCGCGGTCAAAGGCATCGAGCATCGTACTGGATTGCGGATGAGCGAGATCATTGCGGCAACATTTCCCGGCCATCCGATTGCGGTTTTGTCGGGTCCCAATCACGCTGTGGAAGTGGCGAATTTCACGCCGACCGCCACCGTAATCGGCGCTTCCCTGGAAGAGCTCGGGAAACACCTGCAACGAGTTATTTCCACCAGATCTTTCAGAGCGTACACAAGCTCCGACATCGTTGGCATTGAACTCGGAGGCGCCTTGAAAAACATTTTCGCAATCGCCGCCGGGATCGCAGACGGTTTGGGCTTGGGCGACAACTCAAAGGCGGCGCTTATTACCAGATCGCTCGCCGAAATGGCTCGGTTGGGATTGGCGTTGGGAGGAAAAAGAGAGACGTTTCAGGGATTGAGCGGTGCAGGCGACCTCATCGTGACCTGTTTCAGTCGGCACAGCCGAAATCGCCGAGTCGGGGAACGGATCGGCCGCGGGGAACAGCTGAACGAAATTCAAAGTTCGATGCAGATGGTGGCAGAAGGGGTGCCAACCGCCCGGAGCGCAAGGGAGTGCGCACTCCGGCTCGCCGTCGAGACCCCGATCATCAACGAGGTCAATTCGATCCTCTACGAGAACGCTTCTCCAGCAGCAGCCATGGAGCGACTGGTCAGCCGAGCTTTCCGCCCCGAGGAAGATTAATGGGATTCAAGAGGCAGGATAAACCACCGATTTCACAGATTCCACAGATTTACAGAGAAGGACTTTGGGGTTTAGGGTTGTGGGAGTTCACGCGCGGGAGAAACATGCCCGCCGCGGTGACTGTTCTCACTTCAAATCTGTGGAATCGGTGTAATCGGTGGTTTATCCTGTTTATTCTCGTCCCAGGTTGATCGCGTGGATCAGCTGCACCAACCGATCTGCTAACCTGCGGCGCAACACGATCATTCGGCTCGCAAATGAAATTGCCTCGGATATATCTTTCATCCGCTGGATCCCTTTGCCGAGAAATACGCCGGGGATTCCTTCGTCGTAGCGGTCGGAAATCATCCTCGCGCTGACCAAAGGCACGGAAAGCTTCCGGCAAACCGCTGCCACTCGAGCGGATTCCATATCGAGTGCAACGATGTTTCCTTCGGTGTTGATCCGCATTTTTGCTGCGGAATCGGCAATCGTGTCAACGGAAACAAATCTGCCGCTTGCCGTAAAAATGCGGTCCGTTTCAAGCCGTTTCACGAGCTCGGGTGAACTGAAATTTTTGGCGAGGACAAAGTCGCCCGGTTCAAGCAACGTTCGAACGGCGCCTGCAAAACCGGAGTTGATCACAATCTCGAAACGCAAATTCGAGAGAATACTTTCGAATTGAGCCTCCTCCCGAACCCCGGTTCCGAGCCAATAAACGGCAACCTCCTGAGAATCGAGACGTCCGAGAACCAAACCGGAGCGCGCATACCGTTGAGTCAGCCTCCTTTCCAGCGATACCCCCTCCTGGCGGAGTGCGAAAGTCACAAGAATCTTTTGCACGTCTGATCACCTGTTAACTCTGGAACCTCAACCGTACCTGGACCAAAGCATTTTGGTTGTCTCCCGCCGGAAGGTCGGCGACAGGCTTCTTTTCTGGATGCTTTAAAGCCTCGAGGAATTGATCCGTAAACTGCGGCGAGATCTCTGCGAGCACGTCCGTCCCGGTCGCATTCCCGGTCCCTTGAATGGCTGTTCCACCAAACCTGGCCGCCAAAGTCTTGATTCGCTCGATCTCGTCGTCCAGCTTCCTTCGGTCGATCGTAAGCTCCACTTCCACGTCCGCGAGTGGTGGTAGTCCGATCTGTTGTTGCGCCGTGTTGAGCAACAAATCCTTGAGGCCGGAAGTGTCAGGCGCCGGCGCGGGTTTGGCCTGGAGAAAAATGACCAACGCGATTCCTGCTAGTAATCCAGCAGAGAAAACTGCTGCTAATACGAGGATTTTTCGGTGACCTTCAACCATTTAGATACTTTTTTATTGCGCAATCAACGTCGATCGGCTGGAGATTTCAAATCGTGAATGGATTGGAACAAGGCAAGATCCTCGTCACCGGGGGGGCTGGCTTCATCGGGAGCGCCCTCATCTGGGGTCTCAATCGGCTCGGTCTTCAAAATATTCTGGTCTGCGACCAACTCGGACAAGATGACAAATGGCGCAATATTGCGCCGCTCCAATTCGACGATTACATCTCCGCGGCGAAGCTACTCGAGTTGGTCGAAGCCGACAGCCCAGCGCTAAAAGAGATCCAGTGGGTATTCCATCTCGGAGCTTGCTCGTCCACGACCGAACTGGATGCAGGCTATCTCATGGAGAACAACTATCGCTATACCAAGACCTTGTGCGACTGGGCTCTGCCCCGCAGCGCGCGGTTTGTTTACGCGTCTTCCGCTGCGACCTACGGCGACGGGGCCATGGGCATGATGGATGACGAGGCCAAAATCGAATCGCTGCGCCCGCTCAATGCCTACGGCTATTCAAAACAAATCTTCGACCGCCGCGCAAAACGGAGGGCGCTCTTCTCCACGATCGTCGGTCTAAAGTATTTCAACGTCTTCGGGCCGAATGAGTGGCACAAAGGCGACATGCGAAGCCTCGTCAACAAGGCCTACGACCAGGTCCTCGAAACCGGGAAGATTCGCCTCTTCAGGAGCTACAAACCGCTATTCAAAGACGGCGAGCAGATGCGGGATTTCTTATATGTAAAGGATGCCGTCGACATGACGATCCATCTGGCGGTCACACGAGGCGCAAGCGGTATTTTTAACCTCGGTTCCGGAGAGGCGCGCACTTGGATCGATCTCGCAAATGCTGTTTTTGCAGCTCTTTCGAGACCTGTTCAAATCGAGTTTATCGAGATGCCGGAGGTGATCCGCGACAAATACCAGTACTTCACCGAAGCCAATATCGAGAGACTGAAAGCGACGGGGTATCAGGGCCCAAAGTTCACTCTCGAGCACGCAGTAACTGATTACGTGCAAAATTACCTCGTCCCTCACCGACACATGGAGGCGTAGGCAAAGCGGATCGGCGTTCGGCGTTCGGCGTTCGGCGTTCGGCGTTCGGCGTTCGGCGTTCGGCGTTCGGCGTTCGGCGTTCGGCGTTCGGCGTTCGGCGTTCGGCGTTCGGCGTTCGGCGTTCGGCGTTCGGCGTTCAGCGTTCAGCGTTCAGCGTTCAGCGTTCAGCGTTCAGCGTTCAGCGTTCGGCGTT